>ERZ857629.4802-NODE-4802-length-10195-cov-4.706016_pt1 | contig 10195 bp, 8 predicted proteins | sample MGYA00519700_ERZ857629 | MGnify/ENA primary metagenome ERZ857629 (study PRJEB31778, sample SAMEA3449351) | human gut metagenome | biome: human gut; feature: human-associated habitat; material: faeces | place: United Kingdom | collected 2010/2012 ... | reverse complement strand
CATTCTGGGAAAAACGGGAAGTTTCTTTGCAGAATATTACAAGCGACCGGGGAATATGCCTCGGTCAGCTTTGCTGTGCCCTAAAACAGAAATTTGGGCCGCAACCAGCAATCTTGGACTTGAATTGGAATGCTCAAAGCGCAAAAATAGGGCTGCTGCAAAAACGAATTTTGCAACAGCCCCAATTGCAGTTAAATCAGTCCGTTATCTGCGCAGTAGTGAAAAAGTCCGTCTTCCTCCACTGTTCCGCAAACGGCAGCAGCGGCGGCTTTCAGTGCGGCACTGGCGTTCCCCATGGCAACCCCGGTGCCGACGGTGCGGATCATTTCCAGATCGTTGTTACCGTCTCCAAAAGCGATGGCATCCTCCGGTGTGAAGCCGTAATAGGCAAGGATTCGCTCAATGCCCACGCCCTTGCCGCCGGCTGCCGGAATAATGTCCACCGCCCGATCCCACCAGGCGGTGATTTTTGCCCCGGTCACGTCCTTCAGAACTGCCGGATAGTCCTCTGCCCGGCTGCTCATCATGATCTGATATACCTGCCCCGCACAAAGAGGTTCCAGATCCTCCGCCGGGGGGACCACCAGATTGGCAAAGGAGAAGTACGCCACCAGATCGTTGTCGCTTCCATTGGCGGCGAGCCGCTCCTTTGTGGCAAAGCACAGAGGTTTCCCCATGGCGGAGGCGTTTTTCAGCAGAAGATGCAGATCCTTCTCCGGAATGGGATTGCTGAAGATTTCGTCACCTTCCCGGGTATAGCACAGGGAGCCGTTGAAGGTCAGAAAGGCATCAAAGTCTACACCGTCAAAATGGGGAAGGGTCACGGGGGCCCGCCCGGTGGCAATGCAGATTTTTGTGCCGCCTGCCTGAAGGCGGCGGAGCGTTTCCAGCGCCTTCGGCGTAGGACAGTGGGCGTCCAGCCCGATGGGAGTGCCGTCAATATCAAAAAACGCGAGCTTATATTTCCTCATTTATTTTGAAATCCTTTCTGTGTTTCCGGGAATTATTCCCAGACTGTTTTCCGCGGCGTCGGGAAGCACCGCATAAATGGAGCAGCCCATTTTGGTTTCAAACTGTTTCTGAATGGCAAGCACTGCCCGCCAGCGGTCCAGTGTTGCCGGGTGGAGTCCGTAGCGCAGCGCCACATCCACGAACCGCTTTTCCAGCAGACAGAATCCGGTTGGCAGCGCCAGCCCGTCACAGAGCTGTACCAGACGGTCGTAATCGTCATATACGGCGTGTCGGACAAAATCTGCAAGGAACTGCCGGTCGGCTTCCGACATGTCAAATACACCGATGGAGGAAGCAATATCCGGAATCATGAAGGCGTGGGTAATGCAGACCTGTGCTGCCTCGTCCCAGCCCCGTGCCATGCAGAAGCGGTAACCGTCCAGAAGATGACGCTCGGAGGTGACGCCGGCGTACCGCCCGATATCGTGCAGCAGACCCAGAATATAAGCCTTCCGGGAATCCAGACCGGCCCGGTTTGCAATGTTTCGACAAGCCTCGGCCACATATCGGCTGTGATCTCCCCAGAGGCCGGGATTGGAGCGGCAGGCAAACGCAAGCGCCTGTTCCGCCTCGGGCAATGTGGGCAGCATAAGCGATCTCCTTATAAAAAACGTGGGGGTGTTTTTTCACCCCCACCGGGATATGGGATACAGAAAGTGGGCCTTTCTGAGGTTTGCTTTTCTGATAGCATAGCCCACACGCAGCGAAAAAACTATGTTAATCCTGTCTTTCTTTATAACGATCCTGCCATTTTCCCCGGTAAGCGGCAGGAGAACAGCCAAAGTGCATCCTGAAAAGCTTCCCAAAGTAGCTGCTGGAGCCCAGACAGCAGTCGTATGCAATCCGGGTAATGGGGGCGTCCGTTTCTGTCAGCATCCGGCACGCCCGCTGAAGGCGGCAGCTGGTCAGGTAGGCCACCGGAGTCGTGTGGATGCTGTCCTGAAACAGACGGAAGCAGACCCGCTTGCTGACGTGGGCAGACTGGGCGATCTGTTCAACCCGGATAGGATCGGAAAAGTGGTCATGCACGTATTGCAGCATGATTTTCAGCTTATCATCTCCGGGCCTGTGGGATGACGGCATCGGCATGGCGGTCTTTGCCAGCTCCAGCAGCCCCAGCCAGATTTTTCCGAGCCGGTAACGCAGCTCCATTTCATAGCCCATTTCCATTTCCGACAGGGTAAAGGACCCCTGAAGCAGAGACAGGATCGCGGCCTGTTCCGGAACTTCCGGAGAAAGACGGAGAATTTCCAGACCGGGTGCAGAGGTGAGGGGGCGAATGTAGCGCTGATCGATCCGGCTGCCCGGGGCGCCCGCCAGAAAATCCGGTTCAAACAGGTGCAGCAGCGTCACCACCGGCTGACTGCCGGAAACCGTCCGGGTCTGGTGGAGAACGCCGGAATTGACAAAGCCGCCCCATCCTGCCGGGAACAGCTGCTTTCCTTCCGGAGTCGTGTATTCCAGTGTGCCGCTCTCCACATAAAACAGCTCCACCGTATGGTGCCAGTGCCAGGGCACACCGGTGTTCCCACCCGGGATCATTTCCGTCCGGGAGGCAATATAGGGGAAGTCCGGAAAAAAATCCGGCAGCAGTTCCTCATTGCTGCCCGGGATCAGACTGACACCGTGAATGTCCTTCAACTCTGCTCACCACCTACCGGTATACTATCCGTTTTCAGAGAAAAAGTCAAGCGGCACGGGATCCTTTCCAGAACCCCATGCCGCTTGAAGGTTATTTCTGTTTGGTTTTTTTGGCGTTCTTCCGCTTTTTCCGGTGGAGAATCAGAAGCAGGAGGATAATGGCTGCCGCTGCCGCGGCGCCTGCGGTGATCCAGACGGGCGTGCTGTCGCCGTGGGGAACCAGCGCGACCTGAATCTCATTTCCGGAAACGGAGAATACCAGATAGCTTCCGTCGGTTTCCGTATCCACTTCGTGCCAGCTGTCGTCCAGCTTCAGAAGAACGTGATAGTTCTTCTTCGATTCCGGCTTCCGCAGGCGCAGAACGTGCGTCGTTCCGCCGTCGTCCGGAATGGTCAGGAGCCAGGCGGCTTCCGCCTTTTCGGGGGCTTCCGTTTTGACGGCAGTTACGGTCAGCGTGTTGCCCAGATCAAAGCTGCCCTCTGCCAGTGCCAGCGGCAGTTCTTCGCCGGAATCCGCGGCAGCCTGCAAGGGGGTGTAAACCGGGTACACACTGCGGTCTGCCCGAATGTCCGCCCCGGTAAAGTTTTCCCATTCCCCGCTGTTTCCTTCTTTCGCGGGAACCTCCGGAATGTCTGTCAGGTCGGTTCCGTAGTCCACATGGCGGGTGATATTACCGTCGTCCGCTACAAAGGTGATCACCATCTTCCGGAAGGAATCCGGCAGGTTTTCCAATTCCGTAAACACCCGGTATTCCAGCGGCTCCGCTTTTTCCGTGTAGCTGATGTCGTCAATACCGCCGAGTCCCTTTGCCGCTACAAAGTAATTTCCGGATATGTCATCCAAAACCCCGACTTTTCCGGCAATGGCGCCAATGTATTCGCCGGTGGAGGTGATTGCGGTGAGAGACCGGCAGCCGGCAACGGTTTTGCCCTCGCCAACAATGCCACCTGTAATGCTGCTGCCGAAAATCTCGGATTTTGCCCAGCAGTCGGAGATTTCCGTTTCTGCCTTGCCCGCGATACCGCCCACCCAGGTGGCGTCGGCGGCGTCCAGCTTTCCATAGTTTTCGCAGCCGATGAGCGCTCCCAGCCTGGTCAGTCCGGCAATGCCGCCGGCACATTGCCGCTTTGCCTGTACGGTTCCCCGGTTGACGCACTGGTATACCAGTGCCCGGGTGCGCATGGTAAAGTTCAGGGAGGAATCACCCTCTACCGTATAATCATCCTCCGGATCCAGATCATTTTCCCACGCTACGGAGCCGACAATGCCGCCGGAGTTAATATCGGCATTGACGGTGCCGTAGTTGATGCAGGTGCGGATTTTGCCGGGGGAATCTTCTTCCACATTTTCAGCAGAGACATCCTCTGTCAGATTGGGATTTTCCTCCCGCCCGCTCATGACGTTTACAATTTTGCTCATCTGCCCGGCTAGGGACTGAAGGTCCGACAGAACCACGCCGCCGTCATCGGCAGCACCCTGGGCAGCCCGGCTGATGGACTCGGATACATCCCGCATCCGGTCTCCCACTTCGCCTGCCGCGGCCCAGATCTCGTCCCGGTTGGAGATGTCAATATCCGGAAGCTCGCCGTCGTCATCCGGCGGTGTAATTGTGGTTCCGTCTCCCGCGATTTCCAGCAGATGATCTACAGCGTCCAGAAAGGCGTTCATATCGTCCTCGACTTCCGTCAGACTGCTCTGAATGCCGCTGTTTGCCGCAGAAGCGTCCGAGGACACCCGACTCAGAATTCCCTGAGCGGTTTTGATCTCCTTTTCCAGCTTTTGCAGGGTGTCCTCGCTGTAAACCAGCAGATTGTTGGGCTCCATCTGTCCCACAATGCCGCCGCCCTCTTTCCGGGCGTATACATTGGCATAGTTCCTGCAGTCTGCCAGAAAGCCGCTCTGACTTCCGGCAATGCCGCCTACGTTGTAGCCGGTGTGCCGGTAGCCAACGGTGCCCTCGTTCCGGCACAGCCGGATGACACCGCTGCTGGAACCGACGACGCCGCCGATGTCCGTGCCGCTGATGACGGTGTTGTCTTCCGTCAGACGGGCAAGAGTGAAATCATCCAGCGATAGCTTTTCCGATTCCAGCGTGGTGTTGACCAGTGCCTTGTTGACACAGCTGTAAAGAATACCGCTGTTTTCGCCCACAATGCCGCCGACACAGCTGTCGCCCCGGACGTAACCGGAGGCCTTGCAGTCCGTCAGCTTTCCTGTGACCGTGTTTTCGCCTGCAATACCGCCGACTTTTCCGGTACCGACTACCGTACCGGTGAAGGTTACGTTTTCCAGCGTACCGGAATTGGAGCCGACTACACCGCCTGCGTAGTCAGCGCTGCCGCCGGGAAGAACCCGGCCGGTGACGTTCAGGTCCCTGATGACGGCACCCTCCTGCACATATCGGAACAGCCCCAGGTGGGAACCGTTGGCATGGATGATCACGCCCCGGATGGTGTGCCCGCCGCCGTCGAAAATGCCGCCGAAGGTGGGAATGGCCAGCTCCTGATACCCTTCCAGAGAAATGTCCGTTGTCAGTTTGACGGAAAGGTTGCGGCTGGCGCTGTCCAGACGGCACCGGGACGCAAGGGCCTCCAGATCCGCCGCAGAGGAGACGGTAAACTCGGTATAGACCGTTTCTTCTTCCGGCTGGGCCTCCTGTTTTGCGGCAAAGGCGGGCAGGGGCAGAACCAGAAGTGCCGTCAGCAGAACCGCAGCCCCGCGAATCCACTTATTCTTTTTCATCCTTCGTTCCCTCCTCCTCAATTGCGGGATGTTCCTCCATGACCTCCAGGTTTCCGGTGGTGATGGAGGCGTTGATCTGGCCGGTCAGAATGCCGTCAATCTGGGCGTCCACAACGCCGCTGATGTAGCCCCGGACCCGGCCGGTGACCCGCATGGTGCCGCTGGCGGTACGAACCCTGTGGTCAAGTCCCCGCATCTGAAAGCTGGTGCGCACGATAATGATGTCACCCAGAACAAGGATCTGGGGCAGCACGGCCAGAACCAGCACAATGGAAATGATGGTGCCTCTGCCCAGGCAGTCGCCGATGGTGGCAATGACCGGGTTTGTGGTCATGACGGCAATCAGGCTGCCTGCCGCCGCCAGAATGGTGCCGGAGGTGAAAATGGTGGGGAAGGAGGCGTTCAGCGCCTCAATAATGGCTTCTTTGGGAGGATATTCCTTTTTCAGCTCCGTGTAGTGGCTGGAAATCACGATGGCGTAGTCAATGTTTGCGCCCATCTGAATGGAGTTGACGATCAGGTAGCCCAGGAAGTACAGGGGCGTGTTCCGGATGGCGGGGAAGGAGAAGTTCATCCAGATACTGCCCTGGATCACCAGAATCAGCAGCACGGGAAGTCCTGCGGATTTGAAGGTGAACAGCAGGATGATCATGACGAACAGTGCCGACAGAATACTGATCAGCAGATTGTCCTGAACGAAGGAGGAGCTCAGGTCAATGGCACTGGTGGTATTGCCCACTACGTACACATCGTCTCCGTAAAGCCCGCGTACAAGGTCATGGATCTTGTCAATCATCTGGAAGGTTTCATCGCTTTCCTCCGGCAGGTCCAGATAAACAACCATCCGGCTGTAGGAATCGCTCTGCAATTGGAGCTTCGCCTGATCCAGCTGCTCAAACAGATCGTCCAGCGTCTGCTGGGTGTCGCCCTCCAGCGTAATATTGCCGTTGTGCATCTGTTCCTCCAGAAACAGGAACATGTCAAACAGGGGAACCTTATAGGCGCCGACCCCGTTCAGAAGCTCGCCGTACTGGCTCTTGTCGGTGGCGTAGGCGGTGTAGAGAAGCTTTGCCGCCTCATAGTCCAGTCCCACCAGCTCCGAAAACTGCCGGGGCGTCAGGGCATCCGTCAGCACATAGCCGTCCATGGCTTCAATGCTGGCAAGACCCATGGTGGATTTTACGCTGGGTTCCGCCTGAAGCTTTGTGAGGATCTGAGATTCCTTCTCATAATCTCCCGAGGGTACAATGATGGCAACCATATTGCTGCTGCCGAAGGTGCGCTTGATCTTCTGTACGGCAACCTGCTTTTCGCTCTGCTTGGCGGTGGTCAGATCATTGTAAGTGTACACATAGGGACACCGATTGGCAAAGATGCAGGCAACAATGGTCAGAGCGACAAAGACCGGCGGGATTACGAACCGGGTCGCCACATCAAATTTGCCGATGGCGGTGATCTTTGGAACCAGATTTTTGTGATGGGTCCGGTCAATCAGATTGCTGAACAGCATCAGAAGCCCCGGCATCAGGGTGAACACGGACAGCAGGCTCAGGAGAATTGCCTTGATCAGCACGATCGCCATGTCCAGACCAATGCCGAAGTGCATGAATGCCAGCGCGGCAAGTCCGGAGATGGTGGTCAGACTGCTGGAGGAGATTTCCGGAATTGCCTTGCTCAGCGCATCAATGCAGGCTTCCCGGGTCCCTTTTGTCTCATGCTCGGCGGAGAACCGGTGGCACAGGATGATGGCATAGTCAATGGCAAGGGCCAGCTGCAGCACCACCGTCACGGAGTTGGAGATAAAGCTGATCTTGCCGCAGAGAAAATTGGTGCCCATGTTGAGCAGTGCCGCCGCACCAAAGGTCATGATGAGCACCGGCACCTCCATATAGGCCTTGGAGGTCAGGGTCAGCACGATGACGATGATTACCGCAGCCAGCACCACAATTACGCCCATTTCGCTGGCAAGCTCTGCCGAGGAGTCTACGCCTACCGCGGTATCTATGTAGCAGTCATAGGGGGCAAGCATATCCTCGATGGTGTGCATGGCCGTAATGGCCCGTTCGTCTGTTTCTTCCGCATCAAAGGACACATCCAGAAGGGCGGAGGCGCTGCGGTAGTGATCCTCCGTGTCGTCGAAGGTCACCCGGGATACACCCTCTACCTCCAGAAGATCGTCCGCGATATTCTGCGCCCGCTCCTGGGTCACATTGGACAGCATGACCCGGGCGGAGCCGTAGGTCACAAAGTTGTCGTTCATTACTGTCAGACCCTGACGGGTCTCGGTATCGTCCGGAAGGTAGGTGGTGATATCATTCTCCACCTCGACCCAGTTCCGGGAAAACAGACTGAATACCAGCGCAACTGCGTATATGAGAAAAAACAGGTTCCGCTTGTCCACAATAAAGGCAGCAACCTTCTTCATGCCGCTGTCATTTTCCTTAGCCATAAAGCGTAGTTCCTTTCCCAAGGTATGATAATTTATCATAGCACAAACCGGAAAAATAAAGAATAGACAATCTTTAGAATCTGTACGGAACCAATGATAAGTCCAGAGGGACGGCGGAAGATAAATTGAAATTTAGTGCACAGCGCGAAGCCCCGCCAAATTCCTGTTTTTACCCGCAGAAATTAAGGCAGCACCGCGCAATTCGGCAAGAAGTCTCAGACAGGATTTTTTCCCCAATTCAAAGTTTGGAAAGCGAAGGAATACTGTATGTATTCCTCGTTTTTCAAACTGAAGAAGTGGGGCAAAAAGACGGCGGAGACTCGCAGACGCAATTGTGCGGTGTTGCCTTAAGATTCCTCCGCCGTTTTTTCGGCGGAGGAATGGATTTCAGGAAAAGTATTGTGCCAGACCAATGAGAGCCAGGTGCAGGGGATAGTAGATGTAAAACAGCCACTTCATCCCGCTGCCGTTTCCGGAGCGGTTGCTTCTTCTGCCATTGTAGCATGCCAGCAGGGGAATCGCCAGTACCACACCCATCTGCAGCAGCCCATATACCGGGTCAATGGCCAGAGAATAGACGGCGGCGTAAATCGCTACGTAAAAAATCATCCATCCCGCCTGCGCTTTCAGGTTTCCCCGGTTGGTGCCGAAGGCAAGAATGCACAGACTGGCAATGCAGCTCCAATCACTGGGAAAGGCAGCCAGACAGACAAGAAAAATCAGTATGATCCGTACCCATCCCTGACGGATGCGGGAACTTTCCGCAATCCGAAGCATGACCAGTCCCCAGGCAAGAGCCCACATGACACTGGTTTGATTCAGCAGATTTCCGTCTCCGAAGGGCAGGAAAAAGCGCAAGCCGGAGAAATCCGCAGAGGCAAATCGATAGGCAAAATGGGAGATCAGTGCAAAGAGAAACAACCGTCGCGTGTACTTTCTTACGTCACGGGTGTAGTGATATCCCTCCGCCACAAAGAAGCACATGATGGGGCAGGTGAGCCGCCCGATCAGATGCAGGAAGAGGGGAAGTGCCGCCCGGGGATACCCGGGAAACAGCCACCACGCCGCATGATCAAGGGTCATTGCGGCAATCGCAATGAGCTTCAGTCCGTTTCCGCTGAGTTCTTTTTTCATAAGCGATCCTCCGTTCTGCCTGTATGATAGCAGGCGGGGACCCACACTGTCAACCCCGGATCAGGTGCAAAGTTTCAGCAATCCAAAGGCGGAGCCAACCAACGCCAGCGGGATCAGCAGAAATACGCCGCCAACGCATACCAGCCCGATGATCAGCACAGGAATTGCCAGCACGGACAGCAGCACTGCCGCAGCCTTTGCAGCGCCCCATGCAATCTTAAATGACAGAGCGAGCGCCTTCACAAACAGCCAGCCCACAGCGAGAGTAATCAAAAAACTGAACATATTGCATTCTCCTTTTTCTTTTCGTTTATCCGTACCTGAATGGCGGATTTCCCGACATATTTCCGGTGTGATTGGGTATTTTCCAGAGGCTTTAATGCCAGAATCCGTTCCAGGACCGTCATCTTCCTCACCTCCGATATTTCTATTCTAGCAGGGGGCAGAGGAAAAATACAGGCCCCATTCCGAAAAATACCCCCTCTATTTTGACGGACTCGGAAAAATAGAAGCAGAAAAGGATAAACAGGGATTGGGCGCACAGCACGAATCGTCCTCGGCCCTCTCAGTCACGGCGTTCGCCGTGACAGCTCCCCCAAAGGAGGAGCCAAGGGGGCTCTTCGCCCCGCTAAATTCCAATTTACCGTCTGTCCGATGAAACGGAAAAATGGAAAAGACGTGCTTGACAAACTGTGGAAATGGGGCTATACTGAATCTGTTATTTCATAGGAAGCTGAGTGCCATGCAGGTACCTTCGGGTCTGCATGGAGAATAGGAAACCGGGTGCGAATCCCGGACGGTACCGCCACTGTATGCGTGGAGGTCATGTGTGTGACGAAAGTCGGTCATTGGGGGAATCCTCTGAGAAGGCTGGCACATGACCCGGGAAGCGTAAGCCAGGAGACCTGCTCAGCAGATTTGACCGCCGTCGCTCCCGGACTCGGAGCAGACGGTTCTGCTTTCGTAAAATCGGACGGGGTAGCTCTATGCTTCTCCGTCCTTTTTGTGTGTCGCAGGTCCCCCTTTGCGGCATGGAACACAGCAAAAAGGACGATTTTTGCCGGATCGTCCGATACAGCTTTTCACCCCCGACGGAAACTCCCCGCCGGGGGTAAAAAGCATATTGGGAAAAATCTTTGGTAAAAGCCGCAGAAAAGTATAGGGCAGCACCGCGCAATTCGACAAGAAGTCTCAGACAGGATTTTTGCCCCAATTCA
>ERZ857629.4801-NODE-4801-length-10198-cov-2.985606_pt1 | contig 10198 bp, 9 predicted proteins | sample MGYA00519700_ERZ857629 | MGnify/ENA primary metagenome ERZ857629 (study PRJEB31778, sample SAMEA3449351) | human gut metagenome | biome: human gut; feature: human-associated habitat; material: faeces | place: United Kingdom | collected 2010/2012 ... | reverse complement strand
GAGGTCAGCCCGGCTGCTCCGCTGACGGCGGATGTGACCGGGTACAGGCTGCTCCGCTCGTCGGACGCGCACAGCCTGGAGCAGATGCTGGAGCGGGAGTTCGCGCTGGAAGCAAAGACGCGCAGCGTGGACGCGGTGTTTGACGCGATTGCGGGGCGGACGCAGCCCGATTGAGCGGCTTTCATCGGTTTTATTTCAGATTATTCTGCGCGGTTCGCCGGAGGGCGCGCACAGGTGCGGCTGACGGCGGGCGCGTATGATATAATGCATCGTTTTGGAAATAGGCAACTTCAATTCAAATCGAAAGGGGTTTATGCGACATGTCTCTTGAAAAAGAAAGGGTCGAGGCACTGCAACGGGTGATCGACGAGCTCAGAGACGAACCGGGCGCGCTGATGCCGATTATGCAGCGGGCGCAGGACATCTTTGGCTATCTGCCGGAGGATGTGCAGAAGTACATCGCCAAGGAAATGGATATTCCGGTCAGCGACGTCTACGGCGTGGCCACGTTCTACGCGCAGTTCAACCTGGAGCCGAAGGGGCAGTACACCATCAGCGTGTGCATGGGCACGGCCTGCTACGTCAAGGGCAGCAGGAAGGTGCTGGATAAGCTGGAGGAGGTGCTGGGCATACAGGCCGGGCACACCACGCCGGACGGACTGTTTACCCTGAACGCCACCCGCTGCCTCGGCGCGTGCGGACTGGCGCCGGTGATGATGATTAACGAGGACGTTTACGGCCGTCTGACCCCGGATGAGATTCCGGGCATCATCGCTAAGTATCGCAGCTGAGGCGAGCGGCCATGATGCGGGAACTGGCGGACAATATTCTGGATATTGCCCAAAATTCCATTGCGGCCGGCGCGTCGCTGGTGGAGATCGACATCTCCGTCAGCCGCGCGCAGGATACCGTTTCGCTGGCGTTCATCGACGACGGCTGCGGCATGAGTGAGGATATGGTCAGGGCGGTGTGCGATCCCTTCACCACCACGCGCAAAACGCGCAAGGTCGGGCTGGGGCTGCCGCTGCTCAAGATGACGGCGCAGGCCACGGGCGGCGAAATGTCCATCGCATCCAAACCGGGCGAGGGGACGACCGTGCGCGTGACGTTCGGACTTTCTCACATCGACAGGCCGCCCATGGGCGACGTGCCGGGCGTGCTGTATACGCTGGTGCTGATGAACCCGACGACGGATTTCCGCTTCGCGCTGGATTATGACGGAAAGACATTCGCGCTGGATACGAGGGAGGTTCGGGAGGCCGTCGCGCCCATCCCGCTTAACCATCCCGAAATCAGCGCGTGGATCAGGGATTGCCTGAAGCAGAACATTGACGAATTGCACGGAGGTGTGTTTTTATGAAATCGCTGGAGGAGCTGGCGGCCATCCGCGCCAAAATGCTGGAGCAGGTCAGCCTGAGAAAGGGTGACAACATCGACACCCGCATCGTTGTGGGCATGGCGACCTGCGGCATCGCCGCCGGCGCGCGCCCGGTCATGCTGGAGTTCATCGAGGAGCTCAAGCGCCGCGGAATCGAGAATGCGACGGTTTCCCAGACCGGCTGCGTGGGCGTCTGCCGTCTGGAACCGATTGTCGAGGTCTATGTCAAGGGTCAGGAGAAGGTGACCTACGTTCACATGACGCCGGAAAAGGTCGCCCGCGTGGTCAACGATCACATCGTCAACGGCAGACCCGTAGAAGAATACACCGTCGGCGCGCAGGGATAAGCCGGTCGGTGAGAGGAGGAGCATCGTATGGATCTGATTCGCTCGCATGTGATGGTCTGCGGAGGCACGAATTGTTCGTCTAGCGCTTCCGGCGAGATCATCAGGGAGTTTGAACGGCAGATTGCCGAAAAAGGGCTGGAAAAGGAAATCAAGGTCGTGCGCACGGGCTGCTTCGGCATGTGCGAAGCCGGTCCTGTCGTCATCGTCTACCCGGAGGGCGCGTTCTATGCCCGCATGACGGTGGAAAACGTGACGCGCATCGTGGACGAGCACCTCGTCAAGGGCCGCGTGGTCAAGGAACTGCTGTACAAGGAAGCGGTGGACGAGGACAACAAGGTCAAGTCGCTGGACAGCGTAGATTTCTACAAAAAGCAGCGCCGCGTCGCGCTGCGCAACTGCGGCGTGATCGACCCGGAGAACATCGACGAATATATCGCTTTTGACGGCTACAAGGCGCTGGGCAAGGTGCTCACCGAAATGACCCCGCAGGAGGTCATCGACGTGATGCTCAAATCCGGTCTGCGCGGCCGCGGCGGCGCGGGCTTCCCCACCGGCATGAAGTGGAAATTTGCCGCCGCCTCTCAGTCGGATAAGAAATACGTCTGCTGCAACGCCGACGAGGGCGACCCCGGCGCGTTCATGGATCGCTCCATACTGGAAGGCGATCCGCACGTGGTCATCGAGGCGATGGCCATCGCCGCCTACGCCATCGGCGCGGATCAGGGCTACATCTACTGCCGCGCAGAATACCCCATCGCGGTCAAGCGCCTGCAAATCGCCATCCGTCAGGCGCGCGAATACGGCCTGTTGGGCAAAAACATCTTCGGCACGGATTTCTGCTTTGATGTGGACGTTCGTCTGGGCGCAGGCGCGTTCGTCTGCGGCGAAGAAACGGCGCTGATGACCTCCATCGAGGGCAAGCGCGGCGAGCCGCGTCCCCGTCCGCCGTTCCCGGCGGTCAAGGGTCTGTTCGAAAAGCCGACCATCCTCAACAACGTAGAGACCTACGCCAACGTGCCGCAGATCATCAACAACGGCTGGGAATGGTTCGCTTCGATAGGCACGGAAAAATCGAAGGGCACCAAGGTGTTCGCGCTGGGCGGCAAGATCAGCAACACCGGCCTGGTGGAGGTGCCGATGGGCACCACGCTGCGCGAGATCATCTACGACATCGGCGGCGGCTGCCCGAACGGCAAAAAGTTCAAGGCGGCGCAGACGGGCGGCCCCTCCGGCGGCTGCATCCCGGCCAGCCAGCTGGACGTGCAGATCGACTATGACAACCTGACCGCCATCGGCTCGATGATGGGCTCCGGCGGCATGATCGTCATGGACGAGGATACCTGCATGGTCGATATCGCGCGTTTCTTCCTCGATTTTACCGTGGATGAATCCTGCGGCAAGTGCGCGCCGTGCCGCATCGGCACCAAGCGCATGCTGGAAATCCTCGAACGCATCGTCGATGGCCGCGGCGAGGACGGCGACATTGAGAAGCTGGAAGAGCTGGCCAAGGCCATCAAGGCGACGGCGCTGTGTGGTCTGGGACAGACCGCGCCGAACCCGGTGCTTTCCACCCTCAAGTATTTCCGCCACGAATACGAAGCGCACATCTATGAGAAGCGCTGCCCGGCCGGCCACTGCAAGAAGCTGGTGACCTATCAGATCGACCCGGCGAAGTGCAGGGGCTGCACGCTGTGCGCGCGCGGCTGCCCGGCCGGCTGCATCAGCGGCACCGTTCGCGAGGCGCACCGCATCGACACCACGAAGTGCCTCAAGTGCGGCGTTTGCATGGAGAAGTGCAAGTTCGGCGCGATTTCCCGTTCCTGATAAAGCCGAAGGAGTGAAAAAGCAACATGGCAATGGTTCATTTGACTATCGACGGTGTTCCGGTTTCCGTGGAGGAAGGCACCACCGTTCTCAAGGCGGCGCATGCTGCCGGTATCAAGATCCCGACCCTCTGCTGGCTCAAGGACATCAACGAGATCGGCGCCTGCCGCATGTGCGTGGTGGACGTCGGCGCGCGTTCGCTGGCGGCGGCCTGCGTGATGCCCGTATCCGAGGGCATGGTCGTCAAGACGAACACCCCGCAGGTGCGCCAAGCGCGCAGAGCCGTGCTGGAGCTGATCCTCTCCAACCACGAGCGCAAGTGCCTCTCCTGCGTGCGCAGCCAGAACTGCGAGCTTCAGGATCTGGCGAAGGAGCTGGGCGTGGACGAGAACCGCTTCGAGGGCGAAAACATCCACTATCCGCTGGATAATTTCTCCCCGTCCATCGTCCGCGACCCGAACAAGTGCATCCTGTGCCGCCGCTGCGTGGCCGTCTGCCGCAATGTACAGAAGATCGGCGCGATCGGCGCGGTGAACCGCGGCTTTAAGACCGTGATCGCCCCGGCGTTCGGAAAGACCATGCTGGAGACGGACTGCGTGTTCTGCGGCCAGTGCATCAACGCCTGCCCGGTCGGCGCGCTGCGCGAGCGCGACGACACGGACAAGGTTTGGGATGCGCTCTCCGACCCCGAGAAGTTCGTCGTCGTGCAGCCCGCTCCGGCCGTCCGCGTGGCGCTGGGCGAGGAATTCGGCCTGCCCATCGGCACCCGCGTCACCGGCAAGATGACGCAGGCGCTGCGCCGTCTGGGCTTTGACAAGGTGTTTGACACCGATTTCGGCGCGGATCTGACCATCATGGAGGAAGCGACCGAGCTGCTGGGCCGCATCCAGAACGGCGGCGTGCTGCCGATGTTCACCTCCTGCTCGCCGGGATGGGTCAAGTATCTGGAGCACCACTTCCCGGAGATGATCCCCAACATGTCCACCTGCAAATCGCCGATGGAGATGGAAGGCGCGATCATCAAGACCTACTACGCCGAAAAGACCGGCATCGACCCGGCGAACATCGTGGTCGTCGCGGTGATGCCGTGCACCTCCAAGAAGTTTGAAGCCCAGCGCCCGGAGATGGTCGTCAACGGCATGCGCGCCGTGGACGTCTCCCTCACCACGCGCGAGCTGGCGCGCATGATTCGCGACGCGCGCATCGACTTCGCGCGCCTGCCGGATGAGGAATGCTTTGACGAGCTGGTGGCGCAGTCCACCGGCGCGGCGCCGATCTTCGGCGTGACCGGCGGCGTGATGGAGGCGGCGCTGCGCACCGCCGCCGACGTGCTGGAAAACCGCTCCGTGGAGAACGTGGAATACCACGAGGTTCGCGGGCTGGCGGGCATCAAGGAAGCGACCTTCACGCTGGGCGGCAAGGAGCTGAAGGTGGCCGTGGCCAACAGCACCGGCGCGGCGAAGGAGCTGATTCAGCACATCAAGGCGGGCGACGCGAGCTATGCGTTCGTGGAAGTCATGGCCTGCCCGGGCGGCTGCGTCAACGGCGGCGGCCAGCCGATCGTTTCGGCGTACAAGCGCATGGACGTCGATCCGCGCGCGGCGCGCGCGGCGGGGCTGTATGCCGAGGATGAATCCAAGACGATCCGCAAGTCCCACGAAAACCCGGATATCCAGAAGCTCTACGCGGAGTTCCTGGGCGAGCCGAACGGCCATCTGGCGCATAAGCTGCTGCACACCGAATACATCGACCGCAGCGACGACTAAGCCCATTCGGAGCGAAAAACCGCATACACGTCACGAAGGGTCCCGGCAGAGCGAGACCCTTCGTTTTGTTTATCTGATTTGGGGCGCGGAAAGCCGTTTTATCCTTCCTTCACCGCCTGAAAATAGAAAACCCCGCTGTCAAAATCCCCGTTCAGCTCCGCACTCAGCCCCAGATTCATCAGCGTCTTTCCCGCGTAGGTTTTGCCCGTCTCTTTGCAGAAATATCGAGTGTCTTCCCTCAGAGCGCGAAGCCTCACCCGCGGAATCACCTCGCCGCACTTTCGGCTGTGCATGAACAAAAAGAGCACCGCTTCGTTTTGATCCTTGGAAACGTACTCGGTCGCCGCGACATTGCCGCCGGACGGGCGCTGCAAGCGGTACAAATCGCCGTTTTGAACGACATGCCGCCACATCTTATATCGCGCGATTTCCGCTGTAAACAGCGCCATTTCCTCGTCGCTCAGCTTCGATATATCCGCGCCGACGCCCAGCGTGCCGCACATCGCCGCGTGGAATTTATAGCGCCAATCCGCCCGCCCGCGCCGCCGTCCGTCCGCGGGCGTGTCCGTCACCCAGCAGCTCATCATCATCGGCGCATACATCAGCGTATACCCCTCCTGAATGAACAGCCGGTCAAACGGGTCCGTGTTGTCGCTGACCCAGAACTGCGCCGTTCGCTTCGCCATGCCCAAATCCACGCGCGCGCCGCCGCCGCTGCATGCCTCGATATCCACATCGGGGAACTCTTTTTCCAGCGCGTCCAGGATTCGGTAGAGCGCCAGAACATGCCGCTCCCGCGCGAAGGGCGTCAGGCTTTCGCATACGTCGGTCATCGCGCGATTCATGTCCCATTTCAGATAGCGGATCGCGCATGTGTTCAGCAGGCCGCGCAGCATGTCGAGCGCGAATCGCTCAACCTCCGGCTTTCCGAAATCGAGCAGATACTGGTTTCTCTGCGTCAGCGGTTCGCGGCCGTCCAGTTTGTGAATCCAATCCGGGTGCGCGCGGTACAAATCGCTGTCCGGGTTGACCGATTCCGGCTCGACCCACAGGCCGAAATCCATGCCCAGTGCGTGCACACGGTCGATCAGCTCCTCCAGACCGTTCGGAAACTTCTCCGGGTTGACCGTCCAGTCGCCCAGCCCCGCCCGGTCGGAATGGCGCGCGCCAAACCAGCCGTCGTCCACCACGAAAAGCTCCACGCCCATCCTCGCCGCGCGTTCCGCCAGCCGCATCTGCGCGTCCGCCCGCACGTCGAACTGCGTCGCTTCCCATGAATTATAGAGCACGCGGCGCGGCGGCCTGTTCGGTTTGAGATGGTCGCGCTCGAAATCGTGCATCCTTCTGCTCAGCGCGCCCATGCCTTCCGCGCTCATGCACAGAACCATCGGCGGCGTTTCAAAGCATTCGCCGCGCTCCATCGGGCAGACGAGATCCGCGTCGTTCAGCCCCGCCGTGATGCGGTGATTGCCAAACACCGTGGACGACGCCGTGATCTGCCAGCATCCGCTCCACCCGAGCGCCACGCCGTAGGCCTCGCCCGTCTCCTCGTCCTCGCTGTTTGCCGCGATGAGGAACGGGTTCATGTGCGGGCCGGACATGCCGCGCACGGATTGCAGCCGCAGTTCCCCTTCTTCCAGCTTGGCCGTGCGCCGCCTGAATTCTCCCGCCCACGCGCCGACGACATAGTGCGCCGTCCACGGCTTCGCCTCGTGCGGCAGGAGACACGCTCCGCTGTCCATGCGCGTCAGCCTGATCGGCGCGTTCGCCGTCAGCCTTGCGTGCTTCTGAATCACATCGCAATCCTCAAACACGCGGTATATCAGGCGAACCTCCATGACGTTCGCCTCGTCCGCCAGCGTGATTTCCGCCTGCTGACCCTGAACGCGCACGCCCTTCGTCCGCAGATTCAGCGGCACGTCGGCTTTCAGCGACACGTTTTCAAACGTCCGCCCGTCAAAGGCCGGGTATTCCATCCGCTCCCGCCACAGCTCCGTGTCAAAGGAGCTATGGCCGCCGAGCGGTTCAAACATGTCCGCGTCTTCCGGCGCAATCTTCCTGCCCCAGTGCAGGCAGACCGGCGCGGGATAGGCAAGGCCGATCCAATACGACGTTCGTTCCGTTTCCAAAATGAGAAGATTCTGCTTTTCCAGATAGCGGATCATGTTCTATTCCTCCTTCGTCCGTCTCCAAACGGCAGAATACGGGTTCGGCTGTTCTTTATTTCTTCTCCGCGCCCCGGCCGTTCTCCTTTTCGCCGGCCGCATCTAAAAACAGCGACGGGGATTGCGCTTTCCCTCAATCGCCCCCGCCGATTTTTTCACCGTTTTTTTAGATAATTCGCCGTAAATTCTTGCCTTTCGGCCGAGTATTCATATATAATAATGCTGTGTCAAGCATACAGTCGCCGAGATGAAACCATCGCAAGCGCGCTGAGGCTCGGCGTTGCAGAAGGAAAAGAACAAATCGTGTGCCGGGTTCGAAAGAAAAGGGGGAAACCGGATGAAAAAGTCGCTGAAAGTCACGCTGCTCTCGCTCTGCGGAATCGTGGCGGTGCTTCTGGCCGCCGTGCTCGTGTTCGTCGGGATCTACTTCACGCGCATACAGACGATGAACAGCATCGAAAAGCTCTCCAATTATGACGACGGCTACAACCTCTACCGCATGGAGGTCAAATACGATTACAGCCTTGACGACGTTATCAACTACGGCATCAAGGACAATCAGACGATGATCGACGCCATTTTGAAGGACGCGCTGCCGCTCCTTCCGGTGAAAATCGAGGCGCCCAGCTTCGGCTGCACGGCGTTCACGCTGACGGACGCCGACGGCGATGTGCACATGGGGCGCAATTACGATTTCAAAAACAACACCTCGGCGATGCTCGTCTACTGTGCGCCGAAAAACGGCTATCGATCTGTGGCCACGGCGGCGCTGGACAATGTTTCCGCAAACGCGCCGGATGAGAGCACCAAAATGAAGCTGGCCAGCCTGACTGCGCCGTATATCTGCCTTGACGGCCTCAATGAAAAGGGCGTATCCATCGCCGTGCTGACGCTGGACAGCGACCCGGTTCACCAGAGCACCGGCAAGCCCGCCATCGCCACCACCCTCGCCATCTGCTGGATCGCGGGGCGAGCACGGAAGAGGCGGTGGAGCTGCTCCGCGGCTACGACATGTTCGCTTCCAGCGGGCGGGATTACCACTTCTACATCACCGACGCGACGGGCGACGGCCGGGTGGTCGAATACGACTGCGAAAGCGAAACGCGGGAGCTTGTGGCGCTGCCCATCAACGCCATCACCAACTTCTACGGAATCTACAAGGACAAGGTGCTCCCCAACCAGAAAAACGGCATCTACGGCCATGGCCGGGAGCGTTACGACGCTGTGCTGGAAGTCTTTGACCAGCAGAAGGACAGCCCCTCCAACGATACCGTGTGGGCGGCGCTGAAAGCCGCCTCGCAGGAACCGAACCCCGAAAGCATCACCAGCAATACGCAGTGGTCGATCGCCTACAACAACACCGACCTGACCGCCGAAATCATCATTCGCCGCCACTGGGAGGATATGACGCGCTATAGCCTGACGGCGGGCGCGGCGAAGTAACGCCGTTTACCGCCCAAAGCGGGCGGAGCCCGCCTGACTTTCCGCCGAAGTCTGCAAAGCGTCAAAGCCTTGCCTGCGCGGATGATTTATATCAAACGAGTGAACGGACGCATCCCTTCGGATGTTCCCGTTCACTCGTTTATTTTGCCTCTGTTCGTTTGAATTTCACGTTCTGTTCTCTTTCATCTCTTCCACGACTGGGTGGGCATCATAATCGTTCCGTTTTCTCCGACAACCTCCATCAGCGCTTCGATCACAGTCTGCGCGCCGCCGCAGACATAGCCCATCCGTTTCAGGGACGTATGCACCATCACGGCGTCGCCCTTTTCCAGACCGACTTCCCGTAATTTTTGGACGATTTCTTCTTTGAGAATCACACGCATCTCGGTATCCCTCCCCAAAACTCAATCCGCTCTTTTTCCCGCGTGCCAAATCGAATGGATATGCCGGGTTCGTCCGGATTATTCCAGCTCGAACACGCCCTGCGGGTCATAGGCGCTTCCGCTTTCGTCAATCTCGATGCCGTAATGATCGTATATTGTTCCGGCAGCGTCCATGTCAATCCAGCGGCGGTTGAAGTCCGCCTCCCGCATCAGGCCGTAACCGACGCACGCCGGATCGTTGAAATAAAACACATTGCCGTCGATCTTCTTCTGATAACCGACGCAGATGACCCAGTGCCCCTCCGCCAGATACGTATCTGCGTCGCTCGGGTCTTGGGTGTTGTATCCGTCCGCGCCCCATGCCTGAATGCAGACCAGCACGGGATGCCCCCGATCCAGCGCGGCGATCAGGTCATCCGTCGTTCGCTTTTCCCGCGCGATGACCCGCACATCGTTTTCCTCAAAAAAGGCGAGGATCGCGTCCGGAGACGTTCCGGCTTCCTCAGTTGTTCCAAGCGCTTCCTCATAGGCGGTCAGGTTCAAATCCGCCTGATAAGGCTCAAGCCAGTTCATCAGCATTTGGACGCACGTGGTTCCGCAGGTGTAGCCGCCGTACTGGCGCAAATTCGGAATATCAATCAAAACGTCGGCATCCTGCGTTCTGCCTGCGTAGAGGCTTTGAGGGGATGCGTCCGCCTCTCCTTTCCCGGCGCAGGGGAGCGCACACAGACACAGCGCGCCGACCAAGGCGGCCGACGCAAGGATTCCATAGCGTTTCTTCATGGTGCACCTCCAACATTGCACAACAAAAGTGGGGACAAAAACACCCCTGCATGAATGAGGGAGAAGGGGGAGTTGATGCGGGCATAGCCCGCTTTCTTGTTTAGTTTTC
>ERZ857629.4799-NODE-4799-length-10200-cov-2.727353_pt1 | contig 10200 bp, 14 predicted proteins | sample MGYA00519700_ERZ857629 | MGnify/ENA primary metagenome ERZ857629 (study PRJEB31778, sample SAMEA3449351) | human gut metagenome | biome: human gut; feature: human-associated habitat; material: faeces | place: United Kingdom | collected 2010/2012 ... | reverse complement strand
TTGGCCGCAGAAAAGGGAGGCCGAAGGCCGACTAGCGCCAGAAATGGCTGAAAGCCATGAAGCGCGTAGCCAAGCACAAGCGAAGCGCAGGGCTTGGCCGCAGAAAAGGGAGGCCGAAGGCCGACTAGCGCCAGAGATGGCTGAAAGCCATGAAGCGCGTAGCCAAGCACAAGCGAAGCGCAGGGCTTGGCCGCAGACACGCGGGGCGGGCCGCAAAGCGCTGTTTGCGGGCACGGACGGCCAACTTGGGGATTTTTGACAGACTGAAAGGCTGTTACGCCGATTGCTGCTGGCAAAAATCAGGGTTTCCCCTTGTAAATCTTCGATTTTGGCAACGGCATCGGCTGAAAAACCTTCGCTGTTCCGACGCGGCGAGGGTTTGGCGGAATGACGGAAAGTCAAAACATCCGGTATGCAGCCCAAGACAGCGACCTATGCGGCGATTTGGCTGCGCGGTATGACCATCAATCGGGAAAGGAGAAAGAACCATGGAAGAAAAAACGAACCACGAGCCTACGGAACAGGAACGGCTGGCGATGGAACGGGAGGCGGCGCTGTGTCAGCGGGAGGCGGCGCTGGAAAGGCGGGAACGCCGGACGCGGGCGCAGGAAATGCTGGCCCGGCGGAACCTGCCGCCGGAACTGACAGACTGCCTGAATTTCGCGGATGACGAAAGCCTGCAAAAAAGCCTGAATGCACTGGAAAAAGCGCTTTGGGAACAGGTGGACAAGGCCGTCAGCGAACGGATGAAGGGCGCGACGCCCCGAAGCGGAGAAGGAGCGCCCTATGTGGGGCAGCTTCGGTCGGCCCTGGGACTGAAGTAAGGCATGAACGCACAAAAGCAAATGAGACGAAACATTCACGCATGACAGCACCGCCGGAACGGTACGGTGCTGCTACAGGAAAACGAGGAGGAAAAAAAGATGACGAATTCGATTACGCTGTTCAAACAATTTGTCCCCCTGCTGGACGAGGTATACAAGGAGGCCAGCAAGACGGCGGTGCTGGATGGCCGTCCCGAGCTGGTGCAGGCCGGTGCAAACGCCAATGAGCTGGTAATCCCCAAGATGACGATGGACGGTCTGGCGGATTACAGCCGAAACGGCGGCTATGTGGGCGGCGGCATGAGCCTGACCAACGAGACCGTGACCTGCAACTTTGACCGGGGCCGCATGTTCGTGGTGGACCATATGGACAACGCGGACACGGCAGGCGTGGCCTTCGGCATGCTGGCGGGGGAATTCATCCGCACGAAGGTGGTGCCGGAACTGGACGCTTTCCGCTTTGCAACCTATGCGGGCGCTGCCGGGATCGGCTCGGGCAGCGGCACGCTGAACGACGGCGCGGCGGTCGTGGCTGCGCTGCGCGCGGCGATCAACGCCATGGACGCGGACGAGGTGCCCATGGAGGATCGGGTGCTGTTTATCACGTCCAGCCTGCTGGGCATGGTGGAGGATCTGGATACCACCAAGAGCCGGGAGGTGCTGTGCCGCTTCTCCGATGTGGTTGCGGTGCCGCAGACCCGCTTCTATACGGCGATCCATCAGAACAGCGGCACGGTGGTGACCACGGGCAGCGGGGAAAACGTCAGCACCAGCGACGAGACCGGGGGCGGCTACGCCAAGGGCACCGGCGGCAAGGATATCAATTTCATGGTCATTCATCGCGGCGCGGTGATCCAGTTTTCCAAGCACATTGCGCCGAAGGTGGTGACACCGGAACAGAACCCGGATGCGGATGCTTGGAAATTCGGCTACCGTCAGGTGGGCGTGGCGGATGTGTACGAGAACAAGGCGGCGGGCATTTACGTGCATCACAAGGCGTAAGGAGCCGTCATGCCGCCGGAAGGAGAAAAAATGGAGAGTCGGGAAAGAGTGACGGCGCTCCGGCTGCGGCTGGAAATTTCCAACGAGGAACAGGACGAGCTGCTGGCGGCGCTTCTGGAGGATGCAGAGCAGTATGCGCTGGCCTACACGGGGCGGGACAGTCTGCCCGCCGCACTGGAAGGAACGGTTCTGGAGCTGGCAATGCTTCGCTACCGCAGGCGCGGCATGGAGGGCGAAAGCGTTCACAGCGAGGGCGGTTTGCAGATGAGTATGGAAGGGCTGCCCGCAGCGCTGGAAAAGCTGCTGAACCGCTATCGGAAAGCGAGGGCGGTCTGATGGGGCTGAACCGAAACAGAACCCAATCGCTATGGCTTCATCAGGCCCGGAAGCAGCGATTGGCCGACGGGGCAACGCCGGATTTTGATGAAAAAGCGGAACGACTGACGGGAACACTTCAGCCGTTGGAGGAAAAAGCGGCGGCGGAAGCCTACGGCGAGGAAAGCGCGCAAAGGGCGCTGCTTTTGACCGAAGACAGGCGGATGCTGAAGGAAGGGACGGGCGTGGCGTTGGAGGCGGAGGGCGAGTGCGTCTTCCGCATCGCCGCGCCGCCGGAACGCTGGTCAACCCATCAGCGGGCAATTTTGAAAAGCATTTAGGAGGCATGCATGGGATTGGAAAGAATCGGGGCGGCCATTGCCGCCGGAGCGGCGAGCGCTGTGGAACGGCTCTGTGCCGAAACCGCAGAAAATGCAAGGGCGTTATGTCCGGTGGAATCCGGAGAGCTGAAGGCCAGTATCGCAGCGGCGGTTTCGGAAGGGACGGGAAGCGTGAGCGCCGGGGCGGGGCATGCCGCCTATGTGGAGCTGGGAACCTTCCAAAAGGAGGCCCGGCCTTTTTTATGGCCCGCTTTTGCCATGACGAGAGAGAAAGCGGCGGATGAAATCGCCCATAAAATCCGAAACGCGCTTCGGGAGGGATGAGCTTGGGCACGGCAGGAGAGACGCAGCGCATTTTGGAGGCGCTGGGGAGCATACAAGCGTTGGAAAACGTCAGCCGAGGATGGCCGCATCAGCAGACGGCTCTGCCCTGCGCGGTGGTGACGCTGGCCGGAGAGCGCCGGGCAGACGAACGGGACGGAGCCGAATATCTGACCGAAACGGAGTATTATGTGCGCTGCTTCGCCCGGACAGGAGCGGAGACGGACGCGCTGGCTCCTGAGATTCGGAGGAAAATGGAGGAGATGGGCTACCGGCGGGAGTTCGTCTGGGAGGAAAGCGGCGAAAAAGTTTTCCAGCGGGCGGAACGGTACAAAAAGATAAGCTGAAATGATGATGAGAAAGGATGAAAAGCAATGAGCAAACGAGCAGCAACGGGATTTAAGGGAATTGCGCTGGCACCGGTGACGGAGAACACGCTGACCAGCTACAAGGCGTCGGCGGCGGAAAGCCTGCCCTACGCGGGCAGCATGAGCCGCACCTCGAAGGAGAGCACCACCGACCTATATTACGACGACGACCTGTACGCACAGATCAAGGACGTGATGGGCGAGGACGTGGAGCTGCGCATGGCGGAGGTGCCGCTGGATCGGATGGCCGAGCTGGGGCTGGGCACCTATGACGAGGACAACGACACGCTGGAAGCGGACTTCAACGCCGCCGGGAAGGAATACTCCCTGCGGTTCGTGGTGGACACGGTCAGCGGCCTGCCCTTTTATTTCAACTACCGGCTGTTCCAGCTGACGGGCATCAAGTTCGACAACTTCACCACGAAGAAGGACAGCGTGACCGTGTGCGAGGTGATCCTTACCGGCGTATTCAAGCGGCCCAACCTGACCAGTCTGGCGCCCTGGGCGGTGATGCAGCTCAAGGACGACAAGAGCAACCAGGCGAAGTGCACGTCGTTTATCTCGGCGGCGGAGAACAAGCCGGGAGCCTAAGGAAGAGCCGGAAGCGCGGGAGGCCGGAGACGGTCTCCCGCAATAAAAACGAGCGAAAGAGCAAAGGAGCGGCAGCATGACGCGCCCTGCGGAGTACTGGAAAAAGCGTGCGGAAGCAAACATGGACCGGGTGCAGGAGGGTGCGGAACAGCGTCTTGCCCGGCTGGGGCGGGCCTATCGGCAGGCGGCGCAGGAGCTGACGGACGAGGTGAAGCGGATCCTGGGAACGTATGCGAAGCGCTTTGACCTGACGCCCGAGGAAGCCGCCGCGGCCCTACAGGAGCCCTTTGACGAGGAAAGCCGGGCCTACGGCTATCGCGTCAGCCGGGCAGAGGCGCTGAAAGCCGCCATTCAGGAGCGGATGAACCGTCTGGGCGTGCAGGTGGAACGGGAGACCGCCGCCCAGCGGGAATGGACGGCTTCGAAGAGCTACCAGAGCGCCCAGAAGATGGTGCAGGACATGACCGGCGGGCTGGTGAACCACGCAACACCGGATCTGCGCGGCATGCTGCAGGCCATGGATACCGTCTGGGCAGGGGGCAACTACTCCGCCCGCATCTGGAAAAACACCGAGCGGCTGGCGGAGACGCTGAGCAGTGAGATCGAAGCCGCCTTTTTAAGCGGCAAGAGCGTGCGCCGGATGGCGGACACCATCATGGAGCGCTTCGGCGTAGGCTACCGGGCGGCGGAATGCCTGGTACGGACCGAGACCAGCTATGTGCAGAACCGGACGGCTGCCCGGAGCTACGAGGACGCAGGCTGCACGGAATACGAAGTTCTGACGGCCCAAGACCGCCGCACCTGCCGCCGCTGCGCAGCGCAGAACGGCAGGCGCTACTTGTTTACGGAGATGCAGGCGGGGGAGAACGCGCCGCCATTTCACCCGAACTGCCGGTGCACGATCTTGCCGGTGGTGGGGGAAGAAGAGCGGCTGGCGAAAAAGGCAGATGAACCGGGCTTTGCGGTTGCAAAGACGGGGGAAAGTGGTATAATAAAAGCGGACTTGACAAACCACGCAACGGAGCGAATGGAGCAAAGGGAAGTGGCCGATGTTGATGTGGAAGACGCGAAAATGAATCCATTTTATACAAAGCCGATCGTTGTGGATGCTCAAGGCAGAAAAAGCCAAATTATTATTGGGAAAAAAGCGACGATTTGCATAAACCCTGAAAGTGGCCGCATCATTACAACGTGGAAAACAAGTAGTAGGCTCAGAAGAAAATATGGTGGAGGTGATTGATATGTTTAACAATAAGCAAAAGGAATTTATGAAGGAAATCGGCATATCGGTCAACTTTGACCATTTAACCGATGATGATTACATAGCCATTGAAGAAACCGTTTCTGAATGGTTACAGAAAAATGGCTTTGACAAGGGCTACAATCCGACGGACGATGGATTGATGTGTGAATCCATTCTTGATGAGCTATAAAACCACCGAATATACCGAAAAATACCTGAAATAACAGAACCCGGAAATCCAGACCGCCACGCCGAAGGGCAAGGCGGTTTTTTCATACCCATTTTGAAAAAAGGAGACGATCCACATGGCAAGCAAGAACAGCGCGGCCCTTTCCCTGCCCAAAAGCCGGACAGTGCGGGGGTATGAAATTCGAAAGATGCCCATTGGGGCGTTTCTGGAGGCGTGCAGCCTGCTGGAAGAACTGCCGGGGACGGCGCTGCGGCTTTTGTTTCCCGGAAAGCAGGAGGGGGACATCCTGACGGAGCTGGCCGGGCTGAACCGGGAAAAGCTGCAGGCGCTGTTCCTGCGGGCGGCGGCGGTGCTGCCGGGGGAAATGGTGCGGCTGTTTGCCAAGCTGAGCGGCATTGAGGAAAAGGCGCTGCTGGAGGATCCGCGCATCGGGCTGGACGGCCTGGGCGAAATGGCCGAGGCGTGGATGGAGGTCAACGGAATCGAAAATTTTATCAGGACCATGGGAGCGCTGGGAGCAAAGGCGCGGGCTCTCATGGGCGAAGCGAACACTGGTTCCAGGGGCTGATCGCCGCGGCGCTGAGCATCGGCATCAGCAAACGGGAGCTGCTGCGCGACTATTACATGGACGAGATCGGGCCGATCTTTGAGGAATGGAACCGTCTGCATGACCCGAACCGGGAAGAGACGGAAGAGGTGGATGCGGCGGAGTTTCTTGGGGGCGAAGGAGAATGGCTGGATTGATGGAAGAAGGGAGGAAAAGCAATGACGATCGATGAATTGACGGTCAAAATCACCGTGGCGGCCGATGAAGCGGAAGCAGCGCTGGAAAGGCTGATGGAGAAGCTACAGACGTTTCAGGAAAAAACGGGAATGGCGCTGACGCTGGATACGGGCAAATGGAGCGGTTCGCTGACGGAAGGGGCGGAGGCGCTGGAAAAAACGGGCGAAAGCGCGGAGGGGTTGGCGGAACGGCTGCGCCAGACGGCTGAGGCGGCGGGCGCACATGGTGAAGCGTTTGCAGAGCTGGGGGCCGAGGCGGAAAATCTTCGGGGAAAATGGGAACGAAACGAGAAAAGCGTTCAAAGCATGGCAAGGCAGCTGACGGAGCTGGGCCGTCAGCGGGACGCGATGACGCAACTGAAAAGCCTGTCCGCCCAATTGAAAAACTGCGAAAAGGGCGGGGACGGCTATCGAAAAACGATGGCGCAGCTTCCGTCTGCGATCAAACGGGCGGGAATCTCTACCGAAAGCCTTGGCAAGGAAATGGAAGGGCTGGATGAGGCGATTGTCTCTGCGGAAAAAAGCATGGGCAGCGCGGCTGCCGGAATCGCCGGAAAGCTGGGAGGAATCATCCGGTGGGCGGAGCAGGCGCGGCAAAGCCTGATCATCAGCGGAAGCGTGGAGGTGGACACCAGTCCGTCTATTCAGGCCTTAAACGGGCTGATCGCCGCTGCACAGACGGCTTTGGCGCTGCTGAATGCGCTGGGGCTGGGCGGAGGTACGGGGAAAAGCGTCAGCCGCAGCGGCGGAGGCGGCGGGGGCGGAAAGAACCGCGCGGAGGAAGCGGAGAAGAAGGCCGAGGAGGCGCGGAAGAAGGCCCTGCAGGAGGATTACGACCGCATCGAGCACCGGCGGCACCTGAACGAGATCAGCCTGGAGGAAGAACTGGCCGGGCTGGAGGAGATCCGCCGGAAGCACCGGATGACCGCCGAGGAGATCATGAGCTGGGAGGAAAAGGTGTATGATCTCAAGAAGGAAATCAGGGAACGGGACGCGGACAGCATCGATCAGCTGGCGGACGGGGTGGTCTCTGCGCTGGAAAAGCGGTACGAGGCCATGCGGGATGCGGAAATCGACCGGCTGGACAAGAGCCGGGAAGCCTGGGAGCAGTGGCGGGACGACAGCGTTCAGGCCATCGAAGACCAGATCGCTGCGCTGGAGAAGCTGGCCGACAGCGAGGACGAAGAGAAAAAGAGCGCCGAGGAGCTGCGGAAGATCGAAAAGCTGCGCCGGGAGGCGGAGTATGAGCAGGACGAGTACAACCGGCAGAAGCTTCAGCAGCAGCTGGACGAGGCCATCTCCAGCCGGGAGGAACGGCTGCGGAAGCTGGAGCTGAAGCAGCAGAAGGAAGCCATGCAGGAGGAGATCGAGAAGATCCGGGATCAGGCTTCGGAGAAGATCAAGGAGCTGGATGGGGAGCAGGATGCCATCGAAAAGGTCTCCGAGGAACGGCTCAAGGCGGCCAGCCTGCAGGCCGAGGCTGAAAAGCTGCTGATGACCAAAAGCCAGGACGAGCTCATGAGCCTATTGTACGAGTACGTGCCGGAATACGACGCGCTGGGCAAGAGCATGGGCGAAAAGCTGCTGGAGGGCTTCCAGAGCAAGGCGGGGAGCATTGCGGACTGGTTCCGCAGCTTCAACGACCAGCTGGCCCGGATGCAGGAAAATCTGGCGGGCAGCATGAACGCCGCGACCGACCGCTTCTATCAGGAACGGCAGGCGCAGGGGCAGAGCGCCGGGGCCACGGTGAACCAGACGGTGAATTTCTACGAGCCGGTGGAAAGCCCCGGTCAGGTGGCCCGGCGGATGGAGGACGTGAACGACCAGCTGGGGATGATGCTGGCGTGAAAAAACGTTGCGGCTGAAGGATGGTTATGATAAGATAAAAAAGCACGGGAAACCGTGCCGCGGCGGAGGGCAACACCGAGATCCTGAAAAGGAAGGAGGTGAGGCCTGATGCAGAAGCTGCTTTTTGAGATACTGAGTGCTGCCGTTGCCGCCGCCTGTGCGACGCTGATCGGCTGGATCTTGGCAAAAAGAAACGATCACGATGGACAAGATCGTGATCGTTAAAACTGCAAAGGGTTAACTAGGCAAAGCCCTTCGCCGCGTTAAGCATACCACAATCAAAGACCAATGTCAAATGAAAGCGCCAGGCAATATGCCGCGGCGCTTTTTGCGTGAAAAAGGGAGTGACTACCCATTCAAAAACTGATTTACGAGAACCTGCACGGCGAAACGGCCGTGTTTTTTCATGCGCCGTGGGTGCTGTGCCGGGTGCGGGGCGTGGGCATGAGCAGCCTTCGGGTGACGGCGGCGGAAGGGGCGTATCAGCAGGGGGAGAGCATCACAAGCCTGCGGCGGGAGGGCCGGACGGTGAAGGCGACGCTGCACCTGATGGCCAGCTCCCGGCAGGAGATGTACCGGCTGCGGTCGGAGCTGCTGGGGATCCTGAGCCCGGAGCGGGCCTTCGACGGGACGAACCGGGCCCGGCTGATCTACGAAAACGACTTCGGCAGGCGGTGGACGTGGGCCGTGCCGGAAAGCGGGCTGGACTGGGGCGAGCGCAAGCAGAACGCTCAGCCGTCCCTCAGCCTGAACTTTCGCTGCGAAAGCCCCTACTGGTACGGCATGACCCGGCAGGAGGCGGTGTTCAAGGCCCGAAAGGCCGGGTTTACCCTGCCCATGAAGACGCCGCTGAGCCTGGGCAGCAAGGTGTTCGTGTGCCGGGTGAGCAACGGCGGCAACGCCGGGGCTTCGGCGGAAATTCAAATCAGCGGGGCAGGCGAAAGCCCGGCGCTGCTGAACGAATCCACCGGGAAGATCCTGCGGCTGGTGCAGCCGCTTCCGCCGGGAGATACGCTTCGGGTGGATACGGATCCGGCCCGGCTGCAGGCGCGCATCCTGCACGCGGACGGCAGCGAGGAGAACGGCTTCGGCCTGCTGAGCCCGGAAAGCGCGGTGGCGGGCTTTGGACTGCAGGCCGGGGAAAACCGGCTGCGGTACATTCCCGACGGCGACGGGAGCCGAAGCGTGATCCGGGTACGGTGGTACGACTGCTGGGAGGGGGTGTGAGCCATGCATTCCCTGATGATGATGGGGCCGGATCTGCGGCTGCGGGGCGAGCTGCCTCAATATGGGAGCCTGCGGTTCAAGCGGTGCTTCTGGGAGGTGGGCAGCTTTCAGCTGACGGTGAAGCGGGGCATGCCCGGCTGGGAGAAGCTGGCGCGGGAGATGATCCTGTACTTTCCGGAAAGGCCGGAAACGGCGCTGCTGGCGGAAAAGATCACCGTGGACGAGGACAAGGCGACGGTCACGGGCGTGCCGCTGAAGGGCCTGTGCAAGCGGCGCATCTGTGTGCCGCCTGTCAGGCAGGAGGAAGACGATCCCTACGGGGGCTTCGGCTGGGATCGGTTCACCGGGGACGCGGAAAGCGCGTATCTGCACTATGCGGCGGCTAACCTGACCAGCCCGGAGGACGAAAAGCGGAGGATCCCCGGGCTTACACTGGCGGAGAACCTTCACCGGGGCGCGGTGCTGCCCTGGCAGGCCCGGTTCGACAAGCTGACGGACGTATTCAGCGACATCGGCAGCGCTACGGGGCTGGGCTGGGACATCGTGCCCGACCTGCCGAACCGGGCGCTGCGGTTCGTCGTGCGGGAAGGAATCGACCGGACCACCGGCAGCGGACGGGCCGTGCTATCCCGGGAAATGGGCAACGTGGACGGGGCAGGCTGGACGGAGGACGCCAGCGCGGAGGTGGGCACGGTGTACGCCGGAGGCAGCGGCGAGGACGAGAAGCGGCTGATCCTCAGCGTGGGCAACACGGCGGCGGGGCTTGACCGCCGGGAAGGCTGGGCCAGCCTGAACGGGGTCAGCGACGCGGACATGCTGCGGCTGGGCGCGGAGCGGAAGCTGTCGCCCCGGAAGGACAGCATGACGGCGGAGCTGATGGACAGCGGCCTGTGCCGGTACGGGCGGGATTACGATCTGGGGGACGTGGTGACGGTGATGGCCGACAACCGCCGGATGGACGCCCGGCTGACGGCGGTGGAGGAGACCTACGAAAACGGAAAACGAACGCTGCGGGCCACCTTCGGGGAAGGGCCGGTCACGCTGACGGGGCTGCTGCGGAACCAGATGCGGGGAAGCATTGCGTGAGGAAAAAGGTTGTGAAAAAAGTGGAGGTGCAGGAGGCACTGCCTCCTGCCGGGGCGTGGGG
>ERZ857629.4794-NODE-4794-length-10213-cov-3.398307_pt1 | contig 10213 bp, 9 predicted proteins | sample MGYA00519700_ERZ857629 | MGnify/ENA primary metagenome ERZ857629 (study PRJEB31778, sample SAMEA3449351) | human gut metagenome | biome: human gut; feature: human-associated habitat; material: faeces | place: United Kingdom | collected 2010/2012 ... | reverse complement strand
TAAATTTTCAAAACATATAAATTACAATTTTGCAGATAGGTAGATATATAGTAATTTGAAAGTGAGGATTATATGACGTTAGTAATATTAGCTGCAGGAATGGGCAGTAGATTTGGTGGACTAAAGCAAATGGAACCAATGGGGCCAAATGGCGAATTTATAATAGATTATTCAATTTATGATGCTATAAGAGTTGGTTTTGATAAAGTAGTTTTCGTTATTAAAGAAGAAATGCTTAAAGATTTTGAGGATACTATTCTTAGTAGAATTAAAGATAAGATTAGTGTAGAAATTGTGTTTCAAAAACAAGAAGAAATGCCTTTAAAAACCAAAGTAGAAAGAATTAAACCATGGGGTACGGGCCAGGCTTTATACGCATGTAAAGATGCAGTAAAAGAAAATTTTATGGTGCTAAATGCAGATGATTTTTATGGAAGAGATGCTTTTACTATGGCCAGTAAGTTTTTAAAAGATGAAATAACTGATATAGATTTTGGTAATGTTTGTTTTAAAGTAGCAAATACTTTAACTGATAATGGTGAAGTTAAAAGAGGCGTATGCACGGCTCAAGATGGACTTTTAATATCTTTAAAAGAGTGCAGAGTAAAAAAAATAGATAAAAAAATAGTTTGTACTCCTTTAGATGAAAGTGAAAGCTTTGAAGTAAATGATACTGCTTTTGTTAATATGAATATGCTTTTATTTACACCTAAGATTTTTGATTATTTAGAAAGTGATATAAATTTATTTGTACGGGATATAAAAGATCCACTAAAAGATGAATATATATTAACTGATGTCATTGATAGACATATTAAAAATGGTGATATAAAAATGCACGTTATAGAAACTAATAGTAAATGGTTTGGAGTTACTTATAAAGAAGATAAAGATTATGTAAAGAAATCTATAAATGCACTTGTTGATGATGGTGTTTATCCTAGAGATTTGTAATTTTACTTTACATTCTCTTTTTTTTTAAATATAATTTAATTAGTTATACTTCTATAGGAGGATAATTTAAGTATAATGAGCGCCAGACCGATGAGGTGACGAGGACAGTGGTTTATCGAAAATTTCGGCGGATGCCACTGCGTATGGAAAACGTAAGATTAACTACAAAAAACAAAATTAAAATTGTAACAAAGGGTTAGTCTCTCCATTTTTTCTTATGCATGAAAAGGAGAGATGTTTAATGTGCGGTATCGTAGGATATGTAGGAAAGAAAAAAGCTATTGAGGTTGTAATTAACGGTTTAGAGACTTTAGAGTATCGTGGTTACGATTCAGCCGGTATAGCGTATAAAAATAACAATGGTGAATTAAAGGTTTTTAAGGAGCCAGGAAAAATTGTAAATTTAAAAAAAGAACTTGATATGAATGAAAGTGCTGATTTGGCAGTTGGTCATACAAGATGGGCTACTCATGGTGAGCCATCAAAGATTAATAGTCATCCACATGCTGCTGGTAAGATTACATTAGTTCATAATGGAATAATAGAAAATTACGAAGCTTTAAAAAAAGAGGATATTTTAAAGAATCACGAGTTTATTTCTGATACTGATACTGAGGTAGCAGCAGCTCTAATTAATGCTTTATATGAAGAAACCAAGGATGTTTATAAGGCATTAGAAGCTGCTAGTAAGAAACTTATAGGTAGTTATGCTTTTGGAGTGATTGCTCACGATGATAATAAGCTTTATGCTATGAGAAAAAATGCACCTTTAATAATTGGAATTGGTGATGGTGAGAATTTTATTGCTAGTGATGTTCCGGCAATTTTAAAATATACAAAAAACTATTATACTTTAGATGATGGAGATATTGCTGTCTTAACACCTAATGATGTAAAAGTTTATCATGATGGCAAATTAGTTAATAAAGAAATGTTAACTTTTGAGTATGATATTGAAACAGGTATGAAAAATGGTTATGATCATTTTATGCTTAAAGAGATTTATGAACAACCGGAAGTTTTGGAAAGAACAGTTAGTGAATATTTAAAAAATGGCGAGCTTGTTAACTTACCAGACCTATCAAAATATAAAAGAATTGATATTGTTGCTTGTGGTAGTGCTTACCATGTAGGGTGCGTTGCTAAACATATTTTTGAAGAGTATGCAGATACAGAGGTTAATACTTACATTGCCAGTGAGTATAGATATAAAAAGTGCTTTTTAGATAAAGATGGATTATTAATTGTTATTAGTCAGTCGGGTGAGACGGCTGATACTTTAGCTTCTTTAAGATTAGTTAAGGAAAAAGGAATTGATACACTTGCTATTGTAAATGTCGTAGGTTCTTCTATTGCTAGAGAGGCCAAGAATGTTTTATATATTAAGGCTGGTCCAGAGATTGCGGTTGCGACAACTAAAGCTTATACTGCTCAAGTTATTTTACTTTCACTTTTAGCTTTTAAGTTATGCTTAGATAAAAACAAATTGGATGATAATAAAAAGATAGAAATAATTAATGCTTTTGAAAATATTAAGTCATATGTTTCAGATGAACTTCAAAACATTGAAGTTTGCGAAAAGTTAGCAAGTAAGATTTATAAGAATCATGATATTTTCTTTTTAGGAAGAAAAATAGATTTTGCGATTGCTTTAGAGGGGTGCTTAAAACTAAAAGAAATTTCTTATTTACATAGTGAAGCTTATCAATCTGGTGAGTTAAAACATGGCTCTATTGCTTTAATAAGTGAAAATACGCCAGTTATTAGTATTATTACTGATGAGGATATTGCTTTAAAAACTATTAGTAATATTAAAGAAACTAAAGCAAGAGGTGCTTATTCAATAGTTTTATCTAGTTGTGATTTAAGTCATAATAAAGATGCTTATGATGAGTTAATTCAAATTAGTAAAGTAAATGATTTTGTAATGCCTATTTTACCGATAATTTATTTACAGTTAATTGCTTATTATGTTGCTAAAAATAATGGTTGTGATATTGATAAACCGAGAAATTTAGCAAAGTCTGTTACAGTAGAATAAAAAAAGAACTAGTTAATGATTTTTACTTTTTGGTAAATTTCATTTTACTAGTTTTTTTATTTGGTTCCTTTTTAATATGCTGGAATAAGATGTCGGTTTTCATAATTAAGGTTACTAATACGATTAAAAGTATAATATAAAGGATAATTGCTAAGTGGTTGTCTCCTAGGGTGTAGAAAATTGAAATAGCAGCACAGAGAGCATCAATTCCATACATTATTAGAACTGTCTTTCTTGTTGATTTATTTAATTTAAGAAGCTGATGATGAAGATGTTCTTTATCAGGAGCACCAATGTTTTCGCCTTTTAATAGTCTTCTAAATATTGCTAATATAGTATCTATTATTGGTAAGAATAAGATTAAAATTGGTACGATAAGAGATGTTACGGTTGCGGCTTTAAATCCTAATAGAGCAATAACTGCAATCATAAATCCTAGGAAGGTACTTCCCGTATCGCCTAGGTAAATCTTTGCTGGATAAAAATTATATATCAGGAAGCCAAGGGTGGCACCTAACATTATAAGACAAAGGGTAACATCTAGTCCATTTAATCTGTTTAAAAAGAAAGCAATAACGGCTATTGTTAAAAAGTAGATTGAGCAAGTTCCTGATGATAAACCGTCTAGGCCATCAATTAAGTTTATCGCGTTCATGATGGCTACTATAAAGAAGACCGCTAATGGGTAGCCAAATACGCCAAATTCTAAATTTAAACCAAAGGCACTTATTGATGGAAGATAAATGTTGCCATAAAAGACCACTATTGATGCTGCTATTATTTGAACAATAAACTTATAACTTGCAGAAATTGATTTAATATCATCAAAGATTCCTAAAAGAATTATAATAAAGCCACCAATTAATATGGAGTTCATTTGAATTGTAGGCTCGCCAAAGAACATATATCCTATTAGAAACGATAAGAATACTGCTAAACCACCAAGCCTAGGCATTGGTTTATGGTGAACTTTCCTTTCATTTGGATAGTCTATTGCGCCAATATGCACAGCTACTTTTTTTATTAATGGCATCAAAATAGCGCTTGATAAAAAAGTCACTAATAATATAAGAAAAATACTATGGCCATTTACTTGATATTTCATGAACTCACCTACTTGTTTTTATTATACACTATTAATTAAAAAATAAAAAGAATTATACTAATATTTGATATCCACTAGATAAAGTCCACATGCTGGTACAGTAACGTAATGAGTTGAGTTAGTTTCTTTATTAAGCATGTTAGTAATATCCTGTGCTTCTGTTTTTTCTTCACCAACTTGAATTAATGCTCCAACTAAGTTTCTGACCATGTATCGATAAAAGCTTTTACCAATGAAAGTTATGACTAAAATATCTTTCTTTTTTTTGAATTTTATATCATATATAACACTGTTATAACTATCACGGTAACCTGCTGTAAATGCTTTATAGGAATGAAAACCTAGAAGATTTTTGGCGGCTTTTTTCATTTTTTTAATATTTAAATTATGGTTATAGTTATAAATAAAGTCTTCATCAATTGGGTCATATTCGCCTAAATTTATAACATACTGATATACTTTGTATTTAGTGTCAAAGCGTGCATGAAAGTCATCGCTTACTTCTTCGCAGTAATTAACTTTGATATATTTGTTAACTAGAGAATTGATTGCTTTAGTTAAATGGTCACAATCTATATTAATATTTAAGTCAAAGTGGATCATTTGATTATAAGCATGGACCCCACGGTCAGTACGCCCTGCTCCTTTTACTTCAACTACATTTTTATTTATTTTGGTAAGGGCTCTTTCAAGTTCTTCTTGAACTGAAGGATGATTTTTTAATCTTTGAAACCCATAGAATTTACTTCCGTTATAACTAATACTTGCTTTATATCTCATTAAAATACACTCCTATAAATTGCTTTTAGTAGTTCTTTTGTTTCTAAATAATAATCTAATTTAGCGTTTTTCTTTTGATTTGCGATGTCAATGAAGTCAATAATTTCACATTTTTTTATTTGATCACTTTTAATTCCATCTATAATTTGACCTTGATATTTTATAATGCCGTTTTTCATGACTAAGCAATCTTTACTAATTTGGTTTAAGAATACAGTGTTACTACTAATAATAATGAATTTTATTCGCTTGCTTGCATTTATAAGTCTTATAAAATTAAGTAGCTTGCTTTTGTATTTTTCACATATTTTGCAGTCTACATTATCTAGAATTATGATACTTGGTTTTTTATTAATAATAGTAAGCAGTTTAAAACACATTAATTCATAAGAACTTAAGTCAGCTATTTTTTTATTAAGTAATTCATCGTCTAGTTTTAAATCATTAAAGTATTCAGTAGTTTTTAAATAATGTTTTACTTTTTTTGTTTCTTTATAGCTTGATAAGTTAAGATTTGACAGTAATGTTTCTAAGTCTTTAACCTCACCGATGAAAGATAAAAACGGTCTATCATTTAATAAATTGTTTGTTTCGTTTGTAAACATTATTTCCATATTTCACCTACTAGTTTGTCTATATTGTAAAAGTTGTTTTTTAATAAGTCATAGTAATTAAGGCCATTACTTAAATCTACCAAGAATGGAACTTTCATGCCGTTGTTATTTAAAAGTTTTTCTTCTTTGATCATCTCTAGAGTGCTATCCATTTTTAGTTTTTGATGATTGTCAATTATTAAGATTTCACTTCCAAGCATAAGTTCTTCTTTGTTGGTAGTAACGTTTAAAATAGTAATGTTGTTGTCTCTAGCAAATTTAATTATTTTTAATTTTTCATTAACATCTAATAAAGTCATTATGTTGTCTATTCCAAGAATTTGTGGGGTTAATATAAGAAATGATAGGATTTTGATATAAGCTTTTTCTGATGTATTTAATAGTTTAATTGGAGAAATTAGTAACTCTTCAATAACGAAATATTTAGAAAATCTTTTTAGTTCGTTGTAGGCAGTAACTTTGTCAATTTTTAAATATTCAAAATAATATAATAATTCTTCTTCAACGTATTTGGTATTAAAATGGTCACTATCTAGAATAACCATAATGTTTTCTCTTAAGTATTTTGTATCATAGTTTTTGATACATTTGCCGTCTATGAAAATGTCATTATTTGGCACTTTATTTATTAATTTTTTTAATAGGTAAGTTTTTCCAGAAGCAGGAAGGCCAATAATATTAATGACACCATCTAATTCTATTTCTAAATCATAACTTTTTATTTCTACTTTCTTCATTAGATAATCCCCCATCCATTATAAACATTATAGCATAGCAGTTTTTATAGTTAAAGATAATCGCTTAAAAAAATAGATTTTCTTAGTTAGCTACTAGAAAATCTATTGCACTTTGTAGTTGTTTATCATTTTCTTCCGAGTTATCTTCTTCAAAATTTTCAGGAAGTTCTTGTTCAATGTCCGGAGTAAGTCCGATACCATCTATACATTCATTTGCTGGGGTTAACCATCTTGCAGTAGTGTATTTAATCATAGAACCATCATTTAGATTTGATGTTTGCTGTACTTTACCCTTTCCATAAGATTTAACGCCAACTAGCGTTGCTCCATAACTATATTTAAGGGCTCCAGCTAATACTTCTGATGCTGAGGCAGAACCGTTATTAATGATGACTGCCACTTTATAATCTCTTTTTTCTGTGGTAGTGTCTTTAGTTACTTCAGTATTAGTTTTATTTTCTAAAGAATAAATAACTTTTCCTTTTTCTAAAAATAATTCTGCTATTTTAGTAGCACCATTTAAATAACCACCAGTATTATTTCTAACATCTATAACTAAAGAATTTATATTATCGTTTTCAAGTTTGGTTAGTTCTTTAGAAAATTGTTCATAAATTGTATCAGAGAATTTGTCTATATATATATATCCAACTTTTTTATCTTCTCTAGTGTAAATTTTACTTAGTACTGCTGGAACATATAAGTTTTCTCTAGTAAGCTCAAAGGTTTTACTGACGTTTTCTCTTAAAACAGTTATTTTAACTTTTGCATCTTTACTTTCTTTAATAAGAGAAACTATTTCATTTGATGTTTTTTCTGTTACATCAGTGTCGTTAACATTTACGATAATGTCTCCAGGCTCTAAACCTGCTGTTTTGGCTGGGGTATCATCAAATACTTTTGTAATATATACTCTGTTTTCTTCATCAGAGGTTACTTGAACGCCTATTCCTTCATAGGTGCCAGTTAGAGATGATGTTAATGCTGATTTACTACTTTCATTTAGATATGTTGTGTATGGATCTTGTAAGTAATTAAGCATACCTTTAATAGCAGCATCAACAAGTTCTTCTTCGTTAACATTATCATAATAATTATTTAAAATAGAATTATAAGATTTTACAAATTCTTGTAAGTTTTTATTATTTGTGACATTTGCTAAACTATTGTTTCTAAAAGCAATATACCCAGTTCCTAAGCTCATTATGATGGACGATACAATGGCGATTACTATTACTTCCCATAGTTCAAATGTTGGTTTTTTATCTTTACTTTTTTTCATATTACTCTCCATTATAATGATATCATAGTTTTTGTTTTTTGAGTATTATTTTCACTACTTTTTATTATAAGATGATAATTTCTAGTGAAAATCAAGCATATTTAGTTATAAAAAAAACAGACCGAAGTCTATTTTAATATATCAGAGTATTTTTCAGTGTATGCTTTACTCAATTTACCATTTTTAATTAGGTATAGAACGCTACCGTTTACTTTTACTTCACTTGAGTTTGCTGGCTTAGTTGCTGTTTTGTCTGAGATAGCATCTTTGTTAAATGCATCTTTTAAGTCAATATAATATAATTTTTTAGCTTTTTTATCTCTATAAGATGTTATTAATGCTGTATAAGATGCAGCCCTTTCATCTTCGCTACTATAAATAAATACATAATATTCATCGTAGGGTCTTGTAAACATATTACCAATAGTACATACATTATAGTCAAATTCTACTTCGGTATTATTATCAGTATTATCTTTTTTATTTAATACTTTCTCAGTAAAGAAGTAAAGTCCTGCGGCAATAGCTGCGATTATAACTGTAATAATAATTAAATTTCTAACCTCTTTTTGTTCGTCACTAATATAATTGTTTTTTAACTTTTTTTGTTTCATTTAAACCACCTATTTGTTATTTTAACACAGTTTATACAAAAAAAGAAGACTATTAGATTAAGTCTTCTCAAATATTACTTCATAATATCGTTAATTCAATTTAAATTAGATTGATATTATAATATTAATTATGCACTAAGTAATATTCGTGTGCACATTAATATTATATTTAATTTATTGTTTATTAATCGTGCCAGTTTTTTCCAATTCTGATTCGTCAAATTTAGCAGTTAAGCTTAGTCCTATTACGAGAATGTAACTTAAGAAATATACCCATAACATTAGGACTGCTATATTGGATAAGCCAGCATAGAAAATATCATATCTTGCAAAGTGAGAAATATAATAGCTATATATATCTGTTGTAAGAACCCATCCTACGGTAGTAAAGATAGCGCCAAGATTAATCCTAGATGCTGGAATATTTTTATTTGGAGCAATCGTAAAGATTATTTTTATAAAGCAGAAAATAATTACCCAAGAAATTGGTCCTTGCAATACTTCTAAAATACTAGATATTATAGATTTCATATTAAAGTAATCAATTGCATCAATAATCTTACTACCAAAAGCAGGAACTAATAATATAAATAGATATAACACGACTATTATAAAGGTTAAAAAGATTGCTTTTATTCTCCTTCTAATCCATGATGACTGCTTTACTCCATATATTTCATTGGCACTAAATATAATTGAATCAGCAGCATTTGATGAGATATAGAACATAGTAATGATAACAACTACTAATTTAAAATCTAATGCTTTACCATCAATAATTGGGACAATCATTTTTACAATACTATCGCTAAAATTGCTCTTTACGAGTTCAATTATTGTGTCCATTGATATATTAAAAAATGATGCAGCATAACCAATTAAAGTAACTATTGGAACTAGTGATAAAATTAGAAAAAATGCGATTTGTCCAGGTAGTTCCATCATATATGGTTTATTTAAAATTACCCATACATCTTTTAAAAATGTTTTTATTTTATTTAATTTAGAATGAAGAGAGGCCTTAACTTTCTTTTTCATTTTCGGCCTCTATTTGTTCTTTATTTTCTCTCATTTGAATACTTGCTTCATTGATAGCATCGTCAATTAGTTTTAGATCATCAACGATCATACTAAAGCCAATGGCTGCTCCATATTCATAAGGTAAATTTTTAAATTCTTTTAATAATTTTTTAATATAATTAATTACTTGTTTTTCATTATAACCCACTAGATATACCATAAATTCGTTACCATCGGTACGCATAATTTCTGTATTATCTAATTGAGTTTTAATTAAAATTCCAGCTGAAGATTTGATTTGTCTATCTCCCTCTTCATGACCAAATGTATCATTGATGTATTTAAGATTGTTTAAGTCTATAACGATAATTGCCTGTGGATAAATAGTGTTTTGGTTCCAAGAATCTATTTTTTCATTTAAGTAATTACGATTTTTTAAACTAGTAAGCATATCTACAAATTTTAATTTTTCATCTTTTCTAATTTTAGTATTTAATTTTATGTGTTTTTTAGAATAAATTGTAATACCAATAACTACAACTGCTATGGATAAACCTGTTAAGAAGTATTTTGCAAATGTTCCTAAAATACTATCTTTAGCAGCCGCGCTATTATAATCTAATATTCCTTCATCAATCATTTTATTATCATCTAAAAAGCTTAAGTAGTTTGTAAATAATTTACTAAAAGCATCATCATTACTTTGATACTTAAATTCATAATTTGATGAGTTATAGCCAGTAAAACTAATTCGGCTTTCTTTAATTCTACTACTATAATAATAGTCATAAGCATTGGCATCAATTGCTATTAAGTTACCTTTTTTATAGGCTTTGATAAGAGCTTTTTCATTTTTTACAGTTTCAACTTGAACTTTATCTTCTAGATAATTTGCTAATTTAGTATTTTTTATTACATAAACTTTATCATTAATATAAGTTAAGTTATTAACTACTAAATTATCTTCTAGATGACTAACAATATAATATTTTGATGGTAAGTTAAATCTTATAGAGTATTCTTCGGAAATATCACTACTATCAGTAATTATTAAATCTAAATCTTT
>ERZ857629.4790-NODE-4790-length-10225-cov-4.529204_pt1 | contig 10225 bp, 10 predicted proteins | sample MGYA00519700_ERZ857629 | MGnify/ENA primary metagenome ERZ857629 (study PRJEB31778, sample SAMEA3449351) | human gut metagenome | biome: human gut; feature: human-associated habitat; material: faeces | place: United Kingdom | collected 2010/2012 ... | reverse complement strand
CATGCGGTAAATCATGCCCCAGTCGGGCAGCCCACCGATGTTGCGGTCGTCGATGAACAAATCTACCTTGAGCTTTCTTGAGAAGTGGTTGTTGTATTCCACCTTCTCCTCCGGATAGTCTTTGTTCACTGCATAGAATTCCACTCCACGCTCTTTGCACCAGTTTACGGCTTCGTCAAGGAGCCTGTCCTCGCGCACGCTCCACAGGATGAGCTTGTGCCCGTCCTTGATAAGCATGCGCAGTGTTTCCGTGGCGAATGGAATTTCTCTTCCGATTTCCGGGTAACAGTGTTCCACCACTGTTCCGTCAAAGTCTATTGCTATTGTCATTATGTTGTTGGGACGGTTGTGTTACGTTACACTTTTATGGAGTCATCGTTAGCATTGCCATATCTGCTCTTGTTATAGTTGCCGTAGCCTCCGTAGTTGCCATAGTTTCCATAACCTCCATAATTGCCGTACTTACCGTATTTTCCGTAACCGTAGTAGTAGCCGTACTTCTTCTTGGCCATATCGATGCCGTTGATGACGACACAGATGTTCGGAAGTTTCTCTTCTTCGCTCAACTGGTTGATGAGTCCGAATGCAGCCTTCGGTGTATAGTCGGCACGGCACAGATATACTGTGATGTCGCTCACGCGTCCTATCTGCAAGGTGTCGGTAACGAGGCCTACGGGGGCGGTGTCGATGAGGACATAGTCGTACTTCTCTTTCAGTATGTCCATGATGTCGTCGAGGCTCTTTCTTGTCATAAGCTCGGCGGGGTTCGGCGGAATCGGACTTGCCATAAGCAGTTGCAGATTCTTGTTTATGCCCGATTCGAGAATCTGACCTTTCACAGTTTCCCATGTGTTGTTCTCGTTTACGAGCAGATTGGTGATGCCGTGATGATGGTCGTCAATCTCGAACAGTTCGGCGAGTCGTGGCTTTCTGATGTCAAGACCCACAAGGATGACCTTCTTGTCGAGCAGCGCGAAACTCATGGCGAGGTTGGCTGCGGTGAAAGTCTTTCCTTCTCCCGAAGTCGTTGAGGTGAACATCATGGTCTTCTGTCCGTCCTTTAGCATGAACTGCAGGTTGGTACGCATGGAGCGGAACACCTCTTCCATCATGTTGTTCTTGTTCTCATGCACCACAATGTCGGCCTTTGTCTTCGCTTGGTCGCTTGCTATTGCGACATCGGCAATGATTGGAAGCTTGGTGAGAGCCACCACATCGTCGTGTCCTTCAATCTTGTAGCGCAGGAAATTGATGAGGTAGAGGATTCCGGCAGGAATGGCTATGCCAAGAATCAGTGCGATGAGCAGAATCATGGACGACTTAGGACTCACCTTACCCAGGATTACCGGGTCGTCGATTACGCGTCCCTTGTCGGCTGTGGCAGCGAGTGAAATGGAGTTCTCCTCGCGCTTCTGCAGGAGCATAAGGTAAAGTCCCGACTTCACTTCCTGCTGGCGTCCTATCTGTGTGAGGATGCGGTCCTGTTCCGGGGTTGATGACACCTGGCCGGTGTATTTTGCGTATTGCTGTGCGATGTTGTCGCGCTGGATTTCAAGATTGCGGCGCGCCTGGCTCATGGCACGGCGTATGCTGCCCTGCAACTCGTCGAGTTGTGCTGTGAGCGGTGCCACGGTGGGACTCGACTCGCTTGCGCTGCGCAGCAGATGGTTGCGCTCTATCACCACCTCGTTGTAGCGGCTGATGAGCGAAGTCGTTGCCGCATCCACCAGACCCACGTTTGAAGGCAGTGTCTGATAGCGGTTGCTGGGCTCGTTGATGTAGTCGTTGAGGCTGCGCAACAGTTCTATCTGCGTGTTTGCTTCAACAAGTTTCTGGTTGTAAGAGTCCTGGTTTGTCAGGTACTGTGTTGAGTTTGCCAGTTGGTTCACAACACCGTATTGGCGTTTTGTCGCCTCCAGCTGTCCTTCGGTGTGTCCCAGCTCGTTGTTGATCTTTTCAAGACGGCTGTTGATGAACTTCTCCGTACGCAGGGCAATTTCGTTCTTGTCCTCGTTGGCCTGGCGGTTGTAGCACACGGCAAGCTGCTTGAGATAGTCGAAGGCACGCTGTGCAACGTGGTCGTTCAGTGTTATGTTAGCAATTGTGGTGGTCTTCGAGAACTGTGCCACCTGCATTGCTTTGCAGAATTTCTGTGCCGCCATCTTCGGCGACATAAGCGTAATCATGAGCTTTCTGCCTTCCGGCATCGGGGTGCTGGCGTTGATGTTGAAGCTTATTAGACCCACGCTTGTGTTGATGGTGGCAGGGAAACGGTTGAATTTCTTGTCTATCTGGTAGGTTCTTGACGGTTTGTTAATGTCGTCAGGAACGTATGTGTATTGACCTTTTACGGTGTATTCGCTTCCTTCACGCTCAATTGTGAGCGAGATAGGCACCTTGAGGGCTTCCAGATGCGGCTGGTCGAGATCGACACTGATGGGTTGTGTGAGGTAATACTCTGTTGTGGTCATTCTCGTCTCCATGAAGTAAGTGACATAGAGTTTCAGGTCTCTCACTGTCTGTTGTGCCAAAGTCGCCGACGAGAGGATAGACAACTCATTGTCGAAACCGTCGGAGTTGGTTATCAAACCGAGTGTGGTGGTGTTCAGTGTTGAATTGCGTCCGCCGTATGGTTTGTTTTTGTCGTCGTCCTTGATGAGGAATTTTACGTTTGCCTGATACACCGGCTTGGTGTATCGCAGATATGCGGCAGCCACTCCGAGGCATAGTACCACTGACAGCAGGAACCACTGCCAGTTGAGAATGAATGTCGCAAAAATGGTGGCAAAATTAAACGAAGAACCGTTTTCTTCGGGTTGGACGTTTTGAAGTCCTGAGTTTTTGTTCTCTTCCATTTTTTATGTTGTGATGTGTTTTTATCCTTTGTTTTCGCTCAGTCGTATGAGGTATTTGCCGTATTCGTTCTTTTTCATCGGCTCGGCGCATTCAAGAAGCTGTTCCTTTCCTATCCATCCTTTTCTGAATGCAATCTCTTCAAGGCATGCTATCTTCTGTCCCTGACGCTTCTCTATCACCTCTATGAATGTGCTTGCTTCCGACAGACTGTCGTGGGTTCCGGTGTCAAGCCATGCAAATCCGCGTTGCAGTGTCTGCACCATGAGTTCGCCACGTTTCAGATACTCCTGATTGACGGTGGTGATTTCGAGTTCGCCTCGTGCGCTTGGCTTTATGTTGTGGGCTATTTCCACCACGCTGTTTGGGTAGAAGTAGAGTCCCACCACGGCATAGTTGCTCTTCGGATGCTCCGGCTTCTCCTCAATGCTGAGACAGTTGCCGTTGTCGTCGAACTCCGCCACGCCGTAACGTTCGGGGTCGTTCACATAGTAGCCGAAGACGGTAGCCTTGTTATCCTTTTCCGCCGCGCGCACACTTTCCTGGAGCATGGCGGTGAAGCCGGCGCCGTAGAAGATGTTGTCGCCAAGCACAAGGCATGCACAGTCGTCACCGATGAAGTCCTTGCCTATGGTGAAGGCCTGCGCCAGACCGCCTGGGTAGGGTTGTTCCGCGTATTCAAAATGCACCCCTATGTCGTGTCCGTCGCCCAGAAGACGCTTGAACATGGGCAAGTCTGTCGGTGTGGAAATGATGAGAATCTCTCTGATATCCGCCAGCATCAGCACTGAAATAGGGTAGTAAACCATTGGTTTGTCGAAAATCGGGATAAGCTGTTTGCTTATTCCTTTTGTGATGGGGTAGAGTCTTGTGCCAGACCCACCAGCTAATACGATACCTTTCATGAATACAAACTGGTGTTATAGTGTTAATCTTATTTTGTGCAGATAATTTCTGCAAAGTTATGAAAAAACTTGGAATAACCTATTGAAAAATAAGAAAAACTTTGTGCTATACCGAAGGATGTGTGTCAAAACGGGAGTTAGCCGAAGTTATCGGAAGTTAATCCGCCTATGGCGGATGGAAGGTAACGGACATTACCATTAGTTTTCAATGGGTTCTGCTATTGTCCGTTATCTTCCTTTAACTTCCGGCGAAGCCTAACTTCCGATAACTTCTGTTTTGACGCCGCCGACGGATGCTTTCGGCGTTGGTCCTGCCTTTCGTCTCGTTTGGGCTTCCAAGAGGCGTGTGTGCGGTGCTGACAGTGCGGTTTTTCGGGGTTTTTCTTGTCTTATATTTGCTTTGGAATGTGGGTTTCTGATTGCTGAGAATGGCGGTGCCGGGCAGGAAACGGTGTCGTGGAAGGTTTTGCTTGAAAATGGGTGTTTGGGGTAATGCGCTGGTTTATAGCGGTTTCTGTGCTGCTTTGCCGATGGGTCGAGTCTGTGTCTATATGAGTAATGTGAAAAACAAGCCTTGTTTGTTGTGTAATCAAGGCTTTTCTGAGGCCAGAACAAGTTCCTTTTGCGGTACAGACAAGCCTTCCTTGTGGTGCGAGGTCGTGCTTTTTCGCCGAAAAGGGAGTTTTGGGCGGAGCGAAACCATGTTTTCGGTAGATTCCTTTCTCTATTTTGTGAGTTCGCGTTGTCAAACATTTTTACCACTGAGACGTCGTGTTTGTCCGATATTTGCCGGTGTGCCTGATGCCAGTTTCTCGGATGCCAGTTCTTCGACGGAAAAGACACGGATGAGCATCTTTTTTTAGTCTGTCGCTTCGATTGCCTCTGAAATATTTGTGAAACTGCCGAAAATGTATTAATTTTGCGCTAATATTATTAATGTATAAACGAAACAATGGGAATATTATCAAAACTTTTTGGAAAAAAGGAAGACAATACCAAAGTCGGTGGAATGGAAGATTACATGAATCTTGTGCGTGTATATTTCCAGGCCTCCATCGCATCCAATCTGGGAATCACCAACCTCGCAATGCTGCCCGACCTCCGCGTGTTCAAGACGACACTCCATGTGCCGACACTCAACAACAAGTTGGGACTTGGAGAGAAGAAACATTGCGCCAAGATGCTTACACAGATGTATGGCACAGACGAAAGCTTCTTCAAGGAAATCGATGCAAGCATTCGTAAGAACTGCCGCAAGCCGCAGGATGTACAGACCTATATGATACAGTTCCAGGGCTTTACACAGGACTTGATGATGCTCATGGGCAATCTCATGAAGTTCAAGTTGCGCCTGCCGTCAATCTTCAAGAAGGCCCTCTACACTATGACCGAGAAGACCGTTGCCGACATCTTCAACAAGAACGACTATAAGGACGCCGGCGTGATAAAGACCGTGCTGGCTATCCGTCAGTACGACAAGCGTTTGGGATTCTCGCAGAAATGGATTACCGACTTCGTCTATCAGATAGTGATGCTCGCAAAGAAAGAGCCGAAGCCGGCTGACGACGCCGACGGAAAGAAGTAAGCGGGGGAGACTGTAGCGGCCTGCACACTTCTGTAAGCACGAAATGAAAGGAAAAAGTGCAGGAATGTGCAGAAATATATAGTCAATAATTTGTGATTGTCAAATAATTCTGCTAATTTTGTAGTCAATAATAGTATTATGGATGCCAACAGCAACGATTTGAAGCTCTTCGCCACCCGCGTGAGGCAGATGCTTCTGCAATACAAGGATTTGGAGGCGGAAAATGCGTCTCTGAAAACGGCTATTGGCGAGCGCAACGAGCGCGTCAGGCTGCTCGAAGGGCAGCTGGCACAGGCCCGTAATGACTATGAAAGCCTGAAAACGGCGAGGATGCTTGAAATCACTGATGGCGATATGCTTGCTGCGCAGAAGCGCATGGCGAAGCTTATCCGTGATGTTGACAAGTGTATAACGCTAATAAGCGAAAAATAACACTTTGCAATGGCTGGAGAAAACAACGAGAAATTAAGAATAAGATTGCATGTCTATGATACGGACATTCCCGTGAATGTCCGCCCGGAGGACGAACCCCTCTATCGTGACGCGGCAACGCTTATAACAGATACTGTGAATGCTTATGCGTCACGATATGCTGGGCCTACGAACGAGAAGAACCTTCTCTACATGGCCCTTATCGAGATTGCCCTTCGCTACGAAATGGAGCTGAAGCGCAACGACACCAAGCCTTTCAGTGATATTCTCAGAGAGTTGACTTCAGAAATTGAGGAAGTTATAGTGAAGAAAAAAGAGAATATTACTTAAATTAAATACTTAAAATGATTGGTTATACAATAACGGCCGTCGTAGCTCTCCTGGTGGGAGGCGTTTGCGGCTATGCCATTTTCCTTTATGTCATAAAGGGAAAATATAACGAAATGATAGCGGCAGCCAACAAGGAAGCCGAGGTGGTGAAAGAGAAGAAACTCCTTGAAGTGAAGGAGAAATTCCTCAACAAAAAATCGGAACTTGAAAAGGAAGTGCAGGTGCGCAACCAGAAGATCCAACAGAGTGAGAACCGACTCAAACAGCGCGAAATATCGCTCAATCAGCGTCAGGAAGAACTCGGCCGCCGCAAGCAGGAAGTGGAGCAGAACCAGCAGCGCATCGACAACGAGAAGAAACTCCTCAGCATCAAGCAGGAGGAACTTGAGAAGATGCAGAGCAAGGAACGCGAGAAACTGGAGGAACTTTCCGGACTGAGCGCAGAGGAGGCTAAGAACCGACTCGTGGAAAGTCTTAAGGACGAAGCACGCACAGATGCGGCAAGCTATGTGAACGAAATAATGGACGAGGCAAAGCTTAACGCCAACACCCAGGCCAAGAAAATAGTGATACAGACCATACAGCGCGTTGCAACTGAAACCGCAATAGAGAATTCCGTGTCGGTGTTCCATATCGACAATGATGAGGTAAAGGGACGTATCATTGGTAGAGAAGGACGCAACATCCGTGCCTTGGAGGCTGCTACAGGTGTGGAAATCGTCGTTGATGACACTCCCGAAGCTATCGTTATCTCTGCCTTCGACCCCGTCCGCCGCGAAGTCTGCCGCCTCGCCCTGCATCAGCTCGTGTCCGACGGACGCATACACCCGGCACGCATCGAGGAGGTTGTGGCAAAGGTGAAGAAGCAACTCGATAACGAGATAATCGAAACAGGTAAGCGTACAGCCATCGACCTTGGCATACACGGTCTGCATCCGGAACTCATCCGCATCGTGGGTAAGATGAAGTATCGTTCTTCATACGGACAGAACCTCCTGCAGCACGCTCGCGAGACAGCCAACCTCTGCGCTGTCATGGCAGCCGAACTCGGACTGAACCCGAAGAAGGCCAAGCGTGCAGGACTGTTGCATGATATAGGTAAGGTGCCTGATGAGGAAAGCGAACTGCCGCACGCTCTGTACGGTGCGAAGATTGCCGAGAAGTACAAGGAGAAGCCGGACATCTGCAATGCTATCGGTGCACACCACGACGAAATGGAGATGAACACCCTGCTTGCACCAATCGTACAGGTCTGCGACGCTATCTCCGGCGCACGTCCGGGTGCCCGTCGCGAAATCGTGGAAGCCTACATCAAGCGTCTCAACGACCTCGAAGCAATCGCAATGTCGTATCCCGGCGTGACAAAGACCTATGCTATCCAGGCTGGTCGTGAACTGCGCGTAATCGTAGGAGCAGACAAGATGGACGACAAGGAAACGGAGAATCTGTCGGGCGAGATAGCCAACAAGATTCAGACCGAGATGACTTATCCGGGACAGGTGAAGATTACCGTCATCCGCGAGACCCGTTCTGTGGCTTACGCCAAGTAAAAAAGCAAGAAATTTGTCTTTATAGGCAATATATATAATAAGGTGACTTCAAAGCAGTGCATACGACTTGAAGTCACCTTATTTTGGTTGTTATAACAATATAAAAGCAGAATTTATGAATATCCTCCTGAGCATTCCCGATTCAAAGTTGCCCGTACTTGACTATGGCGGCATCCAGCGTGTGGTGTGGTATCTTGCAAAGGAACTCCATAAGATGGGGCATCGTGTGACATTGTTGGCGGCCCCAGGTTCGGAATGCAGCTTCGCCGATGTCGTACATTACAGACCGGGCGTGCCGATTGCCGAACAGATTCCGCAGGGCATAGACATATTGCATTGCCAGAACTTTGTGGAGGAGAGCGTGGCCGACTTCCCCCATGTCGTGACGATGCATGGCAACACCTTGGGAGTGAAGCTCGACAAGAACACGGTGTTTGTCAGTCGCAACCATGCTGAGCGGCATGGAAGCGGGTGCTATGTCTATAACGGAATGGATTGGGACGATTATGGAACGGTAGATCTCGGTGCGCAGCGTGATTACTTCCACTTCCTTGGAAAGGCAGCATGGAAGGTGAAGAACGTAAAGGGAGCGATAGATGTGGCAAAGGCCATGCCTGGTGCCCGACTGAAAGTGCTTGGCGGCTACCGTTTCAACTTTAAGATGGGGTGGCGTTTCACGTTCTCTCCGAGAATTTCATTCTATGGAATGGTGGGAGGAGAGCGCAAAAGCAGTCTTCTTAACGGTTCAAAAGGCTTGATTTTCCCGGTGACATGGGACGAACCTTTCGGGCTTGCCATAACGGAAAGTCTTTATTTCGGGGCACCGGTGTTCGGTACTCCATACGGGTCGCTGCCTGAACTTGTGAACAAAGAGGTGGGATTCCTTACTGATGAACGGGAAAAAATGGCAGCACATATCATAAACGATTATCATTATTCGCCCAAAGTATGCCATGAATATGCCGTCGATGAATTCAACTCGCGCCTTATGGCAGAACGATATGTGCAGAAATATGAACAAGTGCTGAATGGGAAGACGCTGAACAACCGTTGCCCGGAGGCAACGGTTCCTTATTCGCATCGTTTGTGGAAAAAATAAGCGGCAGGCTTATTTTGTCATTTCACCGCACAGACAACGGGTCATGTTGCTTCTTATGAGGTTGTTGTCGGTATATTTTGCTTGCAGGTACATGAGTTTTGTGACGGCGCTTTCCACCGTGCTGTCATATCCGCTCACGACTCCTGCTTCCTTTAACTGATAACCGGCATCATAGCGTCCCATTTCAACGGAGCCTGAAATGCACTGGGTTATATTTACTATGGTGACACCGCGGAGTGACGCGTCCTTGAGAAGGCGGAGCAGCCACGGCTTCTGTGGAGCGTTGCCGCTGCCGAAACTGCGCATCACGATGCCTCGGAGTTCGGGCGATTCAAGTACATGGCGCACTATGGATTCCTGAATGCCGGGGAATATCGAGAACACCACCACGTTGGGGTCCATGGCGGTATGAGGAATCATTGGGCTGTTGTAGTCGGGCTTCAGAATGTAATGCGTGTTGAAGTTGAATGTCACGCCGACATCGCAGAGGTGCGGATAGTTGAACGTGTCGAAGGCGTTGAATCCTTCTGTGTTCTGTTTGGTACTACGGTTGCCGCGAAGCAGATGCCCGTTGAAATATATGCATACTTCCGGAACAAGCGGATGTCCCTCCTCGTCGTGTGCGGAGGCGAGTTCAATGCTTGTGAGCAGGTTCTCTTTGCCGTCGGTGCGAAGCTGGCCTACAGGGAGCTGGCTGCCGGTAAAAATCACAGGCTTGGTGAGATTCTCAAGCAGGAACGACAACGCCGATGCAGAATAAGCCATCGTGTCGGTGCCGTGAAGTATGACAAAACCGTCGTATTGGTCGTATTGCTTACTTATAATCCTTACGAGTTGTGCCCATTTGCGCGGAGACATATCACTCGAATCAATTGGTTCGTTGAACTGGTAAACATCAACATCTGTCTGAAGACAGGAGAATTCGGGGAGGTTGCTGATGAGATGGTCAAAGTCGAGCGGCTCAAGTGCGTTCGTTCTCGGATTTAGTCCCATACCTATTGTGCCGCCGGTATAAATCAGCAGCACCTTGTTCAGACGGGTAAAGACTCTGTCGTTGCTCATAATCAATTAAAGGTGTGAAATGTAATCGCAGCAAAATTAATATAAAAAAATGGTTTTCCATATTCTTTCACGGTATTTTTGCATTCGTTTTCGGTCGAAATTATAAAATATTCAAAATTTAGCCTTAAAAATAACAAATTTAAACATAAATGAGCGCAAAGTGTCATTTGAAACCCGTGTTATGAGGGTGTTCGTAATTTGTTCTCCTTTCTTTTTGTCATAGAAGACGATTTCGGGACTTGGCTTTTTCGGGAATGTGGAGTTGTTAATTGTTGTTGTGAAAAGGTACATTATATATATTAAAATTGAAAGAGTCTGGCAAGTTTTGTGTAAGTAACGCTTCTTTATAAATTATTCCGCCAAATCTTTGTGGATTTCCGAAATATGTAGTATTTTTGCAGAAAGTTAT
>ERZ857629.4789-NODE-4789-length-10226-cov-3.068332_pt1 | contig 10226 bp, 9 predicted proteins | sample MGYA00519700_ERZ857629 | MGnify/ENA primary metagenome ERZ857629 (study PRJEB31778, sample SAMEA3449351) | human gut metagenome | biome: human gut; feature: human-associated habitat; material: faeces | place: United Kingdom | collected 2010/2012 ... | reverse complement strand
GCATTTGCATCTGACGAAAAATCCATTCGCCGGCCGACTACCTCATTTGTGCGGCGCTGCCTTAAATCGGCGGAGAAAAAGCCTGTCGGTGGAGGAGAAGGTTTTGGAAAAAGTGGTGCTGGGTCTGTCGGACGGCGTGGATTCTGCGGTTGCGGCGCGCGTGCTGATGGATCGGGGATATGAGGTGCACGGCGTATATCTGGACATTGCCGGGGCGGACGCGCGGGCGGATGCGCTGGCGAGCGCGGAGCGGCTGGGCGTGGAGCTTCAGGTAGTGGACATTCACGAGGAGCTGAACCGGCATGTATGCGAGCCGTTTCTGCGCGCGTATCTGGCTGGGCGAACGCCGAATCCGTGCATCGGCTGCAATCCGGAGGTCAAGTTTCCGTCGCTTCTGCGGCGCGCGGACGAGCTGGGCGCGCGTTTGATTGCCACCGGGCATTACGCGCGCTGCGATGGGCAGAATCTCTATATGGGCAATCCGGACAACGACCAGAGCTACATGCTGGCGCGGCTGAGGCCGGAGCAGGTTTCGCGGCTGCTGCTGCCGCTGGGCGTATATCAGAAGAAGCGCGTGCGCGAGATGGCGGCCGAGATGGGACTGCGGGTAGCGGGCAAGCCGGACAGCCGCGAGAACTGCTTCATCAGGGGGCAGACCTATGCCGAGTGGCTGGAAAGCCGGGCGGCTATGCCGGGGCCGGGTGCGGCGCGGCTGGGCGATGAGGTGATCGGCATGCACGAGGGCATTCATCATTATACCGTCGGGCAGCGCTGGCCGGAGCTGTGGCATAAGCGCAGGCTGTACGTATCGGCCATTCACGCCGAGAGCAACGAGCTGGAGCTGTGCCTGTGGGACGATCTGTTCAGGCGCAAATTTGACATTGCGAATCTGAGCTTTGTAAACGGCAGCGCGCCCGGAAATGAGTTCCGCGCGGCGGTGCGCGTGCGCCATACGCGATGGGAAACGCCCGCGTGTACCGTGACGCTCACGGAGCACGGCGCGCATGTGGTGACCGACGAACCCGTGCGCGCGCCCGCGCCGGGACAGGCGGCGGCGCTGTACGACGGCGAACGTCTGCTGGGCGGCGGGTATATCGTTTGATTTTGGAAGAAATGACTGGCTGAGGGTGGAATTCGATGGCTTTTTCGATTGTGCTGGGAAACATGGTGATGATTCTTCTGTATGTCGTGTGCGGATTTCTGCTGATTCGCAGCGGGAAGGGGCACGAAAGCCACGCGAAGACGCTTTCGGCGATTCTTCTGTACATCTGCTGTCCGGGCATGATCATCAGCACGTTTCAGGCGATGGAGTACAACCGGGCGGATTTTATCAAAATTGGCTGGTTCTTTCTTCTGTCGATGCTGGCGCAGCTCGCGGTGTTCGGCACGCTGTTTTTCGTGTTCCGGAAACGGTTTGAACAGGCGAAATATCGCATTCTGTCCATTGCGTCGGTCTGGGGAAACGTGGGCTTTTTCGGGCTGCCGGTCGTCACGGCGCTGTTTCCCTCGGAGCCGCTGGTAGGCTGCTACAGCTCGGCGTATCTGATCGGCATGAACCTGCTGGTGTTCACCATCGGCGTATACGCGATCAGGCGGGATCCGAGCTATATTTCGCTGCGCGCCGCCGTGCTGAATCCCACCACGCTGTCCACGCTGGTGGCGCTTCCGCTGTATCTTTTGAAAATTCGGCTGCCCGAGAGCCTGAACGGTGCGCTTTCGCTGCTTGGCAAGACGACCACGCCGCTGTGCATGATCGTGCTGGGCATGAGACTTGCCAGCGTGGAGCTGAAGCGGCTGTTCAGCCGGCCGTTTGTGTACGGCGTGTGCGCGATGAAGCTGATCGTGTATCCGCTTGTAGCCTACGGCATTGTGCTTCTGATTCCGGGTCTGGACGAGACGTTCCGCGACTGCATGCTGGTTCTGAGCGCCGCGCCCTCGGCGGCGGTCATCCTGTCGCTGGCGGAGCTGCACCGCTGCGAGCAGGAGCTGAGCGCCAATGTGGTTCTGCTTACGACGCTCGCGAGCATCGTGACGCTGCCGCTTTTGTCCCTGCTGATTGCCTGACGACGGGGCAAGAAGGAGAGACTGTATGGGTACGCTTTGCGCGCGGCAAACGACGGTATACGTTTCTCAGGAAGGGATATCGGGCGGAGCGGATGTGTATTCGCCGCGCAGCCGTTCGACAAGGCGGCGGATGCGGTCGCGCGCTTCGGACTGCATGAGCACGTCCTGCGCGCGGTCGGTCTGCTCGTCGCCCATCAGCGCGACAAACTGGCTGACCTTCAGGCCGAGCGCGTCCTGCATGTCGCTGTCCGAGCCGCGCGGGGAAACCAGATAATAGCACACGAGTGAATCGCTCTGGCCGATGCGGTGCGCGCGATCCTCCGCCTGCGAATGCACGGCGGGCGACCAGTCCAGCTCACCGAACACCACGCAGCTGGCGCGCTGCAGATTGAGACCGCTTGCGCTTCGAAGGGACACGACGCACAGATTCGTCGTCCCCTCCATGAAGGCGCGGGCGGCCGCGTCCTTTCTGGCGTCGTTTTCGCGTCCGGTGATGAAGACCGGATGGAACGGCTTCAGCTCCTTCGCGTAGATGTCCATCACGGCGTGATGATGCGCCATGAGCAGCACCTTTTCGCCATTTTCCAGAAGCGCACGCACGAACGCGGCGACATACGGCGCCTTGGCGACGCCGGTGGCCTGCCGCTGGGTCTGGGAAATCTGCTCCTCGATCAGCGCGCGCGCGGAGGCGGTTTCCGCGCCGTCGAGCAGATGCAGATGCTCGGCCACGGGACGCATCAGCTCGCGATACACGCGGTCGTCCCAGTCGATCTCCTGCACCAGCCGCCGCTTGGGCGGTAGTTCCTTTAGAACCTCGCTCTTCACGCGGCGCAGCATCAGTCCCTCGCGCCGCAGATGCTCGCCCAGCAGCTCCGGCTTTGCCACGACCATGTTGCCGTAGCCGTAGCACCATTCACGGGAAAAGCTCTCCCAGTCGCCCAAAAAGTGAAAATCGATGATGTTGACGACGTTCCAGATTTCGCCGCCGTTGTTGTAAATCGGCGTGCCGGACAGGCCGACGACGTTTTCAGACGTATCGGAGAGCAGGCTGGCGGCGGAGTATTTTTCCGTGCCGGAATGGCGCAGCTCCTGAATCTCGTCGAAGATGACGCAGCCGAAATGATAATCCGGCAGCGCCGTCTTCCAGCCGCGCAAAAGGAGATAGTGAACGATGTACACGTCGGCTTCGGGCAGGTCGTAGGGCTTCAGACCGCGGATAATGTGCACGCGCAGGCTGCCGTCGGGCTTCAGAAAGCGCTCGCACTCGCGCACCCAGTTGCGCACCAGATGCGGCGGCACGACGATCAGCGCCGGATACGCGCGCAGCGTGGCGAGAAACGCCAGCGCCTGAACCGTTTTGCCCAGCCCCATTTCGTCGGCCAGCAGGCAGCGGCGGCTGTTTAGCAGAAAGCCCACGCCGAGCTTCTGAAACGGCATCAGGTCGCCGCGGAACTCGTCGTCCGGCGGGGTGACGGAAGCGGGGGAGGTAAGACTCCGTTCGCGGCGAATGGCGTACTCGCGCGCGTCCTTCAGAGCCTCCGCCCAGCGGGCGCGGTCGGCTTCCTTTATCTCAAGAGGATAGCGCAGCATCAGCCAGTTCAGGTCGCCGATGATGCGCCGATGCGCCGTGAAGCGCGCGACGCCGCGGCCGCGCCCGTCGCAGCCGGGGAACAGGCGCTTGGCCAGCTCCGTCACGCACGGCTCGCCCTTGATCGTCCAGCACTTGGAACGGCGGTTATAGGAAAGCGTGCCGTAGGTGTGCGCGCCCTCGGGAACGTCCGATAGATAGACCGGGTATTCCTGCTCGTTCACGGAAGCGACACCCCCCACAGACGGTTGAGCGTAAACAGTATCACGGGCTTTCCACGGCACGCGGCTGGCAGCGAAATTGCCCGCTGCGACACGACGATCAGCGCGTCCACTTCCGCGCACGCGAGGTATTTATCCACCTGACGCAGCAGACGAGCACGCTCCGGCCGGCTTTTTTTGACCTCGATGCCGACGGAGCCCGTCAGAAAATCGATGCGCGCGCCGTCGGCCAGCTTTGCTTCATGCGCATAGGCGATACCGGCTTCGTCGAGCGCGGCGGCGATCAAGGCGTGCAGGTCGTATTCGCCCGGCGCGGCGGGCACGCGCACGGCGGAAAGCGCGGACAGGATGCGGTTTACGGAATCGGTCACGGAACGTCTCCTTACACTGCGCACGCCGCCCCGAAGGACGGCGTGCAAAATTGGAATACGGATTACAGGCGGATGTTTTCGCCCTTCAGACCCACGAAGGCGCCGTCCTTGTCAAGGCCGCTTTCGGGGTGCGCGATCAGCCATTTGTTCACATGGGTGAGCAGCTGATCCTCCTTCGTGTGCGCCTTGCCGCGGCAGGCGGGCAGTGGCTCGTTGGTTCCCCTGGGCAGCACCACGACGCAGCGGAAGTTTTCGTGTTCACCGGCGCTGATGGGCGCGTAGTGCAGCGTGGTCGAATAGATTTCAACCAGCGTGCCCTTCTTCACGAGAAACGCCTGCATTTTGCCGGTGTCATAAGTGTAGTCGCGGCCAATGTCCTGCCGCTTGCCGACGAGCAGAATCATGTCGGTGCAGGCAAGGTTCAGCTCGGAATCGCGGTGATATTCCACTGCGTTCAGCAGATGGTTGCGGCCGTTGCAATAGCCGATCTGGATGGGCATGCCGCCGTAGGCTTCCTCGGAAAACTGCCTGTTGATCTTCAGCGTTTCGAGACTGCGAACGGAAGGCTCGTAAACGACCTTGTCGCTCGGACATTCGGTTTTGTCCATCTCTTCAATGAGAGAACGGAGGTAGTATCCCTTAATCACTCTGCCAAAGGGTTTGAAAGCGCGGCCGGTTACGGGCTTGATCGTCATGTGTATCTTCCTTCCGAAACAGATTTCATTCTATGATACCATGAAAACGCGCATTTTGCAATCGCGATTTACAAGATATTGCTTGTAATCGCCGCCGGAGCGCTTATAATAGGGGATACTGGCAATGAGGAAGGAAAAAGGCGTTTCCCGTCCTTCAAGAGAGCGCGGATCGTGGCTGAAAGCCCGCGCAGGACGCATCGTCCCTCCCGCTTTCCGAGCCGCGCGCGCAAGGCGCCGTTTCGCCCGCGATATGGGGCGCACAAGTTGGACGCGCAAGCGTCAAGCAAGGTGGTACCGCGGAAGCCATGTCTCCGTCCCTGCATGAGGGATGGGGCTTATTTTTTGGAACGAGAAAGGACGATAGCTCATGAAATTCACTCAGATGCTGACCAAGCGTTTTAAGGACACCCCCGCCGACTGCCAGATCACCAGCCATATCTTCATGATTCGCGGCGGCTACATCAAGAACGTCGGAAACGGCATCTATTCGCTGTTCCCGATCACCAAGCGCATCACCAGCAAGATTGAGGCGATTCTGCGCGAGGAAATGAACCGCATCGACGGGCAGGAGGTTCTGATGCCCGTGGTCATGCCCGCGAGCCTGTGGCGCGAGTCCGGCCGCTACGATTCCATCGCCAGCGAAATGGTGCGCTTCCACGACCGAAGCAACAACGACATGGTTCTGGGCATGACGCACGAGGAAGCCGCCGTTCAGCTTGCCCGCGGCACTGCGGAGAGCTATCAGCAGTATCCGTTCATGATCTATCAGATTCAGACCAAGTTCCGCGACGAGCCCCGCTGCCGCGGCGGTCTGATCCGCGTGCGCGAATTCACGATGAAGGACGCGTACTCCTTCCACACCAGCAAGGAAGACCTCGAAGCGTACTATGCCCGCTGCCACAAGGCGTACGAGCGCATCTTCGCGCGCTGCGGCGTGCCGGAGGTTATCTCGGTCAAGTCCGACAGCGGCATGATGGGCGGCAAGGTGGCGCACGAGTTCATGCTGTGCACGCCCATCGGCGAGGACTATCTGGTGGTTTGCTCGAACTGCGACTACCGCGCAAACATGGAAAACGCCGACTGCAAGTACGAGCCCATGACCGGCGAGGAGGAGCCGCTCACCAAGGTCGCGACGCCCGAGATGAAGACCATCGAGGAAGTGGCGAAGTTCCTGAACAAGGACATGAGCGGACTTCTGAAGGCCGTGGCCTATCAGAAGGAAACCGACGACGGCGTTGTGATCGTGTTCGTCCGCGGCGATCTCGAGGTGAACGAGGTCAAGCTGCGCAACTACCTGAAGAGCGAGGTGCATCCCGCGGAGGAGCTGGACAAGGTTGGCGTGTGCGCCGGCTTCATTGGCCCCAAGGATCTGAGCGGCAAGGTCGCCGTGCTGTTTGACGATTCCGTCAAGACCCGCGCGAGCTTCGTGTGCGGCGCGAACGAGGAGGGTTACCATTATACCGGCCTGAACCTTGCGCGCGATCTGGGCGACGTGACCACCGTCGATCTGGCCAAGACCGTCGAAGGCGGCATCTGCCCGGTGTGCGGCAAGCATTCCATCACGCTTACGCGCGGCATCGAGGTTGGCAACATCTTCCAGCTGGGCTATAAGTACACCGAGTCCATGGGCATGAAGTACATCGACCAGAACGGCGAACTTCAGACACCCATCATGGGCTGCTACGGCATCGGCGTCGGCCGACTGGTCGCCAGCATCTGCGAGGCGCGCCACGACGATTACGGTCCCATCTGGCCGATCAGCATCGCGCCGTGGCAGGTGCAGCTGTGCGCCCTGCGCGCCGACCAGCCCGAGGTGCGCGAATTCGCCGATAAGCTGTACGAGGATATGCAGGCTGCCGGTATCGAGGTGCTGTACGACGATCGCCCCGTCAGCGCGGGTGTCATGTTCTCCGACGCCGACCTTACCGGCCTCCCGCTGCGCGTGGTCGTCAGCCCCAAGGGCCTTAAGAACGGCACGGTAGAAATCGCCCGCCGCGATAAGACTTATATGGGAAAGGTAGAAAAAGACCACGCCCTCGAAACCGTCCAGGCGCAGGTAAAAGCCCTCTTCGCCGAAATCGAAGCGAAGGTCAAATAAAGTATCTTTCATACCCCAGCGCCGCTGCCGACCCTCATGTCGCGCAGCGGCGTTTCTATACCCAATCAGTGAATTTTCTGTTCCAGCGCGTCAAAAATCGGCGATGAGAAGAATTCGCTGAGGGGAAGATCGAGTCCCACCACGAATGATTTATCTTCTATACACATTTTTCAACCCACGCTGATTACAGCGACAGTTCCTATTATAACGAAACACGGACAATTCTTCAATAGGGGCATCCTTTTCTTAATCTAAAAAACGGTGGAGGATTTTAAACGAAGGATGGAGATTCTCACAGAGCCTCACAGCCCCTCCGTTTGCGCGGAAGGGCTTGCGGTTAGGTGGAGGTTAGTAGTCGCGCATGCGTTTCCAGACGTCGAGAACGAGGAGGTAGCGGTTGAGGGGGAGGCCTTTGAAGGGGATATTACTGGTGGCGAAGATATAGCCGCCGCCGGGCTTGGCGTGGGTCAGGCAGTATTCGGCAGAGGCGACGACCTGCTCTGGGGTACCGGTCTGCATGGCGGCGCAGTGGACGTTACCGCAGAGGGCGACCTTATTGCCGTACAGGCGCTTGACCTCGGCGATATCCACGCCCGCCATGGGGTCGAGGGAGTGGAGGGCATGCGGGTTGGCGGCGACGAGCTGGTCGATGATGGGCATGATATTGCCGTCCGTATGCTTGATGGCGTAGCCGCCGTGCGTACGAATCTGGCGGATGATTTCGGCGAGGTAAGGCGTGACGAACTCGGCGAACATCTTCGGGGACATGAACGGCCCCTGGTTGAAGCAGTAGTCGCTGCAGAGGATGAAGCCGTCGTAGCCCGCATCCAGCAGAGCGAGGTCGTGCCGGATGGCGGAATTCATCATATCCGCGGCTTCCTGATGCAGGCTTTCGGGGTCTTCGTACATGGCGACGGCCAGCTTCTCAAGTCCGTTTCCGTCCGGAATCGCGAAGGTTCTGTCGCCGTGCGCCAGAATGGCGAACCGGTCGCCGGAAAGCTCGTGCAGGCGCTTCGCGGTTTCGATCTGGTGCGCTTCGTTCAGGTATTGCACGCAGATCGCGTCGTGCTCAAGACGGGTGTATACCTCAATCAGCGTTTCGGCGTTCTCGGCGATTTTGCGCTCGACCTCCTTCGGGGAAGCGTTTTTCAAGTCCTCCTCGGTCAGAAAGCGCTTGCCGCAGAGCTCTTCCGAAAGCTGAAATTCCAATTCAAACGTGGGAACCCGATCGGGAATGCCCAGATTCAGCGCGCAGAGAAATCGTTCCTTCGGCGTCATGTTCATCCCTCCTGTGGAATTTCGAAGTCCGACGTATGCTCTTTGAAGAAGCGGTAGTAGGTCTGCACGGCGGGCAGCTCCGTCCAGCGGCGAACGCGGGCGGGATCGGCGTCAAGGTCGTACACGCGCGCGCCGCGCATGGCGAGCAGGAAGGGGGAGTGCGTGGAGATGATGAACTGGCAGTCGAAGAAGCGGACGGATTCCTCCAGAAACTTCGTCAGATCCTGCTGGCGGGCGGGAGAAAGGCTGTTTTCCGGCTCGTCGAGCAGGTACAGCCCCGGCTCCTTTATCTTGTCGGTGAAGTAGAAGTAGGCGCTTTCGCCGTTTGAAAGCTCGCGCACGTTGTCCATCAGGTTTTTGCGCACGTATTTGGACTGCGTGTTGCCGCGCGCCATCGTGATTTTCTTCAGCTTCTCGTAGTCAGCCATCGAGCGCAGCTGGAATTTGGCGTACTTGTTGTCGAGGTAGTCCACGAACAGTTCCTCGCGCTTCCGGTCGATGCCCTCGTTGATCGTGCGCACGTTCATCATGTAGTCGAACACATCGTCGCTGGTGATAACGCGGCTGTCGGGCGTGATTGGCTGGCGCGTTTCGTAATGGCACATGTCCACATAGTCCTGAAAGAAATTCGAGCGGTTATACAGTGTGTCGCGCTGAAGCCGCAGCTTCTCGGCAATGACGTTGAGCGCGGTGGTCTTTCCGCAGCCGTTGCCGCCGTAAAGCAGCGTAATCGGTTCGAAACGCAGCGATTTCACGCCGCGGGCGGACAGCACCTTGAAGGGATAGAAGGAATCGTAGCAGGTTCGCTTTTCGGCCATGAAAAAGGAGGTCTCGCGCTCGATGTCCGGAAAGATGAAATCAGACAGGTACATCATGAGGGGAAACCTCCTTGTGATTCAGAATATGGTTCAGTCGTTCGCGGCCAGCGCGCCCTCGACGATCTTTTTGCCGCTGGAAGCGCCGATGCGGGTCGCGCCCGCGTCGATCAGCGCCTTGGCGCTCTCGTAGTCGCGCACGCCGCCGGAGGCCTTCACGCCCATCTCCGGGCCGACGGTCTGGCGCATCAGGGCGATGTCATGCACGTTCGCGCCGCCGCCCATGAAGCCCGTGCAGGTCTTCACGTAGTCCGCGCCGGCTTCCTTCGCCAGACGGCACGCGCGAACCTTCTCCTCGTCCGTCAGAAGGAAGGTTTCGATGATGACCTTGACCAGCTTTCCGCCGCCCGCCTTCACGACGGCGGCGATGTCGTTTTTCACATACTCGTCATCGCCGGCCTTCAGGCGGCCGACGTTGATGACCATGTCCAGCTCTTCCGCGCCGTACTTCGCGGCCAGCGAAGCCTCAAACGCCTTGACCTCGGTCTGGTTCTGGCCGAGCGGGAAGCCGATTACGGTGCAAACCTTGACGGAAGAGCCGGCGAGCAGCTTCGCGGCCAGCGGCACATAGCCGGGATTGACGCATACGGAGGCGAAGCCGTATTCAATGGACTCCTTGCACAGCTTCTCGATCATCTCCGGCGTGGCGTCGGATTTCAGAAGCGTATTGTCGATGTAGGTCTGTATGTTTTTCATGAAAATCCTCCTTTTAACGCACGCGATTTGCAAAAGGCGCGCTTATGTGATATTATAACGGAAAAGGCACCCGCTGGCAAGCGGTATTTGTGATTTGAAAGGGGAGAAACGGATGAAGCGAACGGCCATGGTTTTCCTTGCGGTTCTGCTGGCGCTGAGCATGGCGACCGCACACACGGAGGAAGCGGAGATGAAGCCGGACGGAACGGTGTACGACGCCTATCAGGCGGTGATGGACGTAAGCGCAATGGAGGGCTGGCGCTCGGTCGGCTATATTGAACCCGCGGGTCTGCTTCTGAGCGCGTATACGGAGACGGCGGAGATCACGATCGACCTGCTC
>ERZ857629.4788-NODE-4788-length-10226-cov-3.305575_pt1 | contig 10226 bp, 10 predicted proteins | sample MGYA00519700_ERZ857629 | MGnify/ENA primary metagenome ERZ857629 (study PRJEB31778, sample SAMEA3449351) | human gut metagenome | biome: human gut; feature: human-associated habitat; material: faeces | place: United Kingdom | collected 2010/2012 ... | reverse complement strand
TTTTGTCAGCGGCGGGTTTTTGCTGGATTCAATTTCCAAAACCGTTTTGCTTAAGGTGGCGGCGCATATCGGCAAGGGCCCACACCAGACTGGCGCCCAGTGCGATCCCAAGGGCATAAAGAGCGGTCTGGCGGGCAAAGTCCGCCGACAGATCCATGTCCTGCTGAACGGCATAGTACATGGCGTAATAGAGGGGCCGCCCCGGCACCAGCGGGATCAGCAGCGCGGGGATCAGAAACAGCGTGGCGGGCGCACCCATAAACCAAGCCAGAAACTCCGCATACAACGCGGCAAAGGCGGCGGCGGTCAGGGTGGGGAGCAGGATACCGGACCAGATCGAGGCGGCCGCCAGATAGACGCCGCAGGTCAGCAGACCCCCCAGAGAAGCGGCGAACATATACCGCCGACGCAGGTGGAACACCAGACAAAAACCCAGCGCCCCGGTAAAAGATGTGAGAAGCTGCACGATCACAGTCCGATCCCTCCCATCAGTAAAAAGGCGCTCATGAAGCCCATAGCCAGCGCCCCGGCCCACAGCAGCGTTTCGATGAGCCGCATGGCGCCGGAGATCGGGGAGCCTACCATGGTGTCCCGGACGGCGTTGGTCATGGCCAGACCGGGGATCAGCAGCATGATGTCACCGATCAGGATTTTGTCGGCGTGGAGCTCCGGCAGGAAAAAGGCGCACAGGGTAATGCTGATGCCAACAGCCAGAGCGGAGAGCAGATTGAATACCAAGCGGTTGGGGCACTGAGGGCCAAAATGCCGCTGGAGGCGGCAGATCACCAAGCCAAACAGGGCAGCCACCAGACCATCCGTCATGGAACCGCCGAAAAACAGGGCGCAGCTTCCTGCGGCCAGCGCGCTGCCCAGGTAGACCAGCAGTGGCTTGGGGGCTTCTGCCGTGATCTGGGCAACTTCCCGGCGCAGTTCATCCAGCGGAATAGGATCGGCGCAGCACCGGCGGCTTAGATCGTTCAGCGCTTCCAGAACGGTGAAATCCGTGCCGCCGGGAGTCAGGATCCGGCGGGTCTGGGTGATGTCCCGCCCGCTGGGCAGCGTCATGGTTACCACGATGCTGGAGGTGATGACAAAGGCGTTCATCCGCACTGCCCCGTAAGCTGTGCCCATGCGGGTCAGAGTGTCCTCTACCCGGTTTACCTCTGCCCCTACAGCCAGAAGCGCTTCCGCAATGTCCATGAGACAGTGCAGCAGGACCTCCGGCTGCGCCGGGACAGGGATCTTATCTGCGTTCACGTCACTTAAAAGCCGAAGAGCATAGAGCGATCAATGTCGGCCAGACTGTGAGCACCGCACATGGCCATGGTGTCCGCAAGCTCTGCCTGAAGCTTGTCCACATAGGCCTGCACACCCTCCTGAGCGCCGCCATAGACCGCGGTGACGAAGGGGCGGGCGATGAGCACCGCATCGGCACCCAGGGCCAGAGCCTTGAACACGTCCATGCCGGAGCGGATGCCACCGTCCACAAAGACCTTCATCTTGCCGCCCACAGCGTCCACAATGGCAGGCAGGACCTCGGCGGTGGCGGGGCACTGATCCAGCACACGGCCGCCGTGGTTGGAGACGATGATACCAGCGGCACCGGCTTCCAGTGCCTTTTCCGCACCCTTCACCGTCATGATGCCCTTGAGGATAAAGGGCTTGCCTGCCATGGCAGCGATCTCCTTCAGCTGATCCACGGTTTTACTGCCGGCGGGGGGAGTCATCCCCTTCAGGAAAGGCAGACCGGCGGCGTCAATGTCCATGGCGATGGCGCAGGGATCAGCGGCCTTCACCAGATCCATCTTCTGCCGGACGGTCTCCAGATTCCAGGGCTTCACAGTGGGAACACCGCAGCCGCCGTTGGCTTTCAGGGCATCCGCGGCGCCTTCCATGACGGCGGGGTTGGTGCCGTCACCGGTGAAGGCGAGGATACCGGCTTTGGCGCAGCCCTCCACCAGTACATTGTTATAGCGCAGATCGTCATATTTGTCGCTGTAATGCATAGCCACGGCACCAACGGGGCCGGCCATTACGGGGATCGTCAGCTTGTGGCCGAAGAAATCATAAGAGGTGTCCACATCACCGTTTTCGCAGATGGTGTCCATATTGACGCACAGCTCCTGCCATTTCTGGTAGTTGCGGATGGCGCCGGTGCCCAGACCCTTGGCACCGGGACCGGGGACCGTGTTTTTGCAGACGAGGCCGTTGCACACAGGGCAGGCGTGGCATTTGCCCATGCAGGTCCGGGCCTGCTCCAAAACTTCCTGATAAGTCATTGCAGTTTCCTCCTGAATCGTATAGCTTTGTAAAAATCTCGTTAAAGATCAAACATATTCCCGATTGGCCTCATTTTACAGCAGGCGGCAGAAAAATACAAGTCGGTAAAATGTTGAGAGCGGCGGAACTTTTTGGCGGGAATTTCGTCTATATAAGTAGAAGAGCGGCACGACCGCTGAAAAGGAGGAAGCGCTATGAAAAGAAGGTTATTTGTCTGTTTTCTTGCACTGACCATGCTCCTGAGCCTGACTGCCTGCGGAGCCGCCAGCAAAACTGCGGCTTCCAGCGCCAACAGCCGCCCTGCGGATACTGACTCTGCGACAGAGGAGAAGGGATATTTCGACGCTGACACCAACGGTTATGACGACGAGGGCCGGGACAGCGGAGGAAGTGTTCTGGAAAACCAGAAGATCATCTACACCGGAGACATCAATCTGGAGACCACGGCGTTTGACGAGACCGTTAAGGCGCTGGCAGCGCTGGCGGAGGTCAAGGGCGGCTATCTGGAGAGCAGCACCGTAGGCGGCGGGAGCCGGGGCTACCGGTGGGCGGATTATACCGTCCGGGTGCCCTCCGCTCAGTTTCAGGGCTTTCTGGATCAGGCCGGGGAGCTTGCCCATGTGACGTGGCGGAACACCAATTTGGAAAACATCACAGAGACCTATTATGACACGGCGGGCCGCCTGAAGACCCAGCAGATCAAGCTGGAGCGGCTGCAAAAGCTGCTGTCCCAGGCGGAAAACATGGAGGACATCATCACCATTGAGTCCGCCATTTCCGAAACAGAGTGGAATATCGAGGACCTTTCCGGCACCCTGCGGCACTATGACGCGCTGGTGGACTTCGCCACCATCAATGTCCATGTGTCGGAGGTCTATAAGTATTCCGACACGGAGGAACTGCCGGAGAATTTCGGAGATCGCCTGAGCAGCGCTATGAGCCGGGGCTGGCATTCCTTTGTGAACGGCATGGAGGACTTCGCCGTGGCGCTGGCGTACAGCTGGATGTGGCTGATCCTGTGGGCGGTCATCATCGTGGCGGCGGTGGTCATCCTGCGGAAGATCCGGCGGCGGAGCGGAATGAAAAAACCGCTGTTCAAGAAGAAAAACGATGTAAAACCGGATGACAAGTCCGGTGATACCTGATAGACTAAAGGCAGCGGGAGACCGCTGCCTTTTCTGATATTTTAGGAGGGATCGTTATGAAGCTGACCTGGCTGGGACACGCCTGTTTTCTTTTGGAGGAGGACGGCTATCGCATTGTACTGGACCCGTATACCGGCGTGGCGGGGTATCCGCCTTTGCACATACAGGCCCACGCCGTTTTTTGCAGCCACGGCCATTTTGACCATCACGCCACAGACTGTGTGGAGCTGCTGCCGGAGCGGGAAAGCCCGTTTACGGTCCGGGAGGTAGAGACCTTTCATGATGACCGGGGCGGCGCGCTGCGGGGAACCAACACAGTCCGGATTTTTACAGCCGGCGGCCTGTCTGCGGTCCATCTGGGCGATCTGGGGCACCAGCTGACGGTGGAGCAGGCAGCGGCCATCGGCCCGGTGGACGCCGTGCTGGTGCCAGTAGGGGGCGTTTACACAGTGGATGCCGCCGGAGCAAAGGCAGTGTGCGATGCGCTGCATCCTCGCTGCGTGGTGCCCATGCACTACCACCACGCACCCTACGGCCTGACGGAGGTGGACAGCGTGGAGCCGTTTCTGGAGCTGTGGCCCGCGGAGGAGGTCCATCATCTGCAAGGGGCGGCGTTTGAGCTGACTGAGCAGACTACCGGGGTCATGGTTCCTTCGTTTTGAAGAATAGCTCTTGACAAAACGATGAATACTATGTAATATAGTTTTGAAAACTATATTACACGGCAATGAGGTGATCGTATGGTACAGAACAGACAGGTGACCCTGTTAGGGGATTCCATCTTGAAGGGAATTCAGGTAGATCTGGGTGACCGGCGCTATCGTACTCATAATGAGATCAATATGGAGGCTTTGGAATCGGAATTTCAGCTTTCCATTCATAATGACGCGCACTTTGGAGCCACGGTCCGCAAGGGCAGCCGCCTGCTGGACCGGATGCTGGCCCGGAAACTGCCCTGCGACATGATGGTGATGGACTTCGGCGGCAATGACTGCGACTTCCGCTGGAAGGAGATCGCGGAGGACCCCACGGGGGACCATCAGCCCAACGTGCCGCTGCCAGAGTTTGTGGAGCTGTACCGGGAGATGATCCGGCGGGTACGGAGCCACAGTATCCGGCCCATCCTTACCAACCTGCCGCCGCTGGACAGCGAGCGCTTTTTCAACTGGTGGTGCGGAGATCTGGACAAAGAGGCTGTGATGCGCTGGCTGGGAGACGTGGGCAACATCTACGTCTGGCAGGAGCGGTATTCCCGTGCGGTGGAGCGTTTGGCCCGGGAGGAAAATGTGCCGCTGGTGGATGTCCGTGGAGCCTTTTTGGACTACGGCCATCTGGAGCAGACCCTCTGCGCCGATGGTACCCACCCCAACACCGTTGGTCAGGGCTTGATCACAAAGGCGTTTCAGGATTTTGGCCGGGGGCTGCGGCTGGCCGGTCAGACCGTCTGACAGAAGGACAAAAATACGGGTCGGTTTTCAAAACCGGCCCGTATTTTTTACAGCTTTTTGAAGATGTGGATGCGGAAGGATGCCTGACAGTCCAGATTTTCCAACGCTTCCATCCGCTCTACGCCCGCCTTGGGGGTTTTCCAGCAGTAGGGCGTCATACGGAAGAGGGATTGGATATCCGCCTGATTTGCCAGATGGAGGGTGAAATCCACCGGAACGATGGCCTCATAGGTGAAGCCCTCGTAGGGAGTCTCTTTTTCCTCGTTGGGGTAGGGCGCATCGTAGAGGACCCGCTTCAGCTCCCACAGATGGTCGGCGCCGGGTACCACATAGAGAAAATGGCCTCCGGGCTTCAGGACCCGGCGGAATTCGTCAATGGCCAAGGGGGAGAAGCAGTCCAGCAGCAGGTCTGCCGCTTCATCCGCAAAGGGAAGATGATAGCAGGAGGCCACCGCGAACTCCACCTGCTTTTCCCGTTTGGCGGCCAGCCGGAGGATAGATTTGGAGATGTCGATACCGGCTATAGCGGGCGTTTTCCCGGCGGCGGTCAGGGCTGCCCGGATGCCGGCAGTGTAGTACCCCTCTCCGCAGCCGGCATCCAAAATCACCGGATGCTCGCCCACAAGCGGCAAAATCTGGCTACAAAGCGTATTTAAGAGCGGCATATAATACTCTTTGGATAGGAAATCCCGGCGAGCTGCCGACATAGCCTTGTCATCGCCGGGATCGGCGGAGTGCTTCTGATTGGGGGGCAGCAGATAGGTGTAGCCCTCCTTGGCGATGTCGTAGCTGTGTCGGTCAGCGCAGCGGTAGACCCGTTCCTCCCGGTCCAGCGGACCGCCGCAGACAGGACAGCGGAACAGAGATTTCATACGATCCCTCCTATGCGTTCAGATCTTGGGTCACGTCATGGATCCACTTGCCGCTGCGGATCCGGTGCAGGCCGAAGGGAACCTTCAAAGCGGATTCCGTGGCCATGATGAAGCAGAAGATGGCGATGGGAGCGTGGAGTACCAGCCCCAGCAGCACCAGCAGCGGCAGGGTGAAGCACCACAGGGGGAGAACGTCGATCAGCATGGCGATCCGCACATCGCCGCCTCCCCGGAGAACGCCCACGATGCCGGTGGTGGCAAAGGCGTGGAGCGGGGCAGAGATGGAGTAGCAGATCATCATGGTCACACAGAGAGACGCTGAGGCGGCGGTCATGGAGAACAGAGGCAGCACGTGGGGCTTCAGCACGAGCCAGAACAGCAGCTGCTCCGCTATTGCGACACCAAAGCCGGTGCAAAAGGCCACAAAGGTCAGGGCCTGACCAATGGGATAGGCGTTTTTGCCGCCCATGCCAACCTCCTTGCCGACGATCACGGCGGCCGCCGCTGCCACGCCGAAGATGGCTACCGTCACCATCTTATCGATGTTGCCCGCCACGGTGTAGGCGGAGATCAGGTCTGTGCTGCCCGCCATGTGGCCCATGATGACGGTGTAGAGTGAGGTGCCGGTACCCCAGAGAGTCTCGTTCAGCAGCACCGGCGTGGAGAATTTCACAAAGCTGCGGAAGGTGGCCTTGCCGGGCCGGAGAATACAGGCGGGCAACAGAGGCATCTGCTTGCAGTGCAGGGCGTAGACAAGGGAAATGACAAATTCCACCACACGGGAGGAGAAGGTGGCGATGGCGGCGCCGGTGATCCCCAGTGCGGGCAGACCCAGCTTGCCGAAGATCAGGATGTAGTTGCCTACGGTGTTGCAGACGGTGGAAATGGCGAATACCGTCATGCCGAAGCGGGGATTCTCAATGCTCTGCTGCATACCGATGTAGATGGAGGAGAGGGAGTTGAGAATATAGGAGAAGCCCACGATGCGGATGTAGGAGGTGCCCAACTCCACCAGACGGGCATTGTCGGTAATGAGCATCAGCACCTGTCGGGGGAACAGCCCCATGGTCAGAGCGCAGAGGGTGGAAATGCCTCCTGCCACAAAGAAGCCGATACCCATGACCCGGTTGATGGATTCCCGATCTCCCCGACCCCAGAACTGGCTGATGAGCACGCGGGAGCCGCTTTGCAGACCGAAAACGATGAGCTGGATGATGTAGATGGGTACATTGGCCACGGTGACGGCGGACATCTGCTCCTGACCGACCAGACCCACCATGAAGGTGTCCATGAAGCCAAGAGAGGTGGTGATGAGGTTCTGAAGGACCACTGGCAGAGCCAGTGTAAAGACCCGGCGGTAGAAGCCGGGCTCCCGGCGAAGATAGCTGAAATTCATAAAATGAAATTCCTTATTCAGAATAATAAATGGAATCCATGTTTTGTCAGGGCGTGTACCTGACAAAACATACTTTGCGGTTCACAAGTGTGCGAGCATAGCGAGCTCTCCAGAGGGGCGTCTCTTGCAGCTTTGCGGCAATTCACCTTCTGCATAGCAGTGAACCGTGTGGGGAATTCTCAAGGGGGAGTCTGCTCCCCCTTGATATTTTATAGCTTTATAGCATGGGCATCCGGTGATCGTGATGATTCCGGAGGGCCTCCGCACAGGCGTCGATCTCGGCGAAGGTGGTCTCGGGGCCGAAGCTCAGCCGGATGACACCGGCAGCCACCCGCTTAGGCAGGCCCAGAGCCGACACGACCTGACTGGACTTTCCGTGATGACAGGCGGAGCCTGCGGAGATGCAGATTCCCTGACTGCCAAGATCGTTTACCACATTCTGGCTGGGCCAGCCCGCCATGGAAACGGACAGGACATGGGGGGCCTTGCCGTCCCCGATAATCTGGAGGTCCGGAATGGCCGTCAGCTTTTCCACGGCGTAGGCCTTGACCTCAGCCATGTGATACAGTTTGTCCTCCAAATGGTCCCAACGCAGCTCCACCGCTTTGGCGAAACCCGCGATCTGGGCGGTGGCCTCCGTGCCGGAGCGCAGGCCCATTTCCTGACCGCCGCCGGGCAGCAAGGGCCGGGGATTCCGAACCCGGGGGCCGATATAAAGAGCGCCGATGCCCTTGGGCGCGCCGATCTTGTGGCCGGAGATGGCGATGAAGTCCGCTCCCAGAGCTTTGGCAGAGAAGGGGACTTTCAAAAAGCCTTGGACCGCGTCGGTGTGGAGCAGGGTTTTTTCGTTGACGGCCTTCAAACCCTTGGCGATGTCTGCAATGGGATAGATGCTGCCCAGCTCGTTGTTCACCATCATCACGGACACCAGCGCCGTGTCCGGCCGCACCGCCGCCAGAACGGATTCGGCGGAAATGTCGCCGTTTTGATCCGGCAGGATGGTCGTGACCTCCCAGCCCTCCTGCTCCAGCTGCTGGCAGCAGTTGAGGACGGCGTGGTGCTCCACGGCGGTGGTGACGATGTGGCGGCCCACATGGCGGTTCTGCCAGCAGGCGGCCCGGATGGCCCAGTTGTCACCCTCAGTGCCGCAGGAGGTAAAGAAAAGCTGGTTTGCTTCGCAGCCTACGGCTTTGGCAATCACAGCCCGCCAATCCTCCACGCTGCGGCGCATTTCCTGTCCGAAGGGATATTGTGCGTTGGGGTTGGCGTACTGTTCTGTCAGCACGGTGTACATGGCGTCCGCCACAGCCTTGGGCACCGGCGTGGTGGCGGCGTGGTCCAGATAGATCATAAAAAATCCTCCTCTTGCCCTATTCCGAAAATAAACGTATAATGGGAGGGAAATCACGGGAATCCCCCCGGAAATCTCTTTCAATAGCGTAATTATTCATTATATAAGAACGATTCTGAAAACGCAAGGAGAACCTATGAAAGTTGCCATTTACACCCTTGGCTGCAAGGTAAATCAATATGAGACCCAGGCTATGGAGCAGACCCTCCGGGCAAAAGGACATCAGGTGGTGGAATTTTCCGACGAGGCCGACGCCTATGTGGTGAATACCTGCTCCGTTACCGCCGTCAGCGACCAGAAGTCCCGGCAGGTGATCCACCGGGTACAGAAGCAGCATCCGGCGGCGGTGGTGGCAGTGTGCGGCTGCTATCCCCAGACCCATCCGGAGGATGTGCGGAAGCTGGGGGCGGATCTCATCGCCGGTACTGGTGACCGGGAGGGGTTCGTTTCCCTGCTTGAGGAGGCTGCCGCCGGAAAGAAAAATCTGGAGGCCATTGACAAATCCTTTGAGCGGCGGGTGTTTGAGGTGCTGCCTGCCGGCGGCATGGAGGGCCGCACCCGCGCCATGCTGAAAATCGAGGACGGCTGCGTGAACTTCTGCACCTACTGTATCATCCCCTACGCCCGGGGACCGGTGCGCTCCCTTTCACTGGAACAGGCGGTGGAGCAGACGCGGCAGCTGGCAGCAGAGGGTTACCGGGAGATCGTGCTGACAGGCATCGAAATCTCCTCCTGGGGCCATGACTTCAAAAACGGCCAAAGCCTTATCGACCTGCTGGAGGCCCTGTCCGCCGCGGCGCCGGAGGTGCGCCTGCGGCTGGGCAGTCTGGAGCCCCGCACTGTGACAGAGGACTTCTGCCGCCGGGCGGCGGCGCTGCCGAACCTGTGTCCCCAGTTCCACTTGTCTATGCAGAGCGGGTGCGATGCCACCTTGAAGCGGATGAACCGGAAGTACGATACCGCCCGGTATCTGGAATCCGTGGAGCTGCTGAACCTCTGGTTTGACCGCCCCGCCGTTACCACGGACCTCATCACCGGCTTCCCGGAGGAAACAGAGGAGGAGTTCGCTCAGACCTTAGACTTCATCCGGAAGTGCCGCTTTGCCCAGATGCACATTTTCCCCTACTCCATCCGTCCCGGCACCCCGGCGGCCAAGATGGAACAGGTATCCAAGGCTGTCAAGGAGGAGCGGGCCCGCCGGGCGGCGGCGGTGGCGGAGGAAATGCACCGGAGCTATTTGGAGGGCTGCGTGGGCCGGACGTATCCGGTGCTGTTTGAGCAGCCGAAAAACGGGAAATTCTTCGGCCACGCCCCGAACTATATGGAAGTTTTGGTGGACGGTGCGGAATTGCATAATGCACTGCGGACCGTGCGGATCACCGATGTGGACGGCGAGGCCCTGTTGGGAGAAATCGTGGAACAGGAGGCGGAAGCATGAGGATCGGCAGTCACTTTTTCGCCTATCTCTCCCGGATGCGCTTCATCCAGCGCTGGGCGCTGATGCGGAACACGGCCCCGGAAAACGTGCAGGAGCACAGCCATCAGGTGGCGGTGCTGGCCCACGCCTTAGCGGTGATCCGCAATGAGAAGTTCGGCGGCCATGCGGACGCCGGAGCGGTGGCGGTGGCGGCGCTGTATCATGACGCCAGCGAGATTCTGACCGGCGATATGCCTACGCCTATCAAGTATGACAACCCCGCCATCCGCAAAGCCTACAAGGAGGTGGAAGCGGTG
>ERZ857629.4785-NODE-4785-length-10234-cov-9.218391_pt1 | contig 10234 bp, 9 predicted proteins | sample MGYA00519700_ERZ857629 | MGnify/ENA primary metagenome ERZ857629 (study PRJEB31778, sample SAMEA3449351) | human gut metagenome | biome: human gut; feature: human-associated habitat; material: faeces | place: United Kingdom | collected 2010/2012 ... | reverse complement strand
TCTTCTGGTCGTACTTGTAGGCGGTGTACTTCAGCGCGGAGTTGATGCCCAGATATTCCGGGGATTCAGGGGTGATCTTGTCCTTGCCGAGCAGCACGGTCGCCCGATCGGTTATCTCTTTGCCGAGTTTAGCGATTTTTTCGTCTTTCGTCATTGATTTTTCGAGCCTCCTGATAAAATAAAACGGTGTTCGGATCTGCTTGTTATTTTTATAATAAAGCTGCTGCAATCGTACTTAATTTGTTTAAAATAGTCAACAAGCCAACAAGTTTTTTGGCATAACTCACAAAAAAGCTGCAAAATATTTGCCGACAGTCCTGAGGAGAAGTTGACATTTATGGACAAATATCGTAAACTGTCCTTAAAATAAGGACAGCGCGAGAGGAGCGTTTTTTGTGCAGGATTCGGCTTATCGGCTTAAAGAAAGCATTGCGAAATGCGCGATAGAACTGTTCAGGGACGAGGGCTACAACAATGTCAGCGTCAACGGAATATGCGAAGCTGCGCACGTTTCACGCTCGGTTTTCTATACGGTATTCAAAGGAAAACGCAGTATTCTGGATTATGTTGTTGCCAAGCCGCAGCAGAACGACGAGGAGAGCTTCCGGAAATTCGCGGATGCGGAGAACGATTTTGAACGTATATGGCAGCTGTTCGACCGCTTCATCGCGATAGCGCTTGATTTCGGTCCAAGGCTTACAAGTACGCTGTTCATCATGCAGTTTGAGTCGCCGCAGGGCATACGCGACGCTGTCCATGCGCTGGATGATCTTTTTGCCACACTTGCCAAGAACTGCGCCAGATTCGGCATTATCGAGACAGAGGAGCCGCCGGAGCTGCTGTCGCACATTGCGACCGATCTTATAATACACGAGCTGTATGTGTGGTGCAGTCAGAACGGAAACTTTTCTCTGCGTGAGCGCGCACGGCAGTATGCCGAGGTGGCTTATCATGTAAAGCCGCAATACCGTATGCCGCCTGAGCTGCGCACTGCGCTGTGAGCGGGAATTGAATATCATTTTTTAGCTGAAAAATCATGAAAAAAAGTTGGGGCAGGTCATCCTTTTTGGATGCCTAACCCCAACCTTTTTTAGAACCTTTTCGCAGAGGTATTCAATGCCATTTGGAGCAATCATGCAATTGCTGATACTTGCAGTATATGGCGTTTTGCCATCGACAGCGGCGCTTTGGACACATTGCTGATGTTCCGGGCAATATCGGCATAAGAAAGTCCGGAAGCAATGCCCCGGCTGATTTTCTGTGATAGTGATTTGCCCCTCCGACGGCGGGAATCCAATATCGGAGGGACATGAAAATTGCAGCGTATCGTTTCCTGCTTTAATCAAATGCCGGATTGCAGGAGTAATAATTTTTACTGTCGAGTCTATCCATGGCAAGGCGCAAGCCCTCGCCGAAGCGCTGGTAATGGACTACTTCCCGCTCTCTCAGGAAGCGTATTACGTCGTTCACATCCGGATCATCGCTTAAACGAAGAATATTGTCATACGTGACTCTTGCTTTCTGTTCTGCTGCAAGGTCCTCGTTCAGATCTGCAAGTACGTCGCCCTTGACGCCTATCCCGGCTGCGTTCCACGGCGAACCTGATGCGGACGCGGGGTATATTCCCGCAGTATGATCAACAAAGTATGCGTCAAAGCCTGCACACTTTATTTCGTCCGGCGTAAGATCCCGTGTGAGCTGGTGGACGATCGCCCCAACCATTTCCAAATGCCCGAGTTCTTCTGTACCGACAAAGGAAACGAAAAAGCCACAAATCATGGAAAGCCTTGCCAATTATAATCGCAGTCATTTGTCCGTGAGAGGTGATTCTTTTTGCACATGACCGGGAAAATCCCGTTCATGTGCAAATTTCATGTATAGAAAGGCGAAGTTTGCTTGACATTGTTCACAGAAAAGAATATACTACAACAAAAGATATACAATAAAAGCTGCGACAGGGCAAATCACCAGCCGCGCTATCCAACAGTCCTGTGCTTTATGCAGGACTGTTTTTGCTGTTTTGATAAGGGAAATGTCCTTGGAATATATATCCATTACATAGACAGCAGAGAAGTATGGCATCTCCGCAGACGCCGAGAAGCCTGAGAACACAGGATGTGTGCTTGGATATGCTGACACATCGTAAATATGGCGCATATTTCGATAGTAATGCCGCAGTCCAACTATTACGAGAGATAAACGACATTCAAGGCCGAGGAACAGTAAGTCATTTTAAGGAGAGAAGTTAGTAGAGCATAGAAGGAGTGATGGTTTTGCAGTACTATGCACATGTTCGGGAAAATGCCGATGGCAATATGAAATATCAGACGGTTGCCCAGCACTTGACAGGCACGGCTGAGCTGTGCCGCAAATTTGCGGCGGTATTTGGGGCGGAGGCCGATGGAAAACTGGCAGGACTGACACACGACATCGGTAAATGCACGGATGCTTTTCAAAATCGTCTGCTGAATGACGGTCCCATTGTTGACCACGCCACAGCGGGTGCGGTAGCCTGTGCCATACGGGGAAACCGCTATGTATCCGCCTGCGTGGCTGGGCATCACGGAGGTCTTCCGGACTTCGGCAACATGCGGACGGCCCGGAAAGATGATGGCACCTTATATGGGAGACTCCTGAAAGGACGGGATGAGCAATGCCTGGAGCGCTGCGGTGACAGCGGCGTGAAATTACCGCTGCCGATGGTCTCTGCGGTGCAAAGGTTAGCTCCCCTGCAAGCGTCCTTCTGGACAAGGATGCTCTATTCCTGTCTGGTGGACGCCGATTTTCTGGATACAGAGCAGTTCATGAACGGCGAGAGGGGGCGGGGCGGATATGATGATATCCCCATGCTGCTGGAGCGGCTGCAAGCGTATATCGAGCCGTGGCAGCAGCCAAGGACGGAGCTGAACCGGCTGCGCTGTGAGATGCTGAACACCTGTATAGAAGCCGGAAGCAAACCAAAAGGAATTTACACGCTGACTGTCCCTACCGGCGGCGGAAAGACGGTGGCGTCGCTGGCCTTTGCGCTGCGTCATGCGGCGGAGCACGGGATGCAGCGGGTTATCTACGTCATTCCGTATACCTCCATCATCGAACAGAATGCTCAGGTGTTCCGGGATATTCTGGGGAGCGGCAATGTGCTGGAACACCATTCCGCCGTACAGTTCGATCTCTCCGACGGCGCACCGGCGGAGGATGTCCGGAAAGCGCTGGCCACAGAAAATTGGGACATGCCGGTGGTAGTGACCACGGCAGTGCAGCTTTTTGAGTCCATGTACGCCGCACGCTCTTCCCGGTGCCGCAAGCTGCACAATCTTGCCAACAGCGTTATTATCTTCGACGAGGCGCAGATGCTGCCGCTGCCGCATCTGCGGCCCTGCGTGGCGGCCATGGCTTCGCTGGCGGAACAGTTTCGCTCCACGGTGGTGCTTTGCACCGCAACGCAGCCGTCGCTGGGCGATCTGCTGCATACCTATGCGCCAAGCTGTCCCGTGACGGAACTTTGCCCGCAGACGGGAGCGTTGTATGACCGGTTCCGCCGTGTGACCTTCCGGCAGACCGGAACACTTACGGACGAAGCGCTTGCGGAACAGCTGAGTAAGCAGCGGCAGGTTCTTTGCATCGTCAACAGCCGCAAAGCGGCTCAAAGCCTGTATGCGCTGCTGCCGCCGGAGGGCTGCTACCACCTGTCTACACTGATGATCCCTGCCCAGCGTCAGGCGCTGCTTGGTGAGATCAGAGAACGACTGAAGCATGGCAAAACGTGCAGGGTGGTCTCCACCTCACTGATCGAAGCGGGTGTCGATGTGGATTTCCCTGCCGTGTACCGGGAGCTGGCGGGGCTGGATTCCGTCATGCAGGCGGCGGGGCGATGCAACCGTGAAGGAAAGCGTCCTGCGGACGAGAGCGTTGTCACGATCTTTGAACGTACAGAACTGCCGCCGTTGTTGTTCCAAACCGCTGTCGGAGCGGCCAAAGAAGCGCTGGGCGAGGATCGTGACCCTGCCGCGCCTGAGACGATGACTCGCTACTTTCACAGTCTGCGCGGTCTGACCGGCGATGCTCTGGATAAGGATGGCATTATCAAAGCATTTACACAGGGTATCGAGGGCTGTGAATTTCCGTTCAGGACGGTGGCGGAGACATTCCATCTCATTGAGCGGAATACATATACCGTCTACATTCCCTATGGCGAGGGCGCACTCCTGCTTCAGCGCCTGCAAGACGGTGAGTGCTCCAAGAGTCTGTACCGTAAGCTGGGACGCTATGCCGTATCCGTTTACGATAAGCACTTTCAGGCGCTGTATAATGCCGGGGCGCTGCTGACGGCGCAGGACGTTCCCTCGTTAGATGGTGACAGCGCGATATTGACAGATTTAACGCTTTACAGCGAGACTATGGGTCTGTCTCTGGAGCCGGAGGCAGGTAAGGCAGAATTTATCTGATGTCCGTTTTATTGGACACCATATCATATAAACTATGTTTACAAACAAAGAGAGGGGAGTGATTTTATGGCGATACAAGTGGAAGTGTGGGGCGATTATGCGCTTTTCACACGGCCGGAAATGAAAACGGAGCGCGTCAGCTATGACGTCATGACGCCGTCGGCGGCTCGCGGACTGCTGGAAAGCATTTACTGGCACCCCGGTATGAAATGGCGCATTGACCGAATCCGTGTGTGCAGTCCTATTCGCTTCACCAATATTCGCCGCAACGAGGTGAAAGACACCATCAGCGCCCGCAAGGTAAAAACCGTCATGGAAAAAGGACAAGGTGAACTGTATCTTGCCGCGCCGGAGGGCATTCAGCAGCGGGCTGCCATGGTGCTGCGGGATGTGCATTATGTGATCGATGCACATTTTGACCTGACGGAGAACGCGGCGCCCGGCGACAATGCCGGAAAATTTCAGGACATCATCATGCGGCGTCTGGAACGGGGGCAGTGCTACAGCGCGCCCTATTTCGGTACACGGGAGTTTCCTGCTCATTTCCGCCGCTGTACGGAGATGCCAACCTGTCCGGAGGAGCTGAAGGGGGGCCGTGATCTGGGCTGGATGCTGTTGGATATGGACTATGCCGATCCACAGAACATCGCGCCCCGGTTCTTCCGCGCCAGCCTGACGGACGGCGTGATGGCCGTGCCTCCATGGGGCAGTGAGGAGGTGAGGGGATGATCCTGCAAGCACTGACGCGGTATTACGAGGATCTTCTCAAGCGCGGCGAGATCGCCGCTCCCGGATGGAGCCCGGCAAAAATCAGTTTTGCCCTGTGTCTGGACAAAAACGGACAGGTGACGCAGGTGATCCCTACCATGGAAGAAGTAACAATGGGGAAAAAGACGGTCCTGCGTCCACAGTCAATGATCCTGCCGTCAGCGGTGGAAAAGACGTCAAATTCATATTTGCTATCCAATTTCCTATGGGAAGATTCGAGCCATTTTCTCGGCGTTGACCAAAAGTGTAACATTAAGCCTAGTAAGCATAGTATAATTGCTTTTTCTACAGCTGCAAATCTGCACCATACCGTATTGGATGGCGTGAATTCTCCGATTGCCAAGGCAATTCTGGCTTTCTTCGATAGCTGGCAGCCGGAAAAAGCGATGGAACACCCCGCCTTGTCCGGACAGTACGAGACGATCATCGCAGGCGGAAATTTGCTGTTCCGCGTAGATGGAATCTATCCGCAGGAAGATAAGGCTATTTGTGATGCATGGCAGCAGTATTGGAAAAAGCCTTGCAAAGATACGAAGTGGATGCAATGCTTGGCAACAGGCTTGTTCAATCAAGAAATTGCACGAACGCACCCAAAAGTTAAGGGCAGTCCTAAAGATGGATTTCAAACTATGGGAAATGCTCTTGTGAGTTTTAACAATGATTCCGAATCGTCTTATGGACACGAGCAGAACTATAACGCGCCGGTGGGCAAATACGCCGCTTTCGCTTACACCGCTGCGTTGAACCATCTGCTGGCGGACAGAGACAATGTGCAGGTCATCGGTGACACCACCATCGTCTGCTGGGCGGAGGGCGCGGAGCCGGTTTATCAGGACTTGTTCATGTCCTTCATGTCCGACAATATGCCATCGACCATATCGGATAACGACCTGCGTGCGGCCTTGAGGGAACTGGCAGCGGGGCGGCCATGCGCTGACTTGGGCGTTGATCCAAACCGCACCTTTTACATTCTGGGACTGGCGCCTAATGCGGCTCGACTATCTGTTCGCTTCTTTCTGCGTGACAGCTTCGGCAAGCTGATGCGGAACGTTAACGAGCACTATGAGCGGCTTGAGATCGTGAGGCCTGCAAACGCAAAGCCAGGTGTGCTGTACCTGTGGGCGCTGCTGCGGGAGACGGTGAATCCCAATGCCAAGGACAAATCTCCTTCGCCTGCTATGGCGGGCGCCACGGCACGGGCCGTATTTTCCGGCGGACTCTACCCCGCGTCGCTGCTGGAAGCCGTAATGCTCCGTATCCGTGCAGAGCGGGACATCACATGGGGGCGGGCGGCCATCATCAAGGCGTATTATCTGAAAAATCCACATACAGACTGTCCAGAGGAGGTTTTGACCGTGAGTCTTAACGAAGCCAGTACCAACATTCCTTACACGCTGGGTCGGTTGTTCTCCGTTTACGAGGCGGCACAGCAGGCGGCAAATCCCGGCATCAACGCAACCATCAAGGATAAGTATTTCAACTCGGCAGCAGCCATGCCAGCCAGCATCTTTCCGGTGCTGAATAATCTCTATCAGAAGCATCTGCGGAAGCTGGAGAGCGGAAAACGCGTCTATTTTGACAAGCAGGTCAGCGCATTGAAGGGCGTGCTGCGTGAGAGCTATCCCATCCGCATGACTTTGACGCAGCAGGGGGCTTTCGACCTTGGTTACTATCACCAGACACAGAAACGGTACACAAAAAAGGAGGAGAATGAAAATGTCTGAGCCTATCAAGAACCGGTATGAATTTGTAGTGTTTTTCGACGTGGAGAACGGCAATCCGAACGGTGATCCAGACGCGGGCAATATGCCCCGTGTGGACCCTGAGACCGGCTACGGTCTTGTGACGGACGTCTGCCTGAAGCGCAAGATCCGCAACTATGTGGAGATGGCTAAGGAAGGGGAAGAGGGCTACCGTATCTACATCAAGGACGGCGTCCCACTGAACACCAGTGACAAGGAGGCCTGCGCTTATGTGGGCGTGGACGCGGACAAGCTGAAGGATGCCAAGAAGAAGGACGATCATCTGGACGAAAAGCTGCGGGACTTCATGTGCCGGAATTTCTATGATATCCGTACCTTCGGTGCGGTGATGACCACCTTTGTCAAGGGCGCGCTGAACTGCGGTCAGGTGCGCGGACCGGTGCAGCTGGGTTTTGCACGCAGTGTTGACCCCATCATGCCCCAGGAGGTCACCATTACTCGCGTAGCCATTACCACAGAAGCGGATGCGGAGAAGAAGGGAACCGAAATGGGCCGCAAGTACATTGTGCCCTACGGTCTGTATCGTGTGGAGGGCTACGTCTCCGCCAATCTGGCCCGCAAGACAACCGGATTCTCCGATGATGACCTGAACCTGTTGTGGACGGCAATCCTGAACATGTTTGAGAATGACCACTCCGCTGCTCGCGGCAAGATGGCCGTGCGGGATCTGATTATATTCAAGCACGACTCTGAGCTGGGATGCGCTCCTGCCCATAAGCTGTTTGATTTGGTGAAGGCCGCTCACAAGGAAGATATTACCACCCCCAGAAGCTATGATGACTACACCGTTACGGTGGATGAAGCGGCTCTGCCTGCCGGCGTTGCATACACAAGGCTGGGGTGATCTATCCGGAGGAGAGCTTTCTCCAGCTCTCCGGTTTGCAGCATTTCAAATTTTGCCGCAGGCAATGGGCACTGATCCATATTGAAAACCAATGGGCAGAGAATTACCGCACCACAGACGGCGCAATCCTTCACGAACGAGCCCATGATAAGGACTTTACCGAAAGCAGGGGAGACCTGCTCATTACACGGGATATGCGGATATCCTCCCCGACCTTGGGCGTTTCCGGTGCCTGTGATGTGCTGGAATTCCACCGCGGCATCACCGGCATTCCGCTGAAAGGAAAAGATGGCTTGTGGCAGCCTTACCCGGTAGAGTACAAACGCGGCAAGCCCAAACAGGACACCTCGGACGCCTTGCAGCTCTGCGGGCAGGCTATGTGTCTGGAGGAGATGCTCTGCTGTGAGATTTCGGCCGGCGCACTGTACTATGGCGAGACGCACCGCCGCACAGAGGTCGAATTTACACCTGAGCTGCGGCAGGAAGTTAAAACGCTTATCAAGGAGATGCACGCTCTGTATGAGCGGGGCTGGACGCCGAAGGTAAAACCGGCAAAAGCCTGCAATGCCTGCTCTCTCAAGGAGCTGTGTCTGCCGAAGCTTATGCGGAAACGGTCTGTTACGGACTATCTGCGGGAGCATCTGGAGATGACGCCATGAGGCAGCTTCTGAATACATTGTTCGTCACATCGGAGGATGTGTACCTCTCGCTTGATGGTGAAAATGCGGTGGCGAACCGCAACGGGGAAGCCGTTGCCCGTTATCCGCTGCATACGCTGCAAAGTATTGTATCCTTTTCCTATTCCGGCGCGTCGCCGGCACTGATGGGGGCTTGCGCCAAACGTGAGATCGGCGTTGCGTTTTGCACGCCGAGAGGACGCTTTCTCGCTCGTGTCTCCGGGCAAATGCAGGGAAATGTACTGCTGCGGAGGGCACAATATCGGGTCGCCGACGATCCATCTGAGAGCTGCCGCGTGGCACGGATGATGATTCTGGGCAAGGTATATAACGCCCGTTGGAGCGTAGAGCGCACCCGTCGTGATCATGCCATGCGGATCGACAGTGAGCGCTTTGCGGCAGTGTCGCAGCAATTACAGGAACTTCTGCCACAAATCACGGCAGAAACCTCGCTTGACAGCCTCCGGGGGTTGGAGGGCGCCGGTGCAACTGCCTATTTCAGTGTACTGGATGACATGATTTTGCAGGGAAAGGATACCTTCTTTTTCCGGGAGCGCAGCCGCCGTCCGCCGCTGGATGCCATCAATGCAATGCTGTCCTTTGCGTACAGCCTGTTGGCTCACGACTGCGCTTCCGCTTTGGAAAGCGTCGGGCTGGATGCCTATGTAGGATTTCTTCACAGGGACCGTCCGGGGCGTGAATCCCTTGCGCTGGATCTGATGGAGGAGCTGCGCCCCTGCTTTGCGGATCGTTTTGTGCTGACTATGGTCAATAATCGCATCATAAAGCCGGAGGATTTCGATTTTCGGGAGAGTGAAGCTGTATTTTTGACGGACACAGGACGCAAAAGCTTTTTGCAGAAATGGCAGGAGCGCAAAAGGGAAACAATCACTCATCCGTTTCTGGAGGAGAAGCTTCCTTGGGGCCTGGTTCCCTATGTGCAGAGTCTCTTATTGGCAAGGTTTCTGCGGGGCGATCTGGACGACTATCCGACATTTTTATGGAAGTGAGGGGTGTATGCTGGTACTAATTACCTATGATGTAAATACAGAGGATGCCGCCGGGCGTCGGCGTTTGCGGCAGATAGCAAAACAGTGTGTCAACTACGGACAAAGAGTGCAGAATTCCGTGTTTGAGTGTTTGCTGGACACAGCACAGTGCCGCAGTCTTCAAAATACCCTTTGCAAGATCATGGATCCCAAGAGGGATAGTCTGCGATTTTATTATTTAGGTAAGCAATACGAAAAGAAGATCGAACATTTTGGCTGCAAGCAAACGTATCTGCCGGAGGAGACACTTATGATTTAGTGCGAAGGGTAAGCAAACAGAAAACATCAGGCAGGTTCGCACTTGTTTTTGCGAGTATATGTACTGACTTTTATAGTGGAAGCGCTTTGACAGACGGCGTTTTATGTTAGTTTTTCTACGTTTATTGTCTGTTATTGCAAAAATGCAGAAAAATTTTTGTGCATTTTTGCTGTCGCGCCCCTTGCGGGGCGCGTGGATTGAAATATCTTTCACCGATTGCGCCCTCCTTTGCCTTAGCGTCGCGCCCCTTGCGGGGCGCGTGGATTGAAATAAGGAGACGGCGGACAGCCTTGCGTGGGACATAGTCGCGCCCCTTGCGGGGCGCGTGGATTGAAATTCAACATCCAAAAACTTTCTAAGCTTTAACAGACGTCGCGCCCCTTGCGGGGCGCGTGGATTGAAATTTTCCGGGGGTGTTCCCCTCTCAAC
>ERZ857629.4782-NODE-4782-length-10241-cov-2.941390_pt1 | contig 10241 bp, 7 predicted proteins | sample MGYA00519700_ERZ857629 | MGnify/ENA primary metagenome ERZ857629 (study PRJEB31778, sample SAMEA3449351) | human gut metagenome | biome: human gut; feature: human-associated habitat; material: faeces | place: United Kingdom | collected 2010/2012 ... | reverse complement strand
GCGATAGGTGTGCTAAATCTCATAAAAAAACATAGATTTAGCACACCTATCGCCACTTTTAACTGTTTTTAAGGTGCTTTTTATTCTATGACTGTTATTTCTTTCTCAAATGACAGTATGTTTAATGGAGAAATAATGTCTATCAACAACCTATATGTGCCAGGGGTGTTCGGTGCTTTTAGGGGTGAAGCCTCCTCTTTAGTTCTTCCTGATAATCCAAGAGGTGTGTAATAAGTGCCTTTGGATATGCTTGGAGGAGGGATTAAGCTTTACGAGAATGGCACCATCTATAGCCCCAGGTGTATATTGTATAGCTTGCCAAGGTCTCAGTAACTCAACTTCTTCTATCTCGAATGCTGGCATTGATATGCAGTTTTGCATTGATTTAGAGTCTAGTTTTACTCCATCTATAATTATAGGAAGTTCTTGTCGCATCAGCGTAGATTCTCCTCTAGAACTATAAAAGTGAATATTCGCAGACCCATTAGCTGTGCCATGGCTTTCTTCTATGCTCCATTTGATTCCTGGCATATTTTTTAGAATCTCTTCAAGCGTATTATAATTATGCTTTTCTATTTCTTCTCTATCTGCGTAATTTGTACTGTAAAACTTATTTGTTGGTTTAGGCTTCTCTGTGCGAAGTCGAGCTTTGACTACTACATTAGGAAGCGTTTGGTTTTGAAAACTCCCCTCTATAGAAGTCTTTATGTTTTCAACGTATTTCGCTTTTTTAAAAAAAGTGTGTTGAATAGAGACGGGAGGGTATGTTTCGTCGTCGATGATTATATTTGCTCGTATTGGCTTGTTTTGAGCGTTCGTTGCCTGTAAGAAAAAGCTTGTCCCATCATTGAAGTCATCTGTAGCAATTTGAAAACGTCCATTGGAATCCAAAGTTGTGTCATAGACAAGATTGTTATCATTGTTATATGCTACAAGAAACCCTTTTTTGATAGGTTTGTGGGAATCATTTTCTATTTTTCCGCTAAAAACAATATTTTCTTCAGGCATAAATGTATAGATGTCTTTTCCATTTTGGAGGACATCTTTCAGATTGAACCGCTTGAATTTAACAGTGTTAATCCAACTTTGTAAATCCGTATTTCTTTGTGCTTCTGTTTCTTGGAAAAAAAACTTGGGAAATGGAATTGGAGAAGCAAGGTCCGTCTCATATTGTAAAGCACTTGCAGCATGTGATTCCCACATACTATTAGTATCTGTAAGTCGCATAAATATTCTGCTTTCTTTTAGAGAGTTAGGCAGATGTAACAGCACAGCTTCTCCTGTACGTATTGTGTCTGCTGGCAGTGTGAGCGGCTCTGTTTTAGTCTTCCCACAGAAAGTGTGCTCCGATAAGATGTTTTCATTTTTGTCTGTAAGAAACAATGTTGTGAAATACGGTGGTTGAGGGAACGTAATAATCCCAGAAGTCTTTTCTAAATTGATTTTTGAGATTCCTAGTTCGCGATGGTATAAATAAAGCTTATAATTATCTATACTATGATGGCAGTTTTGTAATTCATAATAAAGCTGCTTTCCATTCAGTGATCCTTGTATTTTTATAGAAGAAGTGTTGATAGGGGGCAACTCAAAAGTCTTTTTGAATTTCCCGGAAATGAAGGCAATATTGTATTTTGCTCCCTCTTGAGGTATAAAATAAAGGCAAGCCATTCCTGATGGAGTAGTGATGGCTTCTGATATGGTATCTTTTTGATTCTTTATGAGTGACAGCTTTTGTCCTCGGAGAGGATTGCCAAGATAGTCTGTGAGATATGTTGTAACCGACTGTATCGTGTTTGGAGCCAATTTTCCACCAGAAGGATAGACATGGCATAGAACTTCTTCGTCAATGACGAGAGATTGCTTTGGAAAAGATTGGTTGATGAGAATCGGTTGCAAGGCAAAACTTGATGAGGAAAAATTCCTCATCAAGTTTGTGTAAGCTCTTAAATAATAAACCCCAGCTTCGTTTGTTGGATCTTGTGGAATTTTTGTTTTGAAATATCCTTTATCCTTGCAGCTCACTTTCTGGCGTGTGAGTACGGAGTCTTTGTTGTTAATCCATTCTATATAAAGGTATTTACTGTAGGGTAGGACTCTGTTTCCTGCCAAGCAAGTTACTTGCCCTTCTAATTCAATAGTGTCACTTGATGTCCACTCCGTTTTTTTAGGGCAGAGAAATATCTGCTCTGTACGGAAGTCGTTTGGAAGTTGTGCTAGAATTTGAATTATAAAAGCCCACAATAGAAGGAAAAATAAAAAGAACTTTTTCATGCCGTTATTTTGTGAGTAGTAAGCGAATGTAATAATAACACTGATTTCCATTTTGTGTTGGAACTCCCCAATCAGATACTTGTTTGTTAACAAAAAGTTCCAATAGACATTCTGAAGGATTTGCTTCATACTCAAGAAGTAAATGAGCTTTTCTTAAATGGATGTCAATGGTGCTACCTACATTATAGATTCGAGGAGAACCTGGTCCTTGAATGACAGGTCCCATTGTTCCTAATTGGTTGGGCATAGTTAAAAGAACTCCTTCTAGTGGAGTCGGGATAGTGCAAACTACCTCCATTCCGGTTTGGTTTAAATCTATGGTTACTGTACGCCATATTCCTAAACAGTCATTTCCGTATTGAGCAAAAGAGAGTGTAGGAATAAAAATAGCTAAAAGTAAAGCGAAAATTTTTTGTCTCATAATAGAAACCTCTTAATATTTTTTTGTTTTTAAAATATTTTTTATATGTATTTTATTTATGGTAATAAAGGAAAAACATCTGCTGCAAGTGTGATGATGTCCTCAGCTTTCGTAAAATCAGTATTATGCATCTTGATGATGTCCTCAACTTCTTTTTGTTTACTAGTAAACTGTTTAAGCAAGGATTTCTTGTTGGAGAATGCATTTAGCTTGCCATTCTTCAGCAACAGGTATTTGTTGTTGTTTCTGGTTTTATACACGTCTTGCTGTGAATCGGGCTTGCTGGCGGAGTATTCTTGTCCTTCCATCAGGGATAGGTTGATGGATTGCGAGCGAGCTTGCGACACCGTTCCGTAAGCTCCCTTGTAGCCCACGTTCACTTTGTTCAGGTTCCAGTCTATCAAGAGCTTTCCTTCTGGATAGCTAATCACTTGGTAAAACTTGTTTCTGATCCTGCAAAAGTCATCATTCCCTATCTTCATGCTATCCACGGATTGCGTGTTTGTCAAAATCATGTCCTCACCATTTTGCTGGTACATGATGCAATGCTTGCCTGCGTCATAATTTACGGGAACCGTAATCTTCTGGTTGCCATTCATGTAAATTATTCCCTTTTGGTAATCGGGATAGAGCATGACAGACTTGCCTTGCGCAAAGCAGGCAAGGCTGGAGAGCGAAAGGAGAAATAAATAAAATATTACTTTTTTCATACGAATTATAACTTGGTTTATAATGATTGATTTAATCTGGCACAGGCAATTCTATGTGTTGCTGTTTTATTTACAGTGATAGATACTCCATACCAGACTAAGAATGTTTTTATATTTGCTGCTTACTTTAATTTTATAGTTAGCATAGTTTGTTCTTTATCAAAGTTTGTCTCTTCGTTTTGCATATATGTGTCGTAACGATACCAACCATTGGATGCTCCTGCCCACCAACCTAGGTTCATGTGGAAGTATTTTCCGATTTCAGATACAGGCGTATTTTGTAGATTAACATCATACCCAATAAAGCCATTTGGAGACTTTTTTTTAAGTTCAAACCTAGGGTCGTTTGGGTTTGGAATAAAAGTGGCAATACTTATGCTTTGGATGTTTCGATATCCATCGCATACCCAAGCATGTCCTTTTCCACTAGAATTTATTCCTTGTATGTAAGTTGGATTCTTGAGTATAATTTGGCTGCTTAGTTTGTCTTCCGATGGAGTTCCTGCGATAGTTACGGAATACCCTAAATTTTCTAGTGCTTTTTTGGCTTTTAGATGATTTGAGCCAGTTCCATTTGCTTCATACTTGACCTCGCACAGATTTCTGATATCCTTTATGAAATAAGAAAAGGCATCATTTAGTACAGGATTGACTCCAATTTGGCTCCAGTTGTATTTGCTGGGATACTTATGATAGTATGTAATTTGAGCGACCGCTATAGGTACGCAACCTGCTAATTTGTTTGGAGCATCAACATTGAAAGGATAACCTTGATGCCAATTTGTTTGCAAAAGTTCTCCTATGGAGTTTTGTGTGATGACTTTCGTAAATAATTGTACTACTTCCATATAATCATATTGAGGATCCGAGCAAGATTCCATTTCTTTCAAAAAGGTCTTGTATTCGTCCTGAGGTAGATAATACTGAGCTGCGGTGATACCGCCAAGATACTTGTAACCTTGTGCTTCTTGGTAAGCAATTTCTTTATCCTTTTTCTGTTGCATCTCATAAGAGATGGCGCGGCTAACAATTGGCTTTTCTGTTTTTTCAAAAGAAGCCCATTGCAAAGCATACTTTAATCTGAGAGAATCAGATGTGCATTGTTGTGCCTTTCTGATGCTCTTCTTGTAGTTCCCAACGAAGATGGCGGTAGGAGTGTCGTCCGATAAGGAGAAATGTCCAGTGTCCGAGTAGGCAAGAATAGGAGTGGTGTTCTTGCTAGCACTAATCAAAACAAAACCTTTATTTCCACCATAGTTCACAATATACAGCAAAGGCTCGCCTGTAATGCTATCCTTTATTTCTGTCACCTCGTTGTTGACACTACTTCTTGTACTTGTAGGAGAACCTCCATGAAATAAGGCTGCAACTTTATTTGCATCGCTAGAAGTAATTGAGGATGGATCTCTTTCAATGTACATAGAATTACTCACTTCAAGTTTGGTTGCTGAATCAGCTGAACCCAAATCTTGATTTGTGCATGACTGTACCAATAGCATAGTCAATACGGAAATAATAAATGCAGCTTTTTTCATGACAGTTGTTTTTAAGTTATAAAAGATTGCTTAATACAAAAAACACTAATACCCCCCGAGGGGGTACTAGTGTTTTTGATAGTGTTGTTATTTTACGTTAGGACCTTCACCCCACTGTGGAGCACCCTGGTCCTGCCATACACGCTCTGAGTTCAAAGTAGTACCGTCGTTGGCACCTGCTGTAAAACCTTGGTCTTCGTAAGCCTTCTTCAAGATATCCTTCATCAAGTCTGTATCAACGATATTTTCAAGGCGAGAACGACGAGCAATGGATGTTGCTGGATAGCCCTCGGATGCGTAGTCGATACGAGGATATAATGTAGAGTTGAATTCTGGGACACCAGAACGACGAGCTGTTACAAACATATCCTTAGGCTGATAAGTGAAGTGGATTTCCATCTGAAGGAAAATCTTTTCCAAGTCAGCATCCTTGTCGCCTGTCAATTGGTAAGCTGGATGAGTCAACATCTTGTCTATTTCTCCATCTTGCAAATCAATGACTTTCTCATTAGGGTCATAAGAATAAGTATTTCCATAATATGGAATCTTGTTCAAACCTGCCAACTTGTCGTATGCTTCAACAGAGTAGCGAATAGCTTTTTGGAAATATGCGTTAGCATCTCCACTGATTGCACCATAGGTGGCAAACTCTGCTAAGTAGAAGTTCACTTCTGCTGTTGTCATGTACATACCATACCAAGGACGATCGTCTGTACTTTGGATAACCTTGATGGTACCATCTTCTTCAGCAGGACGTGTTGGCAAAGTGAAATCTAAGCGACCTTGAAGCATATACTCGCTGAAACGAGAATATGGACGATAAGTCTTATTGCCAGGAATCTCCTTCTGGTAATCAGTGTAGTTGAAGTATTCCTTGTAAGCACGGTCTGTACTATTGTTTACACCATATTCTGTAGGCAATCCATAGTAGCGTACCCATGGCTCACCTTTGCCTTTCCATGCCTTGAAAGTCTCTTTCCCATTGACGGTCTGTGTCTCCACATTGTCCATAATGTATGAAGGAATATCGTCCTTTCTTCCATTCTCCAAGAACCATGCTACGATTTCTGAATTCCAAGAGTTCTTGGTATAGAAGAAACGTACACGTGGGTCGTCATTGTCAATCAAGAAGTTGCACATCTGTTGTGTTGGAGCCTGACCATTGTAAGAAACAGTTGTGTTGGTAGTGTTGTATGCAATATCACCCTTATCCAACTTAGAATCTTTTCCTGTCGTGATATTCTCGCTAGCCTTGTTGAATACCATATCGTCGTCCAAACCATCAAGAACTCCACAAGAAGCACTTGTTACTTCTTGCGCAATAGCCTTTGCACGAGCAAAGTCTTTGTGAATCAAACGTGCTGCAATCTTCAATTTCAAAGAGTTAGCAAGTTTTGCCCACTTAGCCCAACTGCCATCATATACGAGGTCGTTATGGGATGGTGACTCTTGGTTTGTATTTGTTGTAAATGCCTTGATGCAGTTGTCGAGGTTGTTTAACCACAAATCATACAAATCTTGCATTCTGTCATACTTAGGTGTGTATGTTCCACCATAGCGTGCTTGTGCAGACTCAGTGAAGGGCATGTCTCCACAATCGTCGGTATCGTAGATGCCGAGATAAGTAATCAACACATCAAGGGCAGCTTGAGTGTTCTTGTATTTCGCGGCGTCTTCCTCGCTCATTGCTGCAAGTTCTTTTTCCATAGCATATTTGTAACCAAGTACATTGATGCTTTGGAAACCTTGGCGTGAAGCACCACCAGTGAATGCATCTTGGTTCATACCACCAGATGGAACAGCCAACTGTGACGCAATAAAGAACTTAGGTGCTTGGTTGAACCAAAGCATATAAGGGCAGGCATTCCATTCGTAGATAGCTTGGGTGAGAAGCTGTGAAGGAGAGGCTACAGTCACTGCCGAAGGGTCCTGATTCAAGTCTTTGAATGTGTCTTGGCAGCTAGTTGTAAGTAACATTCCACCTACGACTCCTGCAAATAATAGTGACTTATATTTATTCATATTATTTATATTTATTTATTCTTATTTACTTTAGAAAGCGGCGTTTATGGTAAACGTGAAGTTTGCTGTTACGCCATCATAGTTGCGGATGCGGAATTCTGAAGCTACAGTACCACGTACAGACTCAGGATTCTCCTTGTTTGGCAAAGAGTTGAGCAGGTAGCCTAAGTTGTGACCTGTTGCTGTAAATGCAAGATTACGTGCTCCGATAGCTCTAGCCCAGCTCTGAGGTGCAGTGTATGAAAGTGAAATTTCACGCAACGCAATGTAGTTGAGCTTGTGGAAACAATCATCTGTAATGACACCTCTGTTGGTGTTAACATTAATCCAGCAGTTGTTCCAATATGTCCATGTGTTGGCATGAGAAGGCTCAACAACACCCTTGTCCATCAGCTCTTGGAAAGTCTCACCTGTAGAATACTGACCAGTTCCTACCGTGTAGAGTGTGTTGTCTGCTTGACGAATCTGAGTTCCTTTCTTGAAGATACCCTCTGGAATCACACCGTCATGGTAGGTGAGACCATCCCAACGTGAAGTATAAGTTGCGCCACCATGGGCTTCATCACGATAATTCAATGATGTCTTAGAGAAACCGTATGCTGTGGCATAGCGTCCATTGTATGATGCAACATATCCGCCGAATCGAGCATCGAGTGATACGCTCAGAGCTACATTCTTATAGCGAAGTGTTGTGTTCACAGAACCCAAGAAGTCTGGGTTGATGCTACCGATGGTCTCAACTTTGTTGGAACGCCACAAGTATGCACTCTTGGTACCGTCATGGAAGCCTAACACGTTCAATCCTGATTCTTTGTCAACTTCAACCTTAGAGTCGGTCTTCAAAACACCATATTCACCACCAACTTCTGCAACAGAACCAATACGGAAGTTACCGTATGTTACATCACCTGCCAATGTGATGTAGTCTGCCACAAGCTCGTGAAGAGACACAATCTTAGACTTGTTCTTTGTATAGGTGAAGTTCAAGTCCCACTGCCAATCCTTGCTTTGGATAGGTGTTGTGTTCAAGGCAAGCTCAATACCTTGGTTCTGGATGTTACCTGCGTTGATGTACTTATATTGGATGCCAGACTCTGTAGGAACCTTGATTCTCATAATCTGATCCTTGGTATTCTCTTTATAGTATGTTGCATCGATACCAATACGGTTGTTCAGGAAACGCCAGTCAAGACCAAGTTCCCATGAGTTCTTACGCTCAGGTTTCAAGTCCTGGTCATAAACGGTGGATGAAAGCTCTGTTCCTGCAACACGGTTATCGCCTACCTTACCAGAGTTCAGAATATACGCAGTATTAATCATGTATGGATTGGTATCATTACCAACTTGCGCCCAAGAAGCACGAATCTTGGCAAATGAAATCCATGATGGCAACTGCTTGCGCAAACTGTTGGTGATGAGCCATGAACCAGACACTGATGGATAGAAGTATGAGTATGTTCCGTGGCCATCGGCATAAACCAATGAAGAAGACCAGTCGTTACGACCAGTTACATCAAAGAACAATTGGTCTTTCCAACTCATACCTGCTTGTGCTGCAACAGACAACATACGCTTTTCACCGCTTACAGTACCAGAGTAAGTAGGCGTGTTAACGGAGTTGTTAATGAAATATTGATTGTGTGCAATCAATCCTCCATTAGTGCTCATTGATTGAGCCTGTGCAAATGAGTTGTAGTACTCTCCACGGAGGAAACCATGAACTTCGAAGTCTCCAAATTGCTTATTGGCATTGAAGTTTACATTCAAGTTGGTCTGCTCTTTTGTAGAGTTTCCTAAGCTGTAGCTACCACCCTCGTTCTGATAACCATTACCAGGATATTTACCCTCAGAACGTACATAGTAATAGTTGTAACTTCCCTCTGCAATGAATTTCAACCAGCTGGTAAGCTCTGCTGTAAGTTTTACGTTAGGACGTACAACAGTTTCCTTTTGGTAGTACTCATTTTCATCAAGAGCCCAGAAAATATCCATACCAGGGACATTTCCGTACTCATCACCATAGCTTGTACTTACCAAACCTCCATGAGAGGCCTTGTAGCGGTTTCTAAAAAACTTGATGTCGTAGTTTCTTGCGAAAGTACCATTCACAAAATACTCTCCTAAGTTCCATGCGGCATTCTTTGGCTTAGAATTAGAGAATGTAACACCAGCCTCAACTTCTACCTTGCTGGTTATCTTATGCGAAGCCTTTGCCATCAAGTTGAAGCGAGAGAACTCATTGTTTGGGGTTGTGCCTTGAGCATACTTATATCCCAAAGAAGTATAGAAGCTAGTCTTCTCATTGCCACCATTGAAAGCAACGTTTGTTGTCGAATTAAAACCTGTATCGTAAAGGTCACGATAGTTGTTCTTTACAGCACTGTATGGTCTCATCGTTCCATCAACATACTCAACCATACTACCGTCGAACTTAGGACCCCAGCCATAGTAACCACTTTCCATCAGGCTCTTAACGGAGTTTACGCCATCAGAGTTTTTGTCGAACGCCAAGTTGTTATATGGACTGTCTGCCCATGAACAGTAACCTGAAAGATAACCAGGTCCGTATTCGTTCTGGAAACCAGGTGTCTGAATAATGGTGTCAAAACCAAATGTCTGAGAGAAGTTGATGCCTAAGCCTTTCTTGCCCTTGCCACTCTTAGTGGTGATGACAATAGCACCGTTCAAACCACGAGAACCGTAAAGTGCAGTAGCGGCAGCACCCTTCAATACAGATACGCTCTCGAAGTCTGCAGGGTTCAAGTTCTTCAACTCGTTACCGTAGTCGTTGTTGCTGCTGTTCCAGTCGGCAGAACTCTCATGGATGTCGTTGTCGAGGATGATGCCGTCCACAACATAGATAGGCTGTTTGAACCCAAAGTAGAGGCACCACGAATCAAAATCTTGGATGTACCGAACATACCACCATCACTCTGGTTGATTTCAACTCCAGCAACCTTACCTTGCAATGCGTTGGTTGGGTTGATGATACTTGCGTTCAGATCTTCACCCTTCAATTCTGTAACAGCATAACCAAGAGCCTTTTTGTCACGCTTCATACCCAAGGCTGTTACTACAACCTCTTTCAAACTCTGTGAATCTTCTTTCAGAGTCACATCCAATGGACCACCACGATAGATTACCTCAATTGTTTGAAAACCGAGGTATGAAATGCGGAGAGCAGCTCCTTTCTTGATTCCTTTAATGGTGAATTTGCCATCAAGGTCAGTAGCACTACCGATAGATGTGCCTTTTACAAGGACTGACGCACCAATAACGGGC
>ERZ857629.4769-NODE-4769-length-10256-cov-3.159200_pt1 | contig 10256 bp, 9 predicted proteins | sample MGYA00519700_ERZ857629 | MGnify/ENA primary metagenome ERZ857629 (study PRJEB31778, sample SAMEA3449351) | human gut metagenome | biome: human gut; feature: human-associated habitat; material: faeces | place: United Kingdom | collected 2010/2012 ... | reverse complement strand
GGGTGAAGCTGGTCTGCACCTTACCGTCGTTCATGGTGTCGCCATAGGGCTTCAGCTTGGTAAGATCCAGCGTGGTATCGAAGTCTATTTTATGGGTATTGTACAGTCCGCTGCTCATTCTGCAACCCTACCTTTCATGGCCTCAATAAAGGGATTGAAGTACCTGTCGTCCTTTACCACAACGCCCGCAAGGCCCTTGCCGCCGTCCTTAGGACGCTTTACGTCGGCAAATATGCCCTTTTCGATGGTGGTGAACAGGCCAAGCTTTTCTATCTCAACAAGAAGGTCGGCAGCCTTTGTCAGCACTTCGTTGGCGCGGGTTTGTATTATGCCGCCCTCTTTATAGGTCAGCTCGTCGCCCAGATCCTTCATGGTGCGGAAAATATACTGCGCATTTTCAATGGAAAGGGCGCGGTCGCTCATGAAGGGGGTATGTATGGCCTCGGTAAGCATACCGAGAAGGTGCAGCTTCTGGCCGGTCAGTATGGTGACCATGTTGAAGAGCGCATCCTGTATATGGCCGCGGAAAATGTTGCCGGTCATGAACTTTGTAGGCGGCATGTATTTAAGCGGCGCATTGGGGAATATTTCGCGCGCCATCTGCGCCTGGGCAAGCTCAAGCAGGAAGGTATCTTCCACGGAGGGATCCATTTCAAACGCATGGCCAAGGCCCATCTGCTCTTCCCTCATGCCGGCTTCCTTGGCGAAAGCTTCGTTTATGAACTGGGACGCGAGCACGGTGTGCGCGGCGGCAATAGCGTCGTCTGTGGTCAGGTAGTTATCCTCGCCCGTGTTGATTATAACGCCGGCATAGCCGTTTATAACGCGGGAGAAGTACTGGTCAACTATGGTGCGCTGCATGTTTATGTCGCGGAACAGTATGCCGTAGAGCGCGTCGTTAAGCATAACGTCCAGCCTTTCAAGCGCGCCCATGGCGGCTATTTCAGGCATGCACAGACCGGAGCAATAGTTGCACAGGCGGATGTAGCGGTGCTGTTCTTCGCCCACTTCGTCAAGCGCGGCGCGCATCAGGCGGAAGTTCTCCTGAGTGGCGTAGGTGCCGCCGAAGCCTTCGGTGGTCGCGCCGTAGGGCACGTAGTCCAGCAGGCTCTGTCCGGTGGTACGGATAACGGCTATTATGTCCGCGCCCTGCTTGGCGGCGGCCTTAGCCTGGGTTATATCTTCATATATGTTGCCGGTAGCGACTATGATATAAAGGTAGGGGCCTTCCTTGTCGCCGAAGCAGCTAAGGTATTCGTTGCGGTTCCTTACGTTTTCGTTTATGCGCGTAATGGTCTTTTCCACAACGGGATTTATGGCTGCGCGTATATCGGCGTCGCTATGGGCGGGCAGCTTGCTCATGTCAAGCTCGCCGCGATCTATTGCTTCCGCAACGCCCTGCGGGTCAAACCCGGTTTCTACCATTGCGTTGCCAATGTACCACGCCGCGCCTACGGGCAGTATGGAATTGGCCATAAGATGATCCACCACCACGTTGGGCATGGGAACGTCCATCTCGTTCACGCCGTCTATACCCAGCAGGCGGCAAACCGCGCGCTCCACGGTGACCGTGGTGTGCTGGTCGATAAAATCCTGCGTATCCTTGGCTATGTTCGCCGCGGATTGGCGGGCCCTATCGACCAATTCGCCATTCAAATTGAGTTTGCTTTGCATTGATTTACCTCCCGATAAGTCAAAACCCTGCGGAAGGGGCTTAACCCTTCCGCAAAGCAATGGGTCAAGTTTGATTATTTGTTCTCGTTCTTCTGCCTGTCGGCGTAACGATCCTTACGGAGCAGCTTGGTGGGCTCAAGATACTTCTGCTCAACGCCCTGTGCAAGGCCGGCAACACCGGTCAGCGGGGCAACCTTGCGCTTGCCTTCGCAAACGTCGCAATGGCACTCATTCTTGTAAACCTCGGGCTCGGTATAGGTGGTGATAACGCCTTCAAAGTTGCGCAGTATTACCTTGCGCGGGGTCTGGCTTATCACATAGGTGGGCATAACGGGGGTCTTGCCGCCGCCGCCGGGGGCGTCTACCACGAAGGTGGGGATGCAGTAGCCGCTGGTATGGCCGCGCAGGGCTTCCATTATTTCGATACCCTTGGAAACGGGGGTACGGAAGTGGCTCAGGCCCAGGGACGGGTCGCAGGCGTAAATGTAGTAAGGACGGACGCGGATGCGAACAAGCTCGTTGACCAGCTTCTTCATTACATGCACGCAGTCGTTCACGCCGGCGAGCAGAACGCTCTGGTTACCGAGAGGGATACCGGCGTTAGCCAGCATGGCGCAGGCCTTGGCGGATTCTTCGGTGATTTCGTTGGGATGGTTGAAGTGGGTGTTGAGCCACACGGGATGATACTTGCTGAGTACCTCGCAAAGATGCGGGGTGATCCTCTGCGGCATAACAACCGGGGTACGGGAGCCGAGGCGCACTATCTCAACATGAGGTATCTTGCGCAGCTCGCCGATGATGTAATCGAGCATTTCGTCGCTTACCATCAGGCAGTCGCCGCCGCTGAGCAGAACGTCGCGCACTTCGGGATGATGGCGCACATAGTCGATGCAGGTGTCTATCTGGTTCTTGGCCACTTCGCAGTCATGCTGGCCGGCGAAACGGCGGCGCGTGCAGTGACGGCAATACATGCTGCACTGGTCGGTGATGAGCAGCAGCACGCGGTCGGGATACCTATGGGTCAGACCCGGGCAGGGGGAGTCGATATCCTCGTGCAGAGGATCGGCGTCTTCATAGGGAGCGAACTCAAGTTCATGCTCGGTAGGTATGGCCTGCTTACGGATGGGGTCGTAGGGATCGTTAAGATCGATAAGGGAAAGGTAATACGGGGTGATGGCCATGCGCAGCCTGCCCAGCGTAGCCTTTATGCCTTCTTCTTCTTCTTCGGTAAGGGTGATGTATTTCTTAAGGTCCTCAAGAGTTTCTATGCGGTTCTCTACCTGCCATTTCCAATCGTTCCACTGTTCATCGGGCACGTTCAGGAACAGGCCGTTTTCCCTGCTTTTCCTCATTTGGGTTCTCCTTTACTTTTTATTTTGGTAATATAAGGTATTAACTCGTTGATGCTACGAGGGGCCCACGGACATCCGCAGGCCCTTTTTCGCATTAAACTATGCTGTTATTAGCAATACTTCTCGTCGAACAGCTTGCGGAGCTTGGGGTTCTCGCGCAGCACGTTCAGTGTGATTTCGGCATGGTTCTTGGTGTAGCCGTTGCCGACGATCATGGTGACGTCCTTGCCTACGCCCTCGGCGCCCAGAGCCGCCTTGGTGAAGCTGGTGGCCATGGAGAAGAAGTATACCAGACCGTCGTCACGGACGGGCAGTATGGCGCTCATCTCGCAGTTTTCGATGTTTACGCAGCAGATGGACAGGTCGTATTCCTTGCCATCGTTGGCGGCCAGCGCGTTGTCAAGCACGGCGACGGGCTCGGTAGCGGAAGCGACGATGACCTTGTGATATACGCCAAGATCCATCAGAGCATCAACCTGCTTGGGGTTGCGGACTACGCCGACTACGTTGCCGTTCGGGCCGACCTTCTTCATGGCCTCGTAGCCGCAAAGAACACCGGACTTGCCGTTGGCGCCCAGGATCAGAACGCTGTCGCCTTCCTTGGGGAGCTTGCGGGCCTGGGCGGGAGCGCCGGCCACGTCGAGGGCTGCCAGGGCGAGAGGCTCGCTCATGTCTTCGGGGAGCTTGGCATAGATGCCGCTCTCGAACAGTATGGCCTTACCTTCGATATCAACGCGGTCGATGTCCTTATGGATGGCCTTGATCTTGTCTATGCGCAGCGGAGTCATGGACAGGGAGACCAAGGAAGCGATCTTGTCGCCGACCTTCAGGTCGCGGTCCTTGAGATCTTCGCCGATGTAGCAAACCTTACCTATGAACATGCCGCCGGAACCGGTTACGGGGTTCTGCTGCTTGCCGCGCTCGGCAACTATGCCAAGGATCATTTCGCCGATCTTCTTCTCGTCGCCGCCGCAGGCTTCGGAAATCTGGGTGAAGGAAGCGGAGTCGATGTTCAGGGAGATGACGTCGCACATGATCTCGTTGGAATAGAGCTTAGTCATGTCGTTGTCAATTTTGTAAGCCGCTTGGGTCAGAACGCCCTGGGGCTCGATTACGCGATGGATACCGTACTTGTTGCCTTTCATTGCCATTGTTGTTTTTCCTCCTGATATATAATGCTTGTATTGTTGACCCCAAAACGGGGTCTTGTTTAATTACTTAAGGGGCTTGAGGGAAAGGATCTCCCTGGCCTCTGCGGGGGAAGCGATGCCGCGGCCCAGTTCGTTGGCCAGGCGGACTACCTTCTCCACCAGTTCGCCGTTGCTCTTTGCAAGCACGCCGCGGCTCAGGTACAGATTGTCCTCAAAGCCTACGCGCACGTTGCCGCCCATGACTATTGCGGGCGCGGCAAGGGTGAAAGCGTTGCGGCCTACGCCGGTGGCGGTCCAGGTGGAGCCTGCGGGTATGCCGTTTACCAGCCATGCAAGGTTCTGCACGGTGGCGGGGGTGCAGCCGGGTACGCCCAGCACGAAGTTGAACTGCATGGGTGCGCCGGGGACTTCGCCCTTCTTGGCCATGGTCAGAATGGTGTCCAGATGTCCCATTTCGAAGCACTCGTATTCGGGCTTTATGCCGTTTTCGATCATGCGCTTGCCGAAGGCACGCATGGTGGGCATGGTGTTATCGAATATTTCGTCGCCGAAGTTGCAGGTGCCGCAGTCAAGCGTTGCCATTTCGGGGAACAGCTCGGTGGGCTGCAAACGCTCCTCGGGCTTCATGCCGGTAGCGCCGCCGGTGGAGGGGATCATTATAACGTCGGGCAGTTCGGCGCGAATGGCGTCCATAACTACGCGGAAGCGTTCCCTGTCCTGTGTGGGGGTGCCGTCGTCCTCGCGCACGTGCACGTGGATTATGGCAGCGCCGGCATTATAGGCGCTCTTAGCCTCGCGCACCATTTCCTCTACGGTGTAAGGTACGTTGGGATTCTGCTTCTTGGTAACTTCTGCGCCGCAGATGGCGGCGGTGATTATAAGCTTCTCCATCAGTATCTCCTTTCCTGATTATCGCTTAATTATTTGCCTTGTAAAACGAGCCTATAGCTTATTTATGCTCTATGCGCTGGCAATCCTTGGGGGTAACGCAGGTGCCGTGCGCGCGGCATACAACGATGGGCTCCTCAAGGAACTCGGCAGCGGACGCGCTGATGTCGGTACGGGAGCGGATGACCTTGCGGGCTTCGAAGGTCATGGTGCGGCTGGTGTTGCCTACGCGCTCTATTTCGCCAACGGCCTCAATATAGTCGCCGGCGTATACGGGGGCAAGGAACTCCACCTTGTCATACGCGCAGAACAGACCCTCGTCGCCGTCGTAACGGATAAGCAGTTCGGTCGCAACATCGCCGAACAGATGCAGCATGTGCGCTCCGTCTACGAGATTTCCGCCGTAATGTGCATCCTCAGCACCCATCCTGAGCCTGATAGTCGATTTGATAGCCATAGTTAGTTCCTCCTGTTGTTATAGTAATTTTCTATGGTAAAGCCTTAAAATCGTTATTCTGTTTTATATCGTTCCGTTTATGCGTTTTCGGGGCGCACCCTGCCGCACATACGGGCGGATAGCGCGCCATCTTCAGATATCATAGAAAAGCAAAAACTATCGACACGGCAAATGCCGCATCGATAGCTCTTCATCCAATAAGCAAGATGACAGTCGCAGCGCGCTGGCCGCTGCGCCCAAGCATGGCGTCGGGATGGGCAGCCGTGCTTTCGGCGGAAGTCACATTCGCCTGCGTCATCGGGTCTCCCGCCCTTAACATTCGCATGGTTACCTTAGCCTCCGCGCCTCTATCGTTTCGATATTCAATTAACGAATATATTATATTCGTTTCTGCCCCTCCGTGTCAATACTTCTTTGGGACAAAAACCCTCTTTTTTTTGCATGATTAAGCCTTTACTTATGCAAATTTAACGCTTCGTACACACGCGCGGCACATTCGCGCGGTTTTCCCTTTGCCGCCGCTGCCCAGCAAAGCGCGCCGAGCGCCGTCCCGCCCGCAACATCGATTATAAAATGCTGCTTCACGAACACCGTTGCCATGCACACAAGCGCGAACATTACCGCGCTGAGCCAAGCGTACCAATGGGGTATGCCAGAGTTTTTCACGGTAGATATCATGCACAGAAACGAAACGAAGCAATGCACGCTGGGGAACAGATTGAGCGGAGCATCCGTTGCGCAGATTATTCCGTATATGAATCCCCACACGCCCGTCGCCTGCTCCGCAGGGCGGGTAATCGTGGTGGGCCAGATGAGAAAAATTGCGGTGGCAATGACGTAGCCCGTCACGGCCGCGGTGAATAATCGGGCAAAGCCATCCTTCGTTTTGTACACAATGTAAAACGTTATCACCCAGTGCGCAAAGCAGCCCACATACGGCACAAGGAACACCGGCAGGAAAGGTATATGCGCATCAAGCCATGTTTCGGGTGAATGCAGCGCAAGCCCTGCGGTTTTTATTATAAGCTGCGCCAGCCAATACGTTGCGCATTGTATGGCTATCGTGGCTGCGGCAAGCAGCGCCGCGCGCTTGTCTATACGGCTTATAAGTCCGCGCCCGTTTTGCACGCCCATGCAGGATGCTCCTTTCAATGTTTCATATACAAAAAGCGGCGCAGAATATTGCATTCTTCCCCGCCGCGGCAGAACAAAAATAAACCGCCGAAGAGGTGTGTAAATAAATCAACATCCTCGCCTGATAGTATTATACCCAATTTGCCTTGTCAATTCAATCACAAATTTTGTCTCAAACATAATTATTTTTGCAAAAAACCTCTTGACTTAAAAGCGCCCCTTATGTATTATGTGTAAACCGAGCCGTTGGAACGATGGTATGATTGGTTTTGTCCGCTCGCAATGTCGTTCCATTGTTTTGTGTTTTAATTATGTCGTGTTTTATGCAGAATCCCCTGCGTGAAATAAATTTTCTTTTGGAGGACCTGATCCTATGAACATTCTTCTGTATGCCGTGCCTGCTGCGGCGGCGGTTGCGCTGCTGTTCGCGTTTATAAAGGCGCGCGGTATAGCCCGCCATGACGAGGGCGAGCCCGGCATGGCCGAAATTGCCCACGCCATAAGCGAAGGCGCGGACGCATTCCTTAAGAGCGAATACAAGCTGCTGCTCATATTCATCGCGATAGTTTTCGCGGGAATATGGCTTGGCCTTGGCAGCATAACCACCGCCGGCGCGTTCCTTGTGGGCGCGCTGTTCAGCGTGCTGGCCGGTTACTTCGGCATGAAGGTTGCCACCCGCGCGAACGTGCGTACCGCTAACGCGGCGCGTACCGGCGGCATAAACGAGGCGCTGCGCGTTGCCTTCTCCGGCGGCACGGTAATGGGCATGTGCGTTGTTGGCCTTGGCCTTATCGGCGCAAGCATACTTTATATTATAACCGAAAACGGCGATGTGCTTACGGGCTTCTCCCTTGGCGCATCGAGCGTTGCGCTGTTTGCCCGCGTGGGCGGCGGCATATACACCAAGGCTGCCGACGTAGGCGCAGACCTTGTTGGTAAGGTTGAAGCGGGCATTCCGGAGGACGACCCCCGCAACCCCGCCGTTATTGCCGACAACGTGGGCGACAACGTGGGCGACGTGGCCGGCATGGGCGCGGACCTTTTTGAAAGCTATGTAGGCAGTATAGTAAGCGCAATAGTGCTGGGCGTATTCAGCTTCGGCGCTACCGGCGCGGTATACCCCCTTGCGCTGAGCGGACTTGGCATAATCGCTTCCGTCCTGGGCACGTTCTTCGTGCGCGGCGGCAAGAATGCGGACCCGATGAAGGCGCTCAAGATGGGCAGCTACACCTCTGCCATACTGGTTGCGGCGGGCAGCGTTGCGCTGAGCTATTTCTGCTTCGGCGGCATAAACACCAGCTTTGCAATAATCTGCGGCCTTATAGTCGGCCTTGCGATAGGCTTTTTCACCGAGGTTTACACCTCCGATAAATACCGCTTCGTAAAGAACATTGCGGAGCAGTCCACCACCGGCAGCGCGACCAACATAATTTGCGGCCTCAGCACCGGCATGCTTTCCACCTGCGTTTCCATAATACTCGTGTGCCTCGGCATACTGGGCGCATATAAGTTCGCCGGTCTTTACGGCATAGCGCTTGCGGCGGTTGGCATGCTTTCCACCGCGGGCATGACCGTTGCGGTTGATGCATACGGCCCGATAGCCGATAACGCCGGCGGCATAGCCGAAATGGCCGGCCTTGAGGACAGCGTGCGCGACATTACCGACCGCCTGGACAGCGTTGGCAACACCACCGCCGCCATCGGCAAGGGCTTTGCCATCGGTTCCGCGGCGCTTACGGCAATGGCCCTGTTCGTATCCTATGCGCAGGCTGCCGAGCTTCAGATGATAGACATACTTGACCCGTTCGTAATAATCGGCCTGCTGCTGGGCGGCATGCTGCCGTTCCTGTTCAGCGCGCTGACCATGAGCAGCGTATCCAAGGCTGCGGAGAGCATGATTCGCGAGGTAAGGCGTCAGTTTAAGGAGCACACCGGCATACTGAAGGGCACCGAAAGGCCGGATTACCGCACCTGCGTATCCATCGCGGCTACCTCCGCGCTAAAGGAAATGATTCTCCCCGGCGCAATAGCCATCGTTGCTCCCCTGCTGGTCGGCTTCCTGCTCGGCCCCGCCGCCCTTGGCGGACTGCTTGCGGGCAGCGTGGTAACGGGCGTGCTTATGGCAATATTCATGAGCAACTCCGGCGGCGCATGGGACAACGCCAAGAAATACATTGAAGGCGGCAACTTCGGCGGCAAGGGCAGCGAAGCGCACAAGGCGGCCGTTGTAGGCGACACTGTGGGCGACCCGTTCAAGGATACCTCCGGCCCCAGCATAAACATTCTGATAAAGCTGATGACCATAGTTTCGCTGGTATTCGTACCGCTGATGAAGTAAGGCATACAGAAGATAAAAAAAGCATCTGCACAGGCAGGTGCTTTTTTGTATGCTCACTTAAAGCCGTTCCGCCGTTTGTTTGGTTTTAATGAAATATTCCATCATTTGGGCAAGGAAGGGAGGTTCCTCCATAACGGTATTAGAGAGGATGATGATTGCCGCTTTATACTCAAAATTCAACCTTTGCCAATGCCTCAAGCCCGGCAATCCTCCATCATGTCCAAACCAACCGTTATCAAACTGCCATAGCCCGCATCCGTAGGGCTTCGGGTCAAAATTCAGACACTCCCTCCAACTGTCAGCGGCCAATATATCGGCATTCAGTATAGCGCTGCACCAAAGCCCTAAATCCGTCAGCGAAGAAACAACGCTGCTGTCGCCGCTCTCCATGGCAGGTCTGCCGCAAGAAAATACCTCGCCGTTATGCTTTACATATCCGCAAGCGTCCGCTATATGTCCGTTCATGTGGGTGTGGTTTAAGCCGAAGCGCATAAATACATCGCTCATGGCTGCTGACAAAGGTTTGCCGGTTAGCATCTCCAAAATGTGACCAAGCAAAAAATAATTCGTATTGCTGTATCTTCCCTCTGTTCCGGGTTCAAAGTGCAAGGGCAGTTCACCAATCAGCTCAAAACATTCCGAAAGACTAACGGGACGGCATTCCGCAACAATGCACCTATTGAACTCGATAACATCAGCCGGCGCTGTTCCGTGCTCCGATTCATATTTACGAATCGCGTCAGGAATAATCCTATCACCGATATAATCGGGAATACCGCTAGAATGATGCAGCAGATTGCGAATCGTAATATTCTTCCCTTGGGGATATTGTGGGAAGTATAGGTCGATTGTATCATCCAAAGAAAGCTTCCCCTGCTCTATCTGAAGTAAAATTGCTGCTGCGACAAATTGCTTGGACAGCGAAGCTAATGTAATGGTGGTATGTGATGTGAAGGGAGTGTTTGCGCCGCAGTCAGCATTGCCTTGGCAACGTTCAAAAACAACCTGACCGTTTTTAAGGACAAGCACTCCGCCTTGGAAATCCCTTGGGATAATGTTTTCAAATGGTTTCATAAAGATCTCTCCGCCAAATTCATATTTTCGCTCTGTTCAAGCATTATAGCACTTTTTTCATCAGTTTTGGGTATGAATGCGGATAAAAAGCGTTTGGAAATAGCTAACGGGTTCTTTGGTTGGCAATACGCTGCAAGGCGGATTGACTGAGGGGTTGACGATATACAAAAAACAGGGGAACGCCGCAG
>ERZ857629.4768-NODE-4768-length-10257-cov-2.232307_pt1 | contig 10257 bp, 8 predicted proteins | sample MGYA00519700_ERZ857629 | MGnify/ENA primary metagenome ERZ857629 (study PRJEB31778, sample SAMEA3449351) | human gut metagenome | biome: human gut; feature: human-associated habitat; material: faeces | place: United Kingdom | collected 2010/2012 ... | reverse complement strand
ACCTGGTTGCCAAGCATACCCATAGAGTAGCGGAGTTTCAATTCGTCGATTGTGGATGTATTGTCCGTGACAAATTTCTCCCTCGCAATATTCCAACCCAACGAACCCGAAGGGAAGAAGGCCCATCGGTCATTCTTATGATACTTTGAAGAACCGTCATATCGTCCGTTCAACTCCAGAAGATACCTTGAATCATAGTCGTAATTGAGTCTGTAGAACACGCCCTGAACTCTCCACAGAGTGCCAATCTCGGTGTTTTTCAGATAATCCGTAGCCATATCTGTGACAGGGAGGTTGTTGTCGTACAAGCCGTTCATCGTCAGGGTGTTGCCGTAGTAGTCCTTTCCCTCCTGGTTGTAACCCGCCATCGCCGAGAAGTTATGCATCTCGTTCCAAGTATGCTTGTACTCAGCCCAAAGGTTGAGCGCAAGATAGTTGTTGTTGTAATGCTCGTTGGTCACATTATTGGGGCTTCCGACCAATTCCGGCTCACGACCTTCGGGATGAACCTGATAGAATGTCTTGCCGTGAGATTTCACTTTCCTAAAATAGCTGTTATAGGAAACGTCTCCCTTGATGGAAAGGCCCTTGACAGGGTGGATGTCCAAACGTGCGGTATACCACTGGTCCCAAGTCTGCTCAATCCGTCTTCCGGCAAGAGCCATCTTTCCCACGACATTGAAGTTTGTGTGATATCCCGACATACAGGCCCAGTCCCCATTGGGAAGGAATACCGGAGAGGTCGGAAACATACGATAGACCTCGTAATAGAGGGTATACCCGGAATTGTTCTTGAAATCGACATTAGGGTCGTCGTTCTTGATGTTATTCATCCTTGCGGTAACTCCGAGGTCAATCCATTTTGCTAGCTTGAAATCCAAAGAGACGTTCGCATTCATTCTGTAGTATTTGTCATTCCCGTAACGGAAAATACCTTGCTGTCCCTTGTATCCAAATGACGCATAATATTTTACCTTCTCTGTACCGCCGGAAACGCTGAGATTGTGCTGGTGCATAAAACCCGAATTGCGGTAAAATGCCCGGAGCCAGTCGGTGTTGCTGACATAGGCCCAACCGGGATTCGAAGGAGTGTTTCTGCCGTCCTGAATGCCCTCCGTATCCACGAGTACACCCGGATTGTGCTCAGGGTCAGTGACGTGGAGTTCGAGATAGTGCATAAACTTGTCACTGAAATAGTAGTTGCCCGGGCTATCATAGTCGAAAGCCTTGTTCCACGCTCTCGCCCAATCGAGGGAGTTTGGCATTTCGGGAAGTCTCGCAGGCGTATTCCAAGACAAGTTGTTGTTATAGTTCACGGTAGCCTTTTTATTGCTTGCACCTTTCTTCGTGGTTATGAGCATCACACCGAAAGCTGCTCTGGCACCATATACCGCTGCTGCAGAAGCATCTTTGAGCACGGAAATATTCTCGACATCCTGCGGATTCACAAGCGACAGGTCCGATATTTCCACGCCGTCGAGGAGTATGAGGGCACTTCCACCATTGAGCGATGTGTTACCTCTGATGTTTATTTTAGCCTCCTGACTCGGCTTTCCACTGTTGAAGGTGATGTTCAAATTGGGTATCACGCCCTGCAATCCTTGTGCGATGTTTCCAATAGGCCTGTCCGAAAGCACCTCTCCTGATGTTGAAGCCACGGAACCTGTGAGATTGAGTTTCTTCTGCACACCATAGCCCACGACAACGACCTCGTCCAGAAGTGTCGAATCTTCTTTGAGTGAGCAGTTTACGAGTGTTTCTCCAGCAGGAATGGAAACCGTCCTTGAAGTGAAACCGAGACAAGAAAAATGGAGTGAGACATTACGGACACCAGAAACGTTGATTTGGTATTTTCCGTCAAGGTCAGTAGTCGCCGCATTCGATTTGGAGCCGCTCTGAACGACGAAAACTCCCGGAAGGGGCTGCCCCTTCATATCGGTAACCGTTCCGGTGATTGTGGTTCTTTCAGAACTCTTTGCCGCACTATCGCTCTTCTTCTCTATAATCACATAGCGCTGGCGGATGCTGTATCTCAAGTCCGTTCCCGAGAGGGCCTTGTCCATAATTGAAGATATGGAAGCGTTCTTTAAAGAAAGATTCACCGTCCAACCGGCAACGTCCCCGTCCTTATACTGAAAGAGATAATCGCTTGATTTCTCAATCATTTTAAACAATTCCACAAGACTGACGCTTTTCTTCGTATCAACCGTCACCTTGTCATTCTGCGCATAGGCCGCCCTTCCATTCGAAAAGAATACGGCCAGAAATACAAGAATCGAAGAAATGAATCTAAGACCCCTGCTCTCCCATAGCGGAAGGGATTTCGAAAACCTTGAATTCATTAATATTTTAGTTTTATATCGTTATTAATATTGCGTAGTTAGTTCGGTCAGTTCGGTTTGGTCAAATGGTATATGTCATTGACTTTCTTCCATTCAGCACCTGTCTGTGCTGCGATAATATCCATTATTTGTGATGCCGGAAGACCCGTATCAAGAGCTCCGGAATAGCGTGCGTCGTCGAATACACCGGCCTGAGGCACTACGCAGATGCCGTAGACATCCATCAGGCGTTCGGACAATTCGTAGATGTTCAAAGATTTGTAGCGGAACAGCCTGTCTTTCCACGCAGTGAGAAGAGCCGGCTCGAACTCACTGACTGTCAAGTTGTTCACCTTGCTTTCAAAAACAACTTTTTTTGAAGGGGAAAGAACTATGTTCTGAGAGCCGGAGTTGAACTCAATCATTCCGGAAACGAGTGCCGCCCCCTTGACCCCGCCACTCTTGTAATTGAATGCATCGAATGTTGTTCCCTTAACTGTAATCCCCGCCCCGTCGAGGTCCACCACAAACAGGCAGTCTTCCATTCTTTCGACTTCGAAATAAGCCTCTCCGACAAGATGAACCCTGCGCTCCTTCTGTCCGAAAGACGCAGAATAATCCAAACGACTGTCCTTGTTCAAGTGAATTTTGCTCCCGTCAGGCAATACGAAAGACGAAATCGAATCTCCTGTAACAAGAGAATATTGATGGGATATTTCTTTTGTATTCTGAGCAAGCGACCATCCTGCGAAAACTCCGATAGAGAGCACTGCTGCAACAATCGAAGCCCGAACAGCATAGTTGAAAAACCTTTTCCGTTTACTGTCGCGTGGAGAGCGCACCCTCTTCATCAGGCGCTCGAGTTCTTTTCCAGTGTCTATGTCAAATCTGTCAGAAATGTCGGCATTCCAATAACTTCTGACCTTGTGGAACTCAGCACGATTCTTCTCATCGGCAGCCAACCAGGACGAAAAGCAGTCATATTCCTGCGGAGTACAGTCCCCACAGAGAACTTTTGCCATCAGGGCATCAATATCCGTCTGCTGAGCAGCCTGTATGTTATAATTTTCATCCATATTATTTGCAATTTGCCGGTCGCTCCATATATTGAGTACCATTTATTATAAAAAACACTTACTCGGATTCTCCGATTTTTTGCGATTATTTGAAGACGGCTCAGCGCCCGCCCAAAGAGAGTATTTCCCTGATTTTCCGCACAGCCCTATATATGTGAACTTCAAGGGTTTTCGTCGAGATGGCCAAAAGTTCGGACGCCTCCTTGTAGGACATACCGTCTTCACGCACGAGTTTGAACGCGAGCTTGCACTTCGATGGCAATTGTTCTATTGCATTGTTAATGTTTTCGACAGTTTCGGAAGATATGAGATTGTCTTCAGGAGAAGAAGTTGTCCCTGCAAAGAGGTCGAAAGGAATGTCGTTGATGTCGATTGTGTTGAGATTTCTTCCCCTTAAATAATTGAGTGCCTTGTATTTGGCTATCCTATATATGAAAGCATTGAAATTCCTCACATCCGTGAGTTCCACTCTCTTTTCCCAGATGGCAAAGAATACATCCGAAACGATTTCCGCCACCACCTCTTCGTCCCGAACATAAAACCCAACATATCGGAACAGTTTCCTATAATACATAATGTATAATTCCTGCAACGCCTTTTGGGAGGAATTACGGGCCAACTCATTTACTATTCTGTCCAGTCCTGCAGGATTCATCACATAAACCTCGTGGTTATTCTATATATGTACCCGAAAAAAGAGAAATCCCTTACTCATTTTTCAATTATTTTACACATTTTTTACGACTGTTTGCTTTTTTGTAAATAATTGATACAAAATAACAAAAACTTTGGATTAATTGAGGAAAATATGCCTACCTTTGGCTTTCCACGACAGTTTGGTTTTATTTTTCAACGACAACAATTATGGATTATTATTATTGGAAGCATATCCTGCTTGCCGGCCTAATGACTCTGCTGGGAGGCATCTGCTATGGGCAAAATGCACAAAACTCGTACAAAAATCCCTCACTTCCTGTTGAAGAGCGGGTGGAAGACCTCCTTTCGAGAATGACGCTCGAAGAAAAGGTGGCCCAACTGCGGCACATCCATTCCCACAATATGCTCGAAGGCCAAGAACTTGACATCGAGAAACTCGCCGATTTCTGCAAAGGGATGAGCTGGGGATGCGCGGAGTGTTTCCCACTGACAAGTCAAAGTTGCGTGGAAAATGTACGCAAAATTCAGGAATATGTCGTGAATGAGACAAGGCTCGGCATACCGCTTCTGATTGTCACCGAATCCCTCCACGGCTGTGTGCAGGACGGCTGCACCATATATCCTCAAAACATTGCGTTGGGTAGCACATTCAACCCTGATCTTGCCTACAGAAAAGCTGCATCTGTCAGCGGAGAATTGCACAAAATGAATTTCAGACAGGTTCTTGCTCCGGATGTCGATGTGGTAAGAGACCTCCGCTGGGGAAGAGTCGAGGAAGCCTATGGCGAAGACCCTATTCTTGTGGGACAAATGGGTGTTAATGAAGTACTTGGATATATGGATAACGGCATTTCTCCGATGCCGAAACATTACGGGGCTCACGGCAACCCTCTCGGCGGACTGAATCTCGCATCTGTCGACTGCGGAACCCGCGACCTTTTCGATATCTATCTGAAACCTTTTGAGATGATTTTCACGAAGACCCCAGCGATGACGATAATGTCCAGTTACAATTCCTGCAACAGAGTTCCAAACTCTGCGTCGGCATTTCTGATGAATGAAGTTTTGAGAGAAAGGTGGGGTTTCAAAGGCTTTGTCTATTCCGACTGGGGAGCTGTCAGTATGTTGAGATATTTCCATAGGGTCGCTGAAAATGAAGAAGATGCGGCTCTTATGGCTCTGAATGCAGGTCTTGACTTGGAGGCTTCTTCCGAAGAGTTCGCAACATTGATTGACGCAGTGAAAGAAGGAAGATGCCCCATCGGAACAATCGACGAGGCAGTACGCAGGGTTCTTCGCGTCAAATTCAGCCTCGGGCTTTTTGAAAACCCATACGGCATTGAGCAGCTCGCAACTGACATCCATTCGAAGTCTCAAGTCGCTTTGGCAAAAGAAATCGCAGATGAGTCCATCGTTCTTCTTCAAAACAAGGACAATCTCCTTCCTCTTGATGCATCGCGCTACAAATCCATCGCTGTGATTGGCCCGCTTGCAGACCGTCCGCAATTCGGTGACTATTCTTGGGGAAAAGACTCGGAAGACGGAGTCACTCCACTGGAAGGAATACGAAGCAGAGTGGGCAAAGATGTGGAAATTAAGCACATAAAGGGATGCAGTTATTCTTCTCTCGATACAAGCGAAATCTCCGAAGCGGCCCGCTGTGCAGCGGAATGTGAGCTCACGATTCTCATTTGCGGAAGTTCCGGTTCAAGATTCGTCCGTTCATCCGACGCCGTAGCAACGACCGGAGAAGGAATGGACCTGCACAATATCTCACTCACAGGAGCACAGGAAGAACTTGTCCGTGCTGTAGCATCCCAAGGCAAGCCTCTGGTTTTCGTACTTGTTGCCGGTAAGCCGTTCGCCATTCCTTGGGAAAAGGAAAACCTCTCCACAATCCTTCTCCAATGGTATGGAGGAGAGGAAGCTGGAAACGCTCTTGCGGATGTGCTTTTCGGCAATGTCAACCCTTCCGGAAAACTGAATTATTCCTTCCCTCAGAGTACGGGACACCTTCCTGCATACTACAATCATCTCCCTTCCGACAAGGGATTTTACAAAAGTCCGGGAACTTATGACCATCCGGGAAGGGATTATGTATTTTCAGACCCGTCGTCTCTGTGGAATTTCGGTCACGGCCTGAGCTACACCACATTTGAATATCTCAGTGCGACAAGCAATAAAAAGTCATACGATTTCGAAAAAGACGAAAGCATCAAGTTAAGCGTGAAAGTTAAAAACACCGGAAACAGAGATGGAAAAGAAGTGATGCAAGCCTATGTCAGAGATGTTGTCAGCAGCACAGTTATGCCGATAAGGGAGTTGAAGGCTTTCCGAAAAGTTGCCATAAAAGCGGGCGAAACTAAAGAAATGACTCTTGAAATCCCCCTCTCGGAGCTCAGTCTGACTGATGAGCACGGCTTCCCGTTCTTTGAAGATGGAGATTTCCTCATTGAGGTCGGAGGCGCATCTGACAACATCGCCCACACAATCCGGATTTATGCGGGAAAGAATGAGGCTCCGAAGGAAAAATCGGCCAAGACAGCCGAGAGAGTCGCAAACAAACCGGTCGGAAAAATGATTAAGGTTTCGGGAATGGTGAGGGACATCCAGTCCACTCCCGTATCCGGGGTGAAAATACACTCAGCCTGGTCCGGAGAAGAACTCGGGACAACAGATAAAGAGGGACGGTTTACGGTTTCTGTCCGGTCCGACGACAGTCTCGTCTTCAAATACAAAGACAAAGAAGAGACAAAAGTCCAAGTGGATGGCAAACGCAAAATCGCAGTAAAACTGTTATAATTGTGACGATGCACACAGACATCCGTCCGAAAGGCTAATGCTTAGGACGGATGTCGAGTTTCACCGGATGAACCATATTAAGAACTGATACTCAAGAATATACGCCCAAACAATGTTCTCATCCTCCTTGACGAACGGGGCAAGGAATACCGTTCCGTAGAATGGGCCGCGCCATCTTCACCGAACAACTCTACCGCGCCTTCACCATCATAAAAGGCGAACCACACCACCCGCCTAAGTCCCACTCTGCACGAATGGCGATAATTCAAATTTTGCGGAACTGCGTCTTCAGCCACAAGCAGAACACAGGATCTTGAATGAAAACCCTTTTTTCTTCAATGTCAATCAAATCCTTCTTCCGCAACGCAGCCTTCAGAATCCTAATGTTACCGGCCGAGCCAAGATTGTACTTTGCAAGTGTTTCCATAGAGGTAAACTGTTCCGCATCGTCCGCAATCGCGCACAGATAGTTGCGCTGCTTGTCAGTCAGCGTATCCATAGTATTGATGAACTGCAGATTAAGATAGTCCAAGATGCTCTCCAACGAGGAATCGACGACATCCTTCGTGCAGGTGTCCGACGTTCGTAGCCAACTCGCCTGCGCCAACTGCTGAACATAATAGGAATGATTGTCAACACTCTCGGCAAGGTAAGCCGCAACGTCCCGGCTGATTGATTTTCCGGTAGCAGAAAAACGACCGACGATATAGTCACACCAATCTTCCGTCGATATTTTGGGAAGAAACATAATGTCCCCAAATCTATAGAACGGCCTGTTATAGTCGCCGAAGATGCTGAGCATCATATGTTTCTTGCTCCCATAAAGTATATATGCCACATCGCGCTGTTCCTGCCAGTGGTTGCGAAGGATTTTCTGAAAACGGAGCGCATTGCGAAATTCGCCGATTTGTTGAAACTCGTCAATACAGACAACGACTTTCATTTTCTTCTTCGACGCAATAGTCTGCGGAAGGTCAAGGATGCTCTCGTCGATGGGACTTGTCTTGACATCCACGCCGAATGAAATTTCATAATGACCCGCCGGATCCGACACCGAAATCTTAGGCAGAAGGGAAGAAATAAACTCCCGGGCATTGCTCATAAGGTTCTCTACGGATGATGAAATTTGGGACATTATGCTCTTCGCGAACGTTGCGTAGAATTCCTGTTCGTCTTCACACTTGAAAACATTCATTCGTACAAACAGGTAATTATTGCTTTCCTTTGACGCCGTCTCGACGACCTTGGATACAAGGGACGATTTGCCCCATCTTCTCGGTGATATAATTGCCGTGTTTGTCAGAGAAGCAATATTCGCCAACAGTTTGGCTGTCTCATTCTTTCTGTCAGTAAAATCGTCTGCCCCGACAATTCGTCCGTATGCAAATGGAACTTTCATCAGTATTTTTTTTTGCAAAGATATACATTCACGATAGATTAAACAATTTTATTTAATATAATTTTGTTTAATGTTGTTTTATTTAATTTATTGAGTTATGCCAACAGGAATACTGTCAGAACCAAAACCAATCGCATCTCTCTGCATAAATTCTCAATCCTCGTCCAAGTCATTAACGGGCGCGCGAAGTTACACAATTCGAAGAAACTGTGCAATTTCATGCAAAAGTCTAATATTTAAATAATATTCAATGAAAAGAACAGTTTTAGCCATCGCCCTGATGCCGGGCACAGTCTGTGCCAACGCATTAATATCAAGTATACAACTATGGTTTCCGGAATGTCGTTCAGTTTGTTTTCTATCATCGTTGTCATAAAATGTCTGTATATGATTACAGGAACAAGAAATAGCGGGGCGTCTTGCTTTTGTATTTTCTGTATTCCTCTCCGTAGACATTCTCACAGTATCGTTCCTCTCCCAATATGATGAAATGGGTGGAAATGGCGAAAGGTATCAGGACAAGCAGCATCCATAATGAAGCGGAGGCTATACAAACACCGAGCATCCCTGTAAAGAAGAAAAAGTACATCGGATTACGCGACCAACGATAAACCCCTCCTTGAATGGCCTTTCCGGCCGGAGCGGTTGCATAGCTGTGAAAAGCCCAGATAAAGGCGCCCAATGAAAGCAGGTAGATGACTGTTCCCACGAGAAACCATACCGTTCCGAATTTGAATGGAACGAAAACAGAAAGCACTAATGTGGCGATTTGCAGGATTGTACTGACAGAAGCATTCATCTTGTCCTTGCCCGTGTACCAGGAAGTGTCCACCGCACGCTTTCCGCCCTCCTTGAAGACAGCTATGTAAATGAATTGTATAAGCACTATGCCGAATGAAGGAATCCATGCGTTCAACAGTCCGACTTGCAATGTGGTGAAGAAAGAAAAATCTGTCATAAAGCCTTGTTTTTACGGTTGTTTATCCCGTCATCCATGCAATCTGCAAAACCGACATTTTGAGAAAGCATTTCAAGAAGAATTCGGAATTCCGACTATACTGTTACACTACTTAATCATTTTCTGGGAATGCAAATCTACATCGTTTATCATAAATCTACAATCCCTAAAAATAGTGATTTTGAGGATGTAAACCGAACCGTGTCAAACAAGGATAAGTATCATTTCTGTAGCACAGCAAAGTCAATGAAAAAAGATTTCAATGAGTACAAAGCCCAGATATTGGAGGATATCAAGTCTGGCAAGCCCCTCTTCGGGAAAGATGGATCGTTAGTTTTGAAGACTTCTTAGACGGCTAATTGTATGATCGCTGATTTAATTCTTTTTCAGATATATTTTGCTGTTGGCGAGATCGAGAATGATGTCGAATCGGGACCAGACTTCATTGCCGATATTGGCGATGTAGTGTGCGGATGCCATTGAGCCTTTGTTGTCAGTACTGTATATTGCTGTATCGGAATCAGTGATGACACCGGCGATGCCTGCATTGGCGATGCTTATTACATATCCTGTTGATTTGCCTCCCAAACCTCAATTTTCGATTGTGAACGGGGTTTTGCTCGAGATGGTATCAAGAGAGTGTTTTATGGCTGTCGGGCTTGTAGGTTTTTCCTGCGGCTGTGACTGTTATTTCGCCTATGTTTATTTTGGTTTTGCACGGACCATTGGAGCAGGCTCCGTCTATCATTGGCATTTCCTATCATTTTGAAGTTGAAGGCATTGTCTGCCACATAGGTGCTGTCGAGATAAACGAGTTCTGCTCCGGTGTCAAAGAGGAGGTTTGCGGGTTTACCGTTGATTTCGGTTTCCAGGTATATGTGGTTACCGAAGTATTCTATGTTGTGTTCCCGGCTGTAGGCGTTCAGGGATGCGAGGAAGAGCGATAATGCTGTAAGGATTATTGCCGGGAATGTTGATATTGTTTTCTTTAGAAACATGAAAAAAATAAACTGCGTCAGATTTGTCAATTATTTTCGAGTATAG
>ERZ857629.4761-NODE-4761-length-10270-cov-3.797748_pt1 | contig 10270 bp, 9 predicted proteins | sample MGYA00519700_ERZ857629 | MGnify/ENA primary metagenome ERZ857629 (study PRJEB31778, sample SAMEA3449351) | human gut metagenome | biome: human gut; feature: human-associated habitat; material: faeces | place: United Kingdom | collected 2010/2012 ... | reverse complement strand
AGGCATCTTTCGTTTTGCGATACCTACCTAACCGCACCTCGAAAGGCCATGTTTCTAGCCTCGAAAGACCATCTATCGTCTCTCGGTTAGGCATGTTTCGCAGCGCAAAATGTTAATCGTGGAAGGCAAAAATCTTTGTTCTTTACATAACGCTTTGGTTATCAGCAGGTTGTGTAATAGTGCTGAGAATCGCGTATTTCAGCCAAATCCTTCCGTCGTCGTTGCCAGCGATGTAGATTTCAGTATAGTTTGTTGCCATAATTCGCATTCTTCCCCCAACAAAACGGGGCTCGTTCAACCTTCACAGTGATTAGAGTTTCATCACATTCCTAATAGATTCGACCCAGGCAACATTGCCGGTTCATCCAGCATCTGGAGTGATAAATAACACACGTGAGTATTTACGCTCAGACGCGGTAACAACGAATTGAACGAATTAACGAATTGATATAATCGTTTTACGATTACCAATTTGAACGAATTTAGCTAACGCAATTTGGAAAAATTCGAAAATTCGAAAAATTCGTTGTTACGCCGTCTGAGGCCAGAGCTATTAGATGTGATGCGCACTTCAAATCACTCCAAATGTCGGATGAGCCATTTTTGTTTGTTCCCAACGCCTTATTTTACACATTTTGGCTCGTCCCAACGCTTATTTTACATGGTTTGCCCCAACAAATAAGCGAGAACTGCCTCATGAAGGCAATCCTCGCTTATCCAAAACAATAGTGATATGGCTATGAAGTTAGCTTGCGATCGTGCGCCCTGCGCCATTATAGCGGATACTCGTCGAAGGCGTAGAGCACGGTCGAGAGGTAGCGCTCGCCGGTGTCGGGCAGCAGGGCCACGATGGTCTTGCCCTTGTTTTCGGGGCGCTTGGCCAACTGGGCTGCGGCGAAGGCGGCTGCACCCGATGAGATGCCCACCAACATCCCATCGTTCTGGGCCAACTGGCGACCAGCGCGGATGGCGTCGTCGCCCGCGATGTCGAGCACCTCGTCGACCACGCTGGCGTCGTAGGTCTTGGGCACAAAGCCGGCGCCAATGCCCTGGATCTTATGTGCGCCCGATGGGCCGCCATTGAGCACGGGCGATGAGGCGGGCTCCACGGCCACCACCTTCACGTTGGGGTTTTGCTTGCCGATACCCGAGATGGTGCCGCCGGTTCCCACGCCCGCCACGAAGATGTCGATCTTGCCGTCGGTGTCGTTCCATATCTCCACACCCGTGGTCTCGTAATGCTTGCGTGGGTTGGCCGGGTTCTCAAACTGTTCGAGGATCACCGCCCCGGGAATGCTTTGGCGCAACGCCTCGGCGGCCTTGATGGCTCCTGGCATGCCGTCCTTTCCAGGTGTCAGTTTCACATGCGCCCCATAAGCTTTCACAAGGTTGCGACGTTCCACGCTCATCGTCTCGGGCATGGTGAGGATGAGCTTGTAGCCCTTCACGGCGGAGGCCAACGCCAGGCCCACGCCCGTGTTGCCGCTGGTGGGCTCGATGATGGTGGCGCCCGGCTTGAGGGTTCCCTTCCGCTCGGCATCTTCTATCATGGCCAGGCCCACGCGGTCTTTCACGCTGCCGCCAGGGTTAAAAAACTCCACCTTCGCTATGATGGGCGTGTCGAGGCCCTGAAGAGCGGAAAACTTGCTGAGTTCGACCAGTGGCGTGTGGCCAATGAGGTCGGTGATGTTCTTGTGTATCATAATCGTAAACTTGGGGTTGTTCGTTTTGTCTTGGCATGTTGCGCTATGGCTCACGCCCCTGCCAATGGAGGCGCGGTTGGTGGGGTAAGGCCGCGCCGGCGAGGTTACTTCACGGCCTCAAACGCCTGGTCGAGGTCGTCGATGAGGTCTTGGTAATGCTCCGTTCCGATGCTCAGGCGGATGGTTCCGTCGTAGATGCCCTGCTGCGTGGCCTCCTCCTCAGAGAGTTCCGAGTGGGTGGTGCTCTTCGGATGCACCACCAGCGACTTCACATCGGCCACGTTGGCCAAGTTGGAGAAGATTTGCAGGTGGTCGATGAAGTCCCACGCCTTCTGTTGGTCGCCATCGATCTCAAAGGTGAAGATGGATCCGGCGCCGTTGGGGAAGTAGCGCTCGTAGAGATCGTGGTTGGGGTGGTCGGGCAGCGACGGGTGGTTGATCTTCTTTACCTGTGGCTGGCTCTTCAGATACTCAATGACCTTCAGCGTGTTGAACACGTGGCGCTCCACACGGAGGCTCAGCGTCTCCAAGCCCTGCAGCAGCACCCAGGCGTTGAACGGCGAGATGCAAGCGCCCTCATCGCGCAGAAGAAGGGCGCGCACACGGGTAACAAACGGGGCGGGAATGTTGCCGAAGACCAAGCCGTAGTACGACTCGTCGGGCTGGGTGAAACCGGGGAACTTATCGTTTTGGAAGTAATCGAACTTGCCTCCGTCGACAATGACACCACCCAGGCTCGATCCGTGGCCACCTATAAACTTTGTGGCCGAGTGCACCACAATGTCGGCTCCGTGCTCCAACGGACGGATGAGGTAGGGCGTGCCGAAGGTGTTGTCGATAACCACGGGAATGCCGTGGCGGTGGGCTATCTCGGCCGTGCGCTCAATATCGGAGATGTTGGAGTTGGGGTTGCACAGGGTTTCGATGAACACCAGCTTGGTGTTGGGTTGGATGGCGGCCTCCAGGGCATCGTAATCGTCGGGGTCGACAAACGTGGTGGAGATGCCGTATTTCGACAGGGTGTGCTTCAGCAAGTTATAGGTGCCGCCATAGATGGTCTGCGTGGCCACCACGTGGTCGCCGGCATAGGCCAGGTTGGTGATGGCGTAGGTAACGGCTGCGGCACCTGAGGCAACGGCCAGTCCGCCCACTCCGCCTTCCAGTTTCGCCACGCGCTCCTCAAAAACGCCCTGTGTGGTGTTGGTCAGACGACCGTAGATGTTGCCGGCATCCTTCAGATGGAAACGGTCGCTGGCATGCTGGGCGCTATGAAACACATACGAGGTGGTTTGGTAGATGGGCACGGCGCGGGCGTCGGTTGCGGGGTCGGCCTGTTCCTGACCTACGTGAAGTTGAAGTGTCTCGAAGTGAAGTTTCTTTTCGTTGCTCATTGTTATTCCCTTTCTCTTTTTTAACCGCCGTGGGCCTTAATGGGAGGTCGGCGGTGGGTTCTACTAATACATTTATTGATATTAACTGTTCACGGTTGCAAAGGTACAACCATCCGTCATTTCCTGAAATAGCTAACATGTGGCATTTGGCATACCACGATTGTGGTATTTGGCACCTTGCGGCTCTTCAGAGCGATGCTCCACCTTATTTATATATACAAGGGCCAATGTCGGATGCGCGTTTTGAGAATGTTTTTTCTTGTCATGTTGCATCATAATTCGTTACACCATGAAATCCGCTGGAACAAGTAAGGCGGATGCCATTCGTGGTTTCCGCCATTTCCACTTCTCAGCCTCGATAGGTGGACAAGCATACTGTCATTTCTCGAAAAATAAGGAATGAAACTGAAAAATGTAAGAAATTGGCCATTCTTTGTAAGAAATATCCTACTCGGTTGACGATTTTTCCCATTACTTTGCAACCGAGGAGCGACATGCTGCCATCGGTTGTCGAACTCCCTCATACTTCAATCCACCATAAACCAAGTAAACGAACATGAAATTACTGAAACAAGGAATGTGCGGCGAAGATGTAAAATTCTTACAGTCGGAGCTCGCTCGCGTAGGACATAACATCAAGGCCGACGGCGACTTCGGCCCAGGCACGCTCAATGCCGTGAAGGCCTTCCAGAAGAAACACAACCTGGGAGCCGACGGCGTTGTGGGCAACGGCACATGGGAGGTGTTGCTCTTCGACGGGCGGCCCGCGCACGAGCACCTTACCGACGAGGATTTCTGCCTCGCCGCAAAGCTCATCGACTGTGAGCCGGCTGCGCTCAAGGCGGTGCAGAAAGTGGAGACGGGCGGCCGAGGAGGATTCTTCGCGCCAAGCAAGCCCGCCATCCTCTTCGAGGGCCATGTGTTCTGGAGCCAACTCAAGCAGCGCCGCATCAACCCCGAGAGGTTCGCAGCCGCCAACCCGGGCATACTCTATCCCAAGTGGAGCAAGGCACACTACAAGGGCGGATTGGCCGAATATGCGCGCCTGGAGCAAGCCCGCAAGATCAACGTCGACGCCGCCAACGCATCGGCAAGCTGGGGCATGTTCCAAATCATGGGCTTCCATTACGCGCTCTGTGGATACAAGAGCGTGTCGCAGTTTGTGGCGTTCATGAGCCAGAGCGAGCGCAACCAGCTCATCGTGTTCTGCCGCTTCATACGCAAGTCGGCAGGCATGCTTCCCGCATTGCAGGCGAAAAACTGGGCTACCTTCGCCCGTCTCTACAATGGTAGCGGTTACGCCGAAAACCAGTATGACAAGAAGTTGCTCAACGCCTACCGAACCTTTGCCGCAAAATAAGGCAACTCTCGAACATCCCTCCCGCTCCAACGATCCACATAAGAAACCAGCTTATTCATCCAAAGGACCTGGCAAGATTTTAAAAGGTTCTATCTTGTCAAACCGTCCAGGCTAAGAACCTATGCATTAAAAACCTACAATTATGGATTTACAACAAAAAACCACAAGCACGTTGGAAAGCCTTCCCTTTTACAATCTGATAGGCGGCCCGCTCAACGCCTGCATCAGGGCACAGGCCGAAGCAGCGCAGACCACGGTGAATTTCATCAAGAGTGTGGGGCTGGAGAAGGAGAAGGATGGCGTTACCGAAGCCATCTATGTGCATTTCACCTTTGTGCAGAACGGACGCAAGGTAACCATCAGCGTACCGCTGCTCACCATCGTGCCCATTCCCTACATTGCCATCAACTCCATCGACATCAAGTTTAAGGCTACCGTGAGTGGCGTGGAGACCGACTCGTTCAGTTCTAACTACTCGAGCGAGTACAACGAGAACTACTCGAGAAACTACAAGAGCTGGGGCAAGAGAAAGACCACCAGCCTCCAAACGTCCTTCTCGAGCAAGCACGACTCTAAGTGTACGCAAGACTCTTCGTTCAGCGTTGAGTCGACCATCGACGTGGAGGTGCATGCCGGACAAGAGTCTATGCCGGCCGGTATGGCCAAGGTGCTCGAAATGTTGGGAGCCGCCATGGACCTCGTATCGCCCGACGGAGAGCTCTCGGTCAATGACACCACGTTCTATGTGGAGTCGGGCAAGAAGGCAAGAGTCATCGCACAGTACAAGACACCCAAGGGACTTTACGACTCTGAAGGCATCAAGTGTAAGGGCGCAACAGGCAAGCCTAACGCCATGGACAAGACGATGGAGTTTGAATTGGAGGCAAAAAGCGAGCCCTACGAGATCTCGTGCGGCGACGTGCAGAAGGTGCTGGTGAAGGTTACCGAAGTGGCCGCTCCGACGGCAAAGGCCACATCATCATCCGCAACAACCGCCTAACGCGCCCTCTGGGCCGTATTCCTGTTATTAACTCTTAATCTTACAAGGTTATGGCAACCATTGACACGACTCCTTCCACCATCGCTACCAATGCCTTGCAATCGTTGCCGTTTGGAACACTCATTGGCGGACCGTTGGCGGCCTGTGTCGAAGCGCAGGCCAAGGCGGCAAAAAGCTCATGGGAGTTTATACGCGACGTGGGACTCACCGATAACGGAGACGGCGGGCACAAAGCCGTTTACGTGAACTTTGAGTACCGCAAGGACGGGCGATCGGTGATGCTCAGCCTGCCATTGCTGACCATTGTGCCCATTCCTTATCTGGCCATCCGAGAGATCGAGATCGCCTTCAAGGCGCGTATCTCGGCGGCAGCGTCCACCTCAAAGACCGACCACAAGTCGCTCGCCGTTGAGGCTGGAATGAAATCGAAGGTGGGATTCAATGCGCTTGTGGCCAGCGGCAGCGTGGAAATGAGCACCAGCATATCGAGCAAGAAAGACTCTACCGCCACACGCGACTCCAAGTACAGCGTGGAATACACGATGGACGTGAACGTCAAGGCGGGACAAGACGACATGCCGGCCGGTATGGCCAAGGTGCTGGAAATGCTCAACAGCTCTATCGACTCTATTGACACTAAGGGTGAACTGCACGTCTCCGACCAGGTGGTAAGCTTGGCGGGCGGAGGAAGCACCTACATTTCGTACAAGAACAATGAGGGCTATTATGCGCCCAATGACATCAAACTGTACGAATACAAGGACAATCACGCTGGCACTATCGTCAGTAACGATGACTGCCAGAAGGCCTCCGACGACTCTGGTGTGCTCTGTGTGTTTAAGAAAGAGGGATTCTATTGTGTAAAGGCCGGTGAGAAAATGCTGGTCATCAACGTAACCAAATAGCAACCGACTATGCCAGACGACAAGAACAAAGGCACGGGGACAACTCCTGCCAGCAACACACAGCCCACGGGACAGACGCCCGCAGCGGGTGGCGAAGGTGCCCAAGGCCAGTCTGGAACGGGCGGCGGCAATCTCTTGGGAACCGCCATGGGCGTGATCAAGGGTTTCGTTTCGTCAGGTGGCGGAGGCGAGAGCGGCAAGGCCAGTAGCGCCCAAGGCGACGCCAAGGGTGGCGAAAGTGGTGCAGCTGCCAGCCAGGGAACCGCTTCCAACGGTGCAAACCTGAACATCGGCGACTTGGAACAGCAGGAGGAAAACATGCTCGGCGCAAATCAGGACGGCACCTCCAGCGGCGCCAACGGCTTGCAATCGACCTTGGGAAACAGTGAGGCGAGTCAGCCTTCGATGGCCGACCAGATCAAGGAACTCAACGAGGTGCAGGTCGACAAGGCATTTGTCGCCGACTCCTTGAACCTGCTTGGAACGCTGTCGTTCGACAAGATCATTGGCAATCCGTTAAGAGCGGCCATCAAAGCACAGCGCGACCTGGCCAAGGAAACGCTTAGTTACATACGCGAAGAGGGCCTGAATGTGGACGAAAAGGGACAAGGACAAATCGTCTACGTCACCATGAGTTTCCTCCGCGACGGCAAACAGGTGAAGATGCGGGTGCCCCTGCTCACCTTGATGCCCGTGCCCAGGCTCTCCATCACAAACATGACTTATACGTTCAAGGCCAAGGTTGATGCGCTGTCGGCGGTGGTGGCGTCGGTGGGAAGCGGTGGAACGCCCATCCTCAACACGACGTCGGGTGGTGGGAGCAAACCCTCCTCATCACCCCAGACGGCCCCAGCGGGCGTCGCTTCTGCCAAGCCCGCCCCTGGCGCAGAGGGCGGAAAAGCCAAGGGCGGCACGTCGACCCAGGCGGCTGCGGCCAAGTCCGACAACGCCTCAGGGGGGATGACGTCGACCACGGCCTCAGCCATGCCCATTGCAACGGACGCGAAAGCCTCGGCGGCGCCGGCCATAGCGGCCAGCTATTCGTCGAAGAAGGACTCGGGTGCCACCCGCGACTCGCGCTACAGCGTGGAGACAACGATGGACATCACCATCACGGCCAGCGAGGGAGAGATGCCACGTGGCATCGACCGATTGCTGGGAGTGCTCGACGATTCGACCGAGGTCATCGACCCCAACGGCACGTTGCAGGTGTCGGCCGATCAGACATCGTTGGTCAATGGCTATGCCGCCATCTCCGTATCGTACCGCAACGGGCGGGGCGCTTACCAGCCCAAGACCGTGAAATGCATACCACTCAGCGGCAAAAAGGCTCCAAGCCTATTGGAGAATGGCGACGAAATGTTGCTCGTCTTCAATGAGAAGGGCGCCTACAAGGTGTCGGCCGACAAGCTGCAACGCATCGTATTCGTATCCTAAAAACCATTTCATTATGGCAAATCTGCAAGTTGTGATAGCCTCGGTGCTGCGCGACGTACTGTTAGCGCAGCACGAGGCTAACCTCCTCACCGAAGCGCTCGCCAAGCAATATCGCGAGGCGGGAGTGCTGAGCCAGTTGAACCTGCCCGCCGTAACCATTGGCGACATGGAACTCTCGTTCCGGTTCGCCATTGCCAACAGCGGCGAGGCGCACGGCGACACGCCTCACGAGCCAGTTGGCGAGCCGCAGCAACAGTGTGGCGAGGCTGCCGCAAGCGACACCCCGTCGACGCTCGAAAGCATTGCGTCGATGCTGCCCAGCAGCGTCGCGTCGATGGAGGTCATTGTCGATGCCGAACAACTGGCGGCCCTGCCCGAAAGCGTCATTCAAAGCGTTACGCTCAAAGTGTCGACCCAGGGCGGCGTAAAGATCACCGATTCATAAACCTCTGACCATGCACTATGAATGAAGGCAAACCAAAGAAAGTCAACGAGAGCACTTACTCGATGGATATGAGCCTGGCCGAGATGCTCACCGCCATGATCGAATCGACCATTGCGGCCGACCAGAAAGCGGCCGAGGACTACCTGAGGGTGTTGCGCACCTATGCGCTGGAGCCCGCCGACGGCCCTGACGGCCACGAGAAACTCAAGATGGTGGACTTCGAGATGACCGACGCCGACGGCCAACGGCAGATTGTGTCGATCCCCAAGCTGTCGCTGCTTCCATTGCCTGTGCTACGTGTTGCCGAGGCCACATTCGACATGGAAGCGCAGATAGAGATCAACACTTCTGTCAGCGAGAAGGAACAAAAGGACTTCCGAAAGCGTTTTCCGCTGCTCAAGCAGCAACTGCAAACGAAGATCCAGTCGACGCAAGAGGGTGTGGAAACCGACGACGCAGAGATCGAACAGACCATTGCGGCCGCCGGAGTCCGCGTGCGAATGCTGAGGCCAGGCGTAACGCCCAGTGAGACGCAGAAGGATGTGCAGAAGATGACCAACGTGAAGGTACACATCAAACTGGAGCCCGTGCTGCTGCCCGACGGCATGCGCGGACTGCTGCAAGCCACCGAGAACAACATCCAGGTGTTGAACAAGGACCCATTTAATCATTAACCATTCATCCCATTAGCTATGAACAGCAACCAACAAAAGACACCCGGACTGAACTGTCCGAAGTGCGGGGCTTTCATCCCCACCAGCATCAGCGAACTGTTATCAGCCAGCGGACTGCGCTGCCCGCAGTGCCATCTCGTACTCACCATCAATCGACATGAGTCGAAACGCGCGATGGAGATACTGAAGAATGTTGATGAGGCACAACAAAACCTCAAGAAGGCTACATCATTCCAACGATAAACCCACCCTGTTATGCCAGATGGAACCAACACTAACGCCAGTCGGCAGGTCGTGAGCGCCCTCAATTCCATCCCCTTCGGAAACATCATCGGCGGACCGCTGGCTGCCTGCGTGCAAGCGCAGGCTGAGGCTGCGCAGACCACCTTAAACTACATCCGCGGCTTCACCATGACCGAATCGCATCTCGACGTTGAGGGCGCCGAGCCCATCACCGTGAGCTTTTCGTTCCTTATGGAAGGCGTGCCGACACGCATGACGGTGCCGCTCATGACCATCGTGCCCATTCCCTACATGCGCATTGAGCATGTAGACCTGTCGTTCACGGCCGACATCACGGCGTGCGACAACGAGAAGATGGAGGCGAAGTTTGCCTCGGAGGGATACCAGGGCGTCGAGGAGGACGAGAAGTCGGTATCCATGCAAAGCAAGATGGGGGTACACGTCAGGGCCTCGACGGGCGACATACCATCGGGCATGGCGAAGATGCTCGACTTCTTTGCCAACAACCTCGTTGTGCAGGAGACGCTCACCACCAAGGAAGTGGAGGATATGAAGCTTGAGGCCGCGCGCCAACGGGCCATCCGCAAGAACGACATGGTGGAGAAGGAGCGCATCGAAGCACAGCAAGCGCTTGAACGACAGAAACAAAAGGAGGAAGAACGGAAGAAGAAAGAGGCGGAGGACAAGTACCGCTACGGCCTGATTGCCGGCCTTGTGCAAGGTGTGAAAAAGCGCAAACTGCGCCTTGCCGAGGAAGAACTGAAACGAATACTTCGCGTCATAGAGGAAGAGGAGGCGCGTTGCAACAAGATTGCCGCCCTCGTGGAGGCTGTGAAAAAGCGGCGGGAACGCTTAGACGAAGAGGAGCAGAAACGCAAGGAAGAGGAGCAGAAACGCAAGGAAGAGGAAAGACAACGCAAAGAAAAAGAAGAGCAAGATAAGGCCTCGTCGTCCACTACCGGCCCTTACATCAGGCCTTCCGCCGGCTCATCTTCGGGTTCCAGCGGTACCTATGTCAGGCCTTCCACAGGCTCGTCGTCGACTACCGGACAATACGTTAGGCCTTCCGCCGGCTCATCTTCGGGTTCCAGCGGTACCTATGTCAGGCCTTC
>ERZ857629.4760-NODE-4760-length-10270-cov-104.511601_pt1 | contig 10270 bp, 5 predicted proteins | sample MGYA00519700_ERZ857629 | MGnify/ENA primary metagenome ERZ857629 (study PRJEB31778, sample SAMEA3449351) | human gut metagenome | biome: human gut; feature: human-associated habitat; material: faeces | place: United Kingdom | collected 2010/2012 ... | reverse complement strand
CGGCCCTCTGGACGGCTTCAAGGACATCGAGGCGTTCAAGGACAGCACAGTGGTGAACACTGTCGACGGAGAGTTCGCCGGGGCCTACGTCACCATTTTCGCCTTGGACAAGAACGGCGACGCCAAGGAGATCGAACTCAATCCGATAGCAATCACAGAGCTCTCTTTCCTCCAGAACCACGACGACGGCAGGACCATCGAGCACAAGATAGTCCTCACCCACGACTGGAAGATCACCTACTCGACCGCCTGGTTCGAGGGTGACCCTATCGAAGAGTACCGCGGCCACGTCCGTCTGCTGAAATACGACTACGACAACATCGTCCTTGAGCAATCCTACGCATTCTCCGAGCACCTGTCCTACGATCAGGACATGATGGCCGCTTCCGAGAAAGTCAGCCTGACAGGCACATTCAGAATGACCCACCAAAAATCAGGCTATCAAGTCGTCCCTCTGTCAGGCCCTCTGACATTCGGCGCCCAGGACACCGGCAGCGCGTTCTACGAGTACACCTTCCTCCGCGACCTACCACAATCCGATTCCGGCGAGGAGGCTGAATAGTCTCCGTCCCCGTGTCTCAGCAGGGACTCCGCGGGCGACTTTCACTGCGATTTACGCTCGTTGTCGATGTCGAAAAGGTTCACCCCCGGCGAAGCCATCTCTCTATGGCCCCTTCAGGAATATTCCTTCACTCAAGCACGTACCTTACCTTGACTTCCGGAGCGTTTGTCCCGAAATCGATGTTTCCCCTGTCAAAGGTCCAGCAGATGCCTAACGAGCCTTTAGTTTTCTCTGTCAACGGGTTATGCCACTCATTCACACCTGCGGCCACCGCCGCTCTACTTTTTCGGAACACCAACGTAAGTGACTGGATAGTCTCCGAAATTGAGACTGAGAGACAAACCTGTGGCGTTCAAGGTGCCGGAGAGGGCTGTCACTGTGTACTTGGGAAACGGGACAGTGCCGCCGGAGAGAGGGACGATGCCGTCTGCGGAGAACTCCACTGTGCCGTTTTTCTCAGAATAGGCGACATCAGGGACTGTCACGTCAAGAGAGATGGGCATCTGAGGGACGAACTTGACTTTGTGGAACAAGATCTTCATGGTGCTGGCTTCCTTGTCCAAAAGGCAATCCACGGCCACGTCCTCAGAGACATTGTCCGATCCACCGGCTGTGACGGTCATGGTGCCTGAATATTCATACTCATTGGCAACAATGGGTTCCTCGTTCGAGCCCTCCTCCTTGGAGCAGGACATCGCCAGCGGCATAGCAACCGCCATCAAAAACATTAAGAAGCTGTTTTGAATTGTTTGTTTGAAGGTTAAGAGCAAGCTCTTTCCCTGCTGCTCACCTCGGCAATCCGAACAAGTTCGATTGCCCTCGGTTCGGGCGCTGGGTTGAGAGTGAAAAACTTCAGTTTCGACCGCTTCTTCCAAGGAAGATAGCGGTGCTATCTGACTGAAGAAGCGGGAAGAAAATGAAGATTTTTTCACCTCAAAGAACATTTCAAACAATTCAAAAACAGCTTCTAAGATTTTTTTCATATTCATTACAGATTGATTGATAGTCCTATTGTGAACCGGCGGGGTTTCCCGGCCTGAAAGAAAGAATTGCCGACAGACTTGAAATAGAAAACGGAATATTCAGTGCCGGTGAGGTTCTGCCCTCTGAGCCAAAGTTCTGCCTTTGATGTGGTCAGACGGACATCCGCGCCTATCAGCGAATAGGGAGACTGGCTTATGTCTCCGGCTTCGTTCCAGTAGATCCTTCCGCTGCGGTTGATGTCGGCGTTCAATGAGACAGACCGCAGGAATCGCCCTCTGGTCAAGAACTTATAGCCACATCTCAAGTATAGTGTGGATTCCGGGGAGTATGGAATCCTGTTGCCGGACCAGTTGTTGCGTCCGTCATCATAGTCCACAAAACGGGCGTCCATCAGGCTTCCGGCGAACGAGACGGAGAGGCCTTTCCACATCCACGAAGCTTCCGCCTCAACCCCAAGGCTGCGGGATCTGCCTGCGTTGGCCATCATACGCCCGGTTCCGTTCCCGTAAGGGAAGACAGTCATCTGCTGGTTGCGGCAATCAACACGGTAAGCGGTAAAAAAGGATTCAAGAATATGTCCGGCTGACCTCATACGGAATTTTCCGCCGATCTCATAGTTCAGACAGATCTCCGGCTTGTAGGTCAAGCCATCGGTCGAGAGGTCGCCTTTACCGTCAAGATGCACACCGAGCGACTCCATCATCCCAAGCATCATCTTCCGCTGGAGGACATCCGAGAAAATCTGAGTGTTGAATCCACCCGATCTGTAACCTTCTGAGACGGAGGCGAGTAAAGACATATTCAAACCTTTGGACCGCATACGCTCGGACGTGGCGTCGTACGAGACCGACAACTTTGGCTGCAATTGGGCATAACGAACCGTTTCCGTCCCGTCAACCTTTGTGCTGAAAGGAATATATTCAGACATCGCAGGCGAAACAATGAAATGAATGTCCGAGCCGGAATCATAGCGCATCCGGCTGGCCTCAAAGTCAAGCCTCAATCCAGTCGTGAATGTCCAGCGGCCGGTATTGAAATAAGACTCGTGGTAGGCGGCCACATTGCCAAGAGCGATGTCGAAATCACTGTAAATCAAGAAATTCTCTTCTTGAATATTCAGTCGTCCCAGTTCCTGCGGTATTCCGGAATCGGCGTTGTCCAGAATCAACGACTTTATACCGTCCTTCAGGAAACGCACTGGAGCGGACATCTTGTTCAGCTTCACCATCGCGAACAGTCCGGTCTGGCTGTCCCACCAAACTGTATGCGTCTTGGGCTTAAAGATAAACTCTTGAGTGAAAGCAACTTGCTCCTGTATTTGATTCAAGGTGAACATTGACTTCGGTGTAAAATCCTGGTCCATGTCCATGGAATCGAAAAGAGTCTGAAAACTTGTGACAGAACTGATTTTCCAGTTGCGCCATTCGGTTTTGAGACGGAATCCGTCCATAAGAAAGAAGCGACGATAGCCGCTTTTGTCGTTGTAATCCACCGGGAGGAGTTCTCCTGCCATCAATTTTCGATACGGATAACCGGTCTGGTCTATGTACGAGACTGTCAAGATGTTATCCAAGGAGGCCTTGCCAACTCCGCCGACGAATCTCGCACGGGCTGAGAATGAGTCCGAAAGGCCACAGTTGGATCCGTCATATTCATTGATGAAGAATCCGTCGGTATGTCCGTAGGCGGCGGTGAGCCCGAACCGGCCCTTGTATGCCGAGAGTTTCGCGGACAAGGTTGAAGCACTGCCATATTCAATGATCCCTCTTGTACCTTGGTATGCAGTCGGAGACAATGTTTCGACGGAAAGTACTCCGAGCATCGAATTGCGCCCGTAGAGGGTTCCTTGTGGGCCATGCAGAAAATCTATCCTGCGGATGTCCGTAAACGAAAAGTCATAGCAGTTTTTATCTATAATCGGCACGTCATCCACATAGAGTCCGATGACCGGATTGTCCATCCGGGATCCGAGGCCTCTGACGTAGATGGTTGAAGTCATTGAGGTTCCATAATCGGGAATATTCAATCCCGGCACTACCGCAGACAGGTTCTTTGGGGATGCGATGCCGCGTTCCTCGATTCTTCTCATCAGGAAAGTGGAGACTCCGGGAATGTCAGAGACGAAGCTCTCGCGCTTCACAGAAGAGGTCACGACCGAACCGGAGATCGTGTCTCTCACTTGAGGAACAGGCTGAAGTACCATCAGCAATGATGTCGCAAGGGCTGTAAGCATAACGAGTGCAAAAATACTCCAGCCAAAGCCATGGAGACTTATGAATATGTGATTTGGATTTGGACTTTTTATGCAATGAGCTTACCTCTCCGGAGCCGGAAGGTTATGGCGGCCATTCACCCGGATAGGGCGCGCGAAGCGTGTGGGTCGCCATGGCCTGCCGGTACCGGAACGCCCCTCTTAAAAAAAGACAGCTTACATGCCTCTGAAGTCAGTCGGTGACATCCCGACCAGTTTTCTGAAGAAACGTGAGAAGTAGGCGGGATCCTCGAAACCGAGTCTGTAGGACACTTCCGAAATTGGGATGTCCGGATCGTGCAGAAGGGTTCTGGCCAGCGTGAGTCTTGCGTTTTCGATCCATTCTCCGGCACTGCGTCCTGTCTCGGATTTCACCACACGATTCAGGTGATTCGGCGTGACACCAAGTTCCCCGGCATAGCCGGACACTCCGCTGAACGGACGCGAGGTGTCAAATACCCGGCCAAGATAGGCGGAGCTTAATCTGACCGACGCCGTTCCGTTGTTTTGAGGGATGGCGCTGTCAAATTGCCCAAGCAAAACCTCAAGCAGTCCCTGTACAGTAGGAAAATCCTCTGAGAATCTGCTCATTCTGATCAGAAGCTCGTCGAAGAACACCTTGTCCTCCATCGGGATAGTCATCACACTTGGAGTACGGAGTCTCAGCACCCTATGCGCGGAATTACGCAGCAGTCTGGATGAGAACGCTCCCATATACCCGATGGAATCCTTGAAATATTTCACTGAATATGCCAACTGCGGCGGAATCAATGCGCAATCCTGCCCCCGCAGCAGGTGAGGATTCCCTTCAACATCCGTAAGCACCTCTCCGGAAATAAGATAGATAAACGACCAGTCCTCCCTGATCATTCCGCGCATCGGCTGAGCCGTAATATGTCCGGCCGCATTCAGCGCCCTGATCACGAATTGTCCCATTTACGATGCAAAAATAGCAAAAGATATTCATCTACGAGCAATGAACTTGCCCACAAACGCTATTGCTCTCCTTGGGAACGAATATGCACGAAAATGTTGCCGCAGAGGGATGAGTGGAGTTCTGCGGCAACGGACATGGGGGATATTGTTGACGAAGAGGACACTCGACAGGCTCAGCGGCCGGCCGGTGCAGAAATCGTACCAGCCTTCCACAGCAAAAGTAAAGGCAGTCAAACTTGAGGGTTTATCATACACAAATGTGTTGAGCTCACGCCCATATCTCTAGTAATGATTTAGAAAAGTTGTTGATTGTCCCTGTTCAAAATCCTCCGTCTCGGTTCCAAGGCACAATTAACGCTTTTTGATGTAAGAACTAAAAAGGATGATAATAATTGTTACAAATATGATGAAAAACAGGGAATATATTGATGCAACAGACTTCCACACTATTCGGTTGGTTTCAAATGCTGTTCGCCATAGATCCAGTGCGGCATATAAAACTTGACCGACGCCCATAAAACCTAACAGGAAGCTGATTATGAACTCATGGTGCCGCTCGTTATGCTCCCTAAGAGCATCCAAATATCCTGACACGGTATCAATCTTAGGTGAAATTGAAAGCGCTCGACTGATAATCTTTCTTAGTTGGAGCAAGTGGGAATATCTTGAGACAGGCATATACTCCATAAGTTTTAACTCTCTAAACTGCTCAGACAATTCGAGTAACTTACATGGTACTTTTTTGTCGAGCATATGAACAGAAATGAGCTCAACAATCTGATTTTCAATAAAAATAGGCAAATACGACTTCAAAAAAATAGTTGATGACTTCTCCATAAATCTGGTATTATCCTGGCCTTTTTTTATTAAGAAAGCCCCGCAGAATCCTTCCGGAGAAGCATGTACCATTATATTGTCAAAAAGATTGAAAGTTTCATCCCTGTCCGCGTCAGAGATTTCATATGATTGATCTTTACTTAGGCCTATGTGGGCAACACAATTTCTGAGATCTTTCATATAACTTTCAGTCACTTGTTCTGGCATATTGACTTGGACATATGTAGCTGTTATTAGACGTCCTGGATGGTATAATGAAGCGACGTCTTTAGAAGAATTAAGCAGATTGTTAATTATGTCAAGTACTGTTTCGAATCCAGGAACGGGATGACCTTCTACACTAATCTGAGGTGCTTGAGCATCAGTCTTGTGAAGCCAATAGCTCGTACTCTCGACTAGTTCAATACTTTGACATGTATTCGCCTTTTGAGGCATCCGGAAATGGAGCAAAAACATAGCAATAGCCTTGTCCGGAGAAATGTGAATGCGTGTGATATTCCCAACAGTAAGACCATCTAACCATGTATAATCAGATTCGTTTTTTCTTTTCTTTTTTCCAGCAAAAGTTAGCTTGTTTCCATTCTTAAATGTGCTTCTAAAATGTCTCAGTATTGTTCCATTTTGTGGAAATTCTGGAGCCATAAAGCAAATGCCGTCTTTTGACAAAGGGCTGACGCCATCTTTAAGAATACCTAAAAATGCCGCTTCTGATTCATACAATGCATCTTGTGCGTAGAGTTCAAATGGAACATCTGACGGACGAACCCATCCAGCTTTGATTAGATTCTCCTCGAAAAGCTGATAATTATATATTCTTAGCGGAGCGAGTAAATAAAGATCCGCTTCATTTACTAATACGTTAGACATAAGCTATTTTTTATCATATCGTGTGCTAAGTTACCATTTTTGTTGCAGATTTCTCAGATTTACTACGAGAAAAAATGGTGGAACATCAAATACTATAGAGTCTGAATTTTTCACTTTCTTGTACCCAAAAGTCGCAAATATCTGAAAATAAACCGCAAAAGTATTGCACATGTCAATATTTATAGGTATATTTATACCTGTAAATACAATTGGGCATGGCACTCGGAAGACCGGCGAACAAAGACACTCAGAACAAGGTGATCGTTCATACAATAGGCAGACACAGGTACGCGTCGACAAAAGTGTTCACCGTTGGTGAAGACGGGAAGAAGCGGTACACATACAAGCATTGGGGCACGCTCGAAGACGGGGACAGGTTCCATCCGGGGACGAACTACTTCTACGCTTCGGTGGCGGAGCGCGACAGGCTCATCTTTCCGGTGGCCTGGGACATGAGCGAGGTCACGGAGCTGTCAAGCACAAGGCGGCGAGGCCGGGTGTCCTACCAGGACGAGGACGTTGACCGCCAGTACGGCGCCACGTGGCTTCTTGACAAGGTCGCCGAGGCGACAGGAGTCAAGGATGACCTGCTGAAAGTGCTGGGAGGCAACCATGAGATGGTCAACGACGTCCTCACGCTGGCCTACTTCCCGTTCATCGAGAATCTCCCATACAACCAGCTGAGCCAGTGGCAGAAGGAGGTCAAGGCTCCATCGGAGCACAAGCTCAACAGCGTCAGCATCACGAGGCTGACACAAAGCATAACGGAGAGGCACAGGATGGACCTGTTCAGGTGCAGGGCCAGACGGGTGGGCAGGGACGAGCTCTGCGCGGTGGACTCCACCTCCATGTCGACATACGGCTTCAACCTCGTGGACATCCGCTGGGGCAAGAACAAGGAGCGCCTGCCTCTCAGGCAGACCCTGGAGGTCGTGGTGTACTCCCTGACCTCGCACATGCCCATCTATTACAAGGAGCTGCCGGGGAATATGCCGGACTGCAGGACCGTCGGGCTCATAATGAGGGAGCTGGAGCATGCCGGGTTCAAGAATCTCGCGCTCATTACGGACAGGGGATACGAGTCCATGAAGAACCTTGAGGCGTACATCGCGAAGGGCCAGAAGGTCATCACAAGCGTGAAGGTCTCCGGCGGCGACGTCCTTGGCAAAATCAAGGCGATAGACATGAGCCACGGCTTCCCGCAGGGCATGACGATTGCTCCAAAGGACAACCTCTACTACGCCCAGTATGACATGGAATACTCCGTGAAAGGCAACGGGGACAACGTGATCAAGGCGGACAAATACAGGCTCAATCTCTACTACAACCCGCTCAAGCGCGGTGAGAAGATATGTGACATCCAGCACTCGGTGTCGGAGCAGTCGGCGGAGCTTGACATAATTATCCAGGCCAAGGAACCGGTTGCAGACCGCGAGGACACGGCGAGGAGGTTCAACCTGCTCGACATCACCTTCAATGCCGACGGCACCATCAAATCATACGGAGTGAACCAGAAAAAACTGGACACGATGCTGCTTACGGCCGGCTTCTTCGCGAGCAAGACCATCGGCGTGGACTTTGACCCCCTGCAGGCGATGGACAACTACGGCATGCGCGACGAGCAGGAGAAGTGTTTCGCCCTCCAGAAGGGCCCCCTGGGACACGACCGGCTCAGGACTTGGTCCGAAGGAGGCAAGAGAGGACGCATGCTCATCTACTTCGTGGGCCTCATCCTCGCCTCGTATGTGCGTTCCGTATGGCAAAGGGATGAAGTCCTGCGGAAGAGGTTCCCGTCAACCGAGGCGGTACTGGCGGAGATGCGCACGATCCGATGTATAGAGCATACCGGCAAGATGAAGTTCATCACTCCCTTTGTCGGATCGCAGGTTGACATATGCAGGGCCTTCGGCTTCGACATCCCCGACGGCTGTGCCCCTGTCTACGTCTCGAAAGCCAAGCCGATGACAAGAAAGAGAGGCCGTCCGGCCAAGGCCAAAGTCGAGAAGCAGGAATTATAGGTATACAAAAATGAAAAACTCAGATGTGGAGGTTTATGGTAGAACTTTCCCAATAGCACAAATGCAAGTGTTCCTGGTTTTCTAACCAGTCAGAACAATAACGCCCGCGCACAACTGGCAGCCATACATATTTACAACTGACCGGCAAGATGCATGGGAATCGCTGTCTGCAGGTCTAAGAGTGGCTATTAATTGGCAATTCGAATGTGCACCAACGGTTAGACACGTGTCACGATTATAGCGCAAATTGCGGCTTACTTTGTTCAAGTGGGTTCCGGAAGACCAATGCCCTGGAGGAGTTCTGCGAGGTCAGACCGTCAAGCACATAGTTGGGATTCGATTGAGACCTTCTGCATCCAAATGCGGGGTCCAATGTCTGTCTTGCTGGTTCCTATCCAAGTGAATATTATCGATATAGATACACTGAGGCATAGTTGCCGAAGAAAGTCCAGTTCTTCTTTGGTCAACACAATCTCATATGTTTTGGATAGCCGCTTTGCAAAAAGTGACTTAAACCTATCAGATATGCCAATGTTGAAGACTCGGAAGGATTAGTTATTCTTAACAAAGATCACTTCCGTCTCACTCCATGTCCATAGGTGTAGAGAACGTCATGATGCATTCCCTTCTATCCGTCTTGGATATATATCATGCAACAATAACGCAGTATTCTTGGTTCTCATGGTCAGTAGTTTTATCGGTTGCAAATTAAATCTGCTAATACGAACTATTTGAAAATTATCTGAACCATTCACTCTCTACACCTTTCAATCAACAAATGTAAGATATCCCCAGAGCATAAGCGACCAATAAAAACCAATGTCGTCATGCCTTCTCATATGAAGGCGTTAGCAACCCGACGTTATTCGCAAAGAAAGCTTCAAAGAGGTGTTGTTGTCATGCCTTCTCATATGAAGGCGTTAGCAACTTTATAACGCCTTAATTGCTTCAGAGGATTTTTTTGGTTGTCATGCCTTCTCATATGAAGGCGTTAGCAACGTACTACAACATGTACAATCAGCTGGGCATGAAGTTGTCATGCCTTCTCATATGAAGGCGTTAGCAACCGCTACCGGACAAAGTTGAACGCAAAAACAAAAAGTTGTCATGCCTTCTCATATGAAGGCGTTAGCAACAGATTCAAAACCAATGCTTTTGTTTTTGAATCTGTTGCAAGACAACGTCAAACTCTTGATATACAATTCCAAACATAGAGTTGTACTATTTTTCGCAAATATATTAATTTTTCACATTATTTCACAGATATTTTTACATGTTTTATGCAGCAGACTATTTCTCAAAGCTCATTTTCCTTTCGCAAAAGCCCCACGGTTATTATAGCATAACTATCATTTGCGATAAATCTGCATCAATGCCACATTGATTATCATTTAGTTACAAGTGAAAAATATAAGATTTTTCGCAAATCCACGCAAGATTACATCTCTTTACATAAATTTGCGAAAACATTTTTTTGCGACCATTTGGATTATGTGATGTATAGCATATTATATGGAGACTTATAGTTTCTTCATTTTTTCGCAAATGTTCGGGACTTTTGAATCTGAGCATCAAGATATGGGCAGGGCTTCCATCTCCCTTCAGAAAGCAATTTACTCTACACCTCAATCTCAAGATTACGACGGCTATTTTGTCCATAATCCAGAATACTTATTCCATCCCTTCTTTTCTGACTAATCCTTTTGAACGTCCATCTTTCCTCGCGTTCAGTAGATTGTGATAACCATTGATTGGTTTTTTCAATACTTCGGTAAAAATTTACCGTACTAAAAAGTTAAATAATGGAAGCCGGGT
>ERZ857629.4755-NODE-4755-length-10277-cov-2.275973_pt1 | contig 10277 bp, 7 predicted proteins | sample MGYA00519700_ERZ857629 | MGnify/ENA primary metagenome ERZ857629 (study PRJEB31778, sample SAMEA3449351) | human gut metagenome | biome: human gut; feature: human-associated habitat; material: faeces | place: United Kingdom | collected 2010/2012 ... | reverse complement strand
TTATGCACTTGATTTTTATGAATCCAACAGTGTAATTGTTGAAGATAATCGTGTATTACTTAATACTACTGGTGGTAAAGAGGGTGCTGGTGCGGCTTATGCTGTACAGGTTACAGGTCCTTATAATAATTTTGTAGTTAAAGGAAATAATTTAACCACAGTATCTAACGGTCCTAATTTAGGAGTGTACTCACAAAATTATTATGGTACTACTGAGATTACTGCTGAGAATAATTGGATTAATGTAACTGGTTTTGCTGGACCTGCCGAATTTGCTTTGGTTTCAGGTATGGAATTCCAGGATACTGTAGCTAAAGCATATAATAACACTATCTATGTTCAAAATGTAAACGAATATAATGATGACAATAATATTGCAGGAATTACTTATGTACAATCAACCAGCGGAAGCCACCAATTTGATATTCAGAATAATACCATTTATTCTGAAGGAAAATATGCAGTATTAATTAAATCTGCTAAAGATTCACAAATAATTGGAAACACATTGTATGCACATGAGTTAAACGGTGATGATGCAGCAATATTTAAATCAGGAACTAATAATGTAGTTAAAAATAATTATCCTATGTCTACTGATATTATAATTGATGTAAATAATGCATGGATTGGTAAAGAAGCAGTTATTGGCATAACTCTTAATTCTGCTGCAACTGGTACTGCAAACATCATGGTTGGTGGTAAAACTTACACTGTTAATTTAACTGATGGTAAAGCTACTTTAAAAGTATCTGATTTACCTGCAGGTGAAAATACTGTTGTTGTAAATTATGAGGGTAATGATAAGATTATTGCTTCAACCAACAGCACAACATTTAAAGTATTTGACGGTATTGTAACTAATGAAACATTCTTTGATTACTTTATTAACGGTACTTTAGCAGATTATGTTCCTGAAGGTGCAACTTTAGACTTCAGAGGAAAATTCTATAGTCATGATGATGTTAAATTTGATTTGGTTATTAATAAACCAATTAATATGATTTCAACTACTGGTGATGCATTCATTGATTTAAACACTACTGCAGGTAGTTTACTTGGAGAAAATCCAGGTTCATGCTTCACAATCAATAATGGAGGTTCCGGGTCCAATGTGTCTGGTATTATATTCCATAACACTCAGGTTTGGATTTATGATGCTCATAATGTAGTTTTAAATAATATTAGTGTAATTGTTGAAAATAAAAGAGTGGGTTCTGGTGTTGGAACTACTGCTATACGTCACGGATCTACTAATGTAACTCTTAAGAACAGCTACATTTACACCAGCAATAATGGTGGGTCAAGCAGTATTGTTTTAACTCACGTTCAAAATTGTACTGTTGAAAATAACACTATTGTCGGTGAAGGTAATGTGGGTAATTTACTTTACTTGAATACCTTTAATGATGCAGGCTGTGATTTAAGTAATGATTATAATAAAATCATCAATAATAAAATAACAGGTCCAAGTCCTGCTGCGGGAATTTGTTACGGTATTGGAATTAACGGTAATAATAATTTAATTGCAGGAAATGTAATTAATTATGCTGGTAATGGTATTGTTCCTGCATGGGGTGCTACTCCTAACAACAACACTTACTGTGGCAATGTTTTAATTGGAGGAGCTAGTATGAGTGTTGCAGCTAGTTCTATTGCTTACAACAACACTGTTTCAGGTACTTTAACTATCGGATCAGGTTCAGTTGCTTACAATAACACTGCAAAAGCTATATCTGTCAGTTCTAATTCTGTTGTATCTAACAGCAGTGCAACTGCAACTTTAACAGTTCAGGCAGGAGCTAAAGTAGCTAATGTAACTGCTGCTTCTTTATCTGTAAACGGTAAAAATGCAGTTATTGAAAATGTGTCCATTAGCGGTGTTGGAACTATTAAATCCAGTGCAACTAACACTACATTAATTAACTCCACATTTGGAGGTATGCTTACTGTTCAAAGTGCTAAAAACACAATTAAATATAATAATATTGTACTTGCTACTGGTGATGCAGCAATTCTTGCAACTGGTGGAGATAATGTAATTACCAATAACTATTTAATTGCTGGAGATAAATTAGGTGATAATGCAGTTAATTCTACTGTTGAAACAAACATTGTAAAAGACAACCTTCCTGGAGGAATTGTCAATGTTACAATTACTGCAAAAGATGTATTTGAAGGCAGTGATGTAATAATTGATGTGACTGTTGATTCATTATCTAATTTAACTGAAAAATTCATGCTTAAAATCAATAATAAAGAATATGTTCTTTCATTTACTGATTCAAAAGCTAATGTAACTATTTCTGATTTGACTGCAGGTAAATATGATATTGCTGTAACTTATGGTGATGAAACATACACCTTAATTAATGCTACTTCTGATGTCTCAGTTTACGGAAATGTTGTAACTAATGAAACATTCTTTATCTACTTTGATGAAGACGGATTATTAAGAGAAGAAGTTCCTTTCGATGAATTAATATTTAAAGGAGAATTCTCAGATATTGTAAATCTTATTTCTATTACAACTCCTCTTAAAATAACCAGCGATAATGCTGTATTAAGAAACATAGCATTTGCTGTGCTTTCAGATAATGTAGTGTTAAACGGATTAACTTTAATCTCTAATGTTTCATGTGCTGATAATGGTGGAGCTCTCATATTGGTAGCTGGAAATAATGTAAATGTTTCTAATATGAACATTAGCTATATTATTAAAGAAAGTGTAGATGCTGTTGTAATTAATGCAAATGGTGTTTCAAACTTAAATGTTGTTAACAGCAATATTTTCTTTGAATCATGTCCTAAAGATGATACATTAACTGCATGCGCTATTAATATAGATGGTGTTTCTAATTCATTCATCAATGGAAATAATATTACTGCTGTTTTACCTTACCTATTTGCATCTAATTATGATATGAAATACTTCATGATGGGTGTAAACACTGTAAATCCAATTAGGATGAGGGAATGTAATAATGTAACATTTTCCAAAAACAATGTAAACACTACTGCAAATGATGGAAGTGCTAGCTTCCCTACTTTACAATGTATGTTTATTGTCGGATCTAATGACTGTGTAATTGACGGAAATAATTTCTCAATGATTGATACAGTTATTCCTGCTGGTACAAGCAATTACCTCTATGGAATTAACATTGGATACAATAAAAACTTAATGATTTCCAATAATGACTTTAAAATGTCTACTGCTGGGGGTAAAGATGCTGCAGGTACTGCATATGCAATACAAGGTGTAGAATGTGAAGTATCTATGATTGGAAACAACATTACAAGTATAAGTAACGGTCCAAACTTAGGTATTTACTTTGCAAGTATGACTGGCGGAACATCTGAACTTTACAATAACTTAATTAATGTAACAGGTTTAGCTTCTGCTAGTGGTAGCTGGGCTTTAGTTTCAGGTATTGAAGTGCAAAACGGTAATGCAAAAATATACAACAACACAGTCTACACTTACAATGTGGGTGATTATAGTCCTGAAAATTATATGTATGGTATCAGTTATGCTCAATACATGTACGGAGACCGTTCATTTGATATACGTGACAACAGAATATATGTTGACGGCCATTATGCAGTTTCATTTATTAATGTAGACGGATCTAATGTAACTGGCAACTTATTGATTACTCGTAATCTGGGTGGAGATGCTGCTGTTGAAATTAAAGCAGGTAAAAACAATGTAGTTGAAAACAACTATCCTAGAAGTTCTGATTTAATATTCAACATTACTTCTGAAGAGCCTGGAAAAATTTTAATTGATGTGACTATTGATAAAAAAGCTACTGGAAACATTGCTGTTGTTGTAGACGGTGACAAATATGATGTAGCTATTGTTAATGGTTCTGCTAAATTAACTTTAAGTGATTTGCCTGCTGGAGTATATTATATTGAAGCTAAATATAATGGAAATTCCATTGTAACTGAAAGTTATAATTCCACTAAATTTACTATTGATTTAATTGATTCTTCAATTGCTGTTGAAGCTAAAGACATTAAATGCGGTGAAGAAGCAGTAATTACTGCAACTGTTACTAATGGTGCAACAGGAACTGTTACATTCTTCGTAAATGGTAAAACCTATGTTGTAGATATTACAGATAGTGTAGCTACTTTAAAAATAGCTGATTTAACTACTGGTGATTATCCTGTATTTGCTTACTATAATGGTGATAAATACTATAAAACTTCATACAATTCAACAACATTCAATGTAGCTAAATTAGCTTCTACAACTACTGTCAATGTTAGTGATATTAAAGTTGGTGAGGATGCTGTTATTAGTATTGCTGTTCCTGAAATAACTTCTGGAGTAGTTAGTGTTACTGTTGGTGATGCAATTTATAATGTTGCTGTTGTTGATGGTAAAGGATCTTTAACTTTATCTGGTTTGGCTAGTGGTTCTTATGATGTTGTTGCTAAATTTAATGGTGATGACAAATATTTAGCTAGTGAAGATAGTGCTAAATTCAATGTAACTAAATTAGCTTCTACAATTGATATTGCTGTTGATAATATTAAAGTTGGTGAAGATGCCGTAATTAGTGTTGCATTACCTGAAGATGCAACTGGTGAGGTAATTATAAGTGTCAATGGTAAAAATTACACTGTTATGACTAAATATGGAATGGCTAATGTAACCATCTCTGATTTGGCTAATGGTACTTACAGTGTAGATGTGTTCTATAATGGTGATGACATTTATGCACCTATTAAAAACTCTACTGCTTTTACTGTTTCCAAAGTGTCTGATTATAATATGACTGTTGATATTGCAGATATTGTTAAAGGTGAAAATGCTACGATAACTGTTAGCGTTCCTGAAGACGGAACTGGAAGTGTAATTGTAACAATAAACGGAACAGATTATAACGGAACAGTTGTTAACGGTACTGCTAAAGTTATCATTCCTGGTTTGGATGAAGGAAGCTACAAAGTAGTAACATTCTACACTGGAGATAACAAATACGATTCCATGATTGTTAACGGAACTATAACAGTTAATAAAAACACCAGAACCACTTTAATAATGGATGATGTTGTTAAATACTTCAGAGGTTCTCAAAAACTTATTGCTAAACTTGTTGACGGATTTGGAAATCCAATAGCTAATGCAACTGTTTACTTCACAATAAATGGCAGGGTTTATGCTAAAATCACTGATGAAAACGGTAGGGCTTCAATGGGTATCGGATTAGTTCCTAATGAATACAAAGTAAGTGCAGTATTTAACGGAACTGATGATTATGATATGGCAACTGCTGATGCTACTGTATTAGTTAAAAGCACAATTTTAGGAAATGATACTACATTATACTTCCTTAATGGAACATCATATGTGGCTAAATTCTTAGACAGTGATGGAAAAGCATTAACAAATACTACTGTTAAATTTAACATTAATGGTGTGTTCTACACTCGTGTAACTGATGAAAACGGTATGGCTAGTTTAAATATTAGACTAGACCCTAAATTATATATTATTACTGCTTACAATCCAGTAACTGGTGAACAAAGAGCTAATGAGGTAACTGTTTTACCAAGAATCATTGCTGAGGATCTCTCCATGAAGTATCTTGACGGCAGTTCATTTAACGCAACACTTGTTGACGGTCAAGGTAAAGCAGTAGCCGGTGTAAACATAACCTTTAATGTAAACGGTGTATTCTATCATAAAACAACCGATGCAAACGGTGTAGCTAGATTAAACATCAGATTAATGCCTGGCGATTACATCATAACATCAACATATGACAAATGTTGGGCATCAAATAAAATAACAATTTCAGCTTAAGAAGTTAAAATTTAACTTCTTATCTTTTTCTTTTTTTAACTTATTTTAAAACATAATTATTAAATAGTATACAATCCAAAAATATGAATGTATATTAAATAATTTTTTAAGCTAGTTGCTTAACTTTTTATTTTCTACTAAACTTTAGAATATACAATTTTGAGGTGTTTAAATGAAAACAACTGTTAGTGTAATTAAAGCTGATATTGGAAGTGTGTCTGGACATTGTGTAGCACACCCAGATTTAATGGATATTTGTGATGAAGTTTTAGCAGAAGCTTTAGAGACAAATATTTTAACTGATTATTATATCTCCCGTTGTGGAGACGACATTGACTTGATTATGACTCATAGAAATGGGGAAGAAAACGAAGAAGTTCACGAAACTGCTTACAATGCTTTCATGAAAGCTACTGAAAGAGCACGTGAATTAAAATTATACGGTGCAGGTCAAGATTTATTATCTGACACCTTTTCTGGAAACATTAAAGGTATGGGTCCTGGTGTTGCTGAAATGGAATTCAAAGAAAGGCCAAGTGACCCTGTTTTAGTATACTGCTGTGACAAAACCGAACCTGGTGCATTTAACTTACCTATTTTTAAAATGTTCGCAGATCCATTTAACACTGCAGGTCTTGTTATTGACCCAAGTTTACATGATGGATTCAAATTTGAAGTATTTGATGTAATTGAACACAGAAAAGTTATCTTAAACTGTCCTGAAGAAATGTACGATTTACTCGCATTAATCGGTTCTACTGGAAGATACGTAATTAAAAGAGTATGGAAGAAAAACGGAGAAATCGCAGCAGCTATCAGTACTGAAAGATTAAACTTAATGGCTGGAGAATACGTTGGTAAAGATGATCCTGCAGCTATTGTAAGAGCACAATCTGGTTTCCCAGCTAATGGTGAATGTGTAGAACCATTTGCATTCCCTCACATGGTAAGTGGATGGATGAGAGGTTCCCACAACGGTCCTATGATGCCTGTATCTGAAAGAGATGCAAACCCAATTAGATTTGACGGACCACCTAGAGTAATCGGTTTAGGTTTCCAAGTATCTGATGCTAAATTAATAGGTCCTGTTGACTTATTTGATGACCCTGCATTTGATCCTACTAGGGAAGAATCTGCAAGAATCGCTACCTACATCAGAAGACACGGTCCATTTGAACCTCACAGATTACCTGCTGAAGAAATGGAATATACTTCATTACCTGGTGTAATGGCAAAACTCGAAGACAGATTCGAAGATATGGAATAAATTTAAGGGATTTTAATTAATCTCTGCTTTTTTTACTTTTTTTAAGTTATTGTAAATCAAATACTTTATTTTTAAGCTGCAGATGGTAAAAGGTGACGGTTTTTTTATTAAATGGTGGAATTTAATTGATTTTTTGTTTAAATTAAACCATGAATCATTCTAAGAGCATCTAATAATCCATGACTGTATTCAATACATCCAAATGCTGTACGCATATCTTTTTTCTTTTCAAGATAATATTTTGAATCGTTCATATAATCAACGGCTCTGTCATAAACTTCTTTTTCTTTACCTTCAAAGTTTATATCTTCAACCTGTTTCAGATTGCGTTCCAATTTCTTAATGTCAATACTTATTTTTTCTGCACTTTCTAAATCATTCATTTAAGTTGTCTCCATACGTGATATATTCTTTGCCCTACTGTAATGTAGGATAATATTACTAAAATTATTATTATGTATGTAAAGTAAATTGGGCTTGTTAAATATCCGATAACTGCTCCGATCATTAATATTATCATACGGACAGCTCTTTCAGCTATTCCAACTTTACATTCAACTCCCTGGGACTCTGCTCTAGCTCTAACATAACTGACTGTAATTGCTGAATGTATGGCCAGAACACCGATAAACCAGTCACAGTATCCTCCAAATATTATTCCTATGTAGATTATGGCGTCTGCAAATCTGTCCATTGTTGAGTCCAGAAATGCTCCAAATTTTGAAGTTTTGTTGTGATATCTGGCTACTGCACCATCTACAACATCTAAAAATCCACTTAGTAAAATAGCTAATGTTCCAATAATCAGTAAATGATTGGCAAATCCGTAAGCAGCAAGAACTGCAATAAACGGAGAAATCACTGTTACGATATTCGGATTTATATTTAAATGTTTGGCCAGCGGATTTAATATTTTTGTTAAAAAAGGACGTAGACTTTCAAGCATAATTTATATATAAAGATTTTACTCATATATAATTGTTCACAAAATATTCGGGTAATTTAATGAAAATATTAAAAACTAATCAAAATAAAGTAGATAAAAAGGTCATTGATGAGGCTGTTAAAGTTTTAGCTGATGGCGGAGTTATTTTATATCCTACCGATACTGTTTACGGTTTGGGAGCTAATATTTTCAATAGAAAAGCTGTTAAAAGAGTTTATAATATTAAGAAAAGAAGCTATTTAAAACCGATTTCTCTTTTAGTTTCTTCTAAATATGCAATTCCTTTGGTTTCAAGGGCTTCTGTAAACCAGCTTAATTTTATGGACAAATATTTGCCTGGACCTTATACATTTATTTTAAAAAAGTCAAAAATTGTTCCGAGACATCTGACAAGCGGATCTGCTAATGTGGGTATCCGTGTTCCTGAAAGTGAGATTGCATGTAATTTAGCTAAACTTTTTCCAATAACTACCACCAGCGCCAATATATCAAGTGAGGATACATTGGACACTCCTGAAGAAATATTGAAACAATTAGGATGTGAAGTTGATTTGGTTATTGATGTAGGTCCTTTAAAATCTAAAAATCCATCAACGATCATTGATTTGACTGCTGAAGAACCTATTTTTGTTAAAAGGTAAGCTTAAAAATATATACTTTGTATAACTAAATAATATATTATGAAAGTCTTGGCTAATTTTGAGGATAATCATAAAATCCCAACTAATTCAGGTATTGATAACTTATTATTTAGTTCAATATCTTCTTTTTGGTTTAATTCAAACTCTATTTCTAATTTTCTTTCAATTGATATTTCTTGTCTGTGTTTTCTCATTAATACTCACCTTTCCTTTTGGATTTATAATAACATATTGTTTTGATAAATTAAACAAAAAATCTCACTTAGAGTGAGAATAATTTTATTTATGCACGAGATACATACTTTCCATCTTTAGTTGATACAATTATTGTTTCTCCTTCTGAAATAAACATAGGAACTTTAATTGTATAACCTGATTCTATTGTAGCATCTTTCATAGCATTATTAGTTGTATTTCCTTTAACAGCATCAGTTGTTTCAGTAACTTTGTAATCAATTTTTTCTGGAAGAACAATTCCAAGAATTTCTCCTTCATACATTTGAATTTCAATAACTAATCCTTCTTTTAAGAATTTAGCATCATCGCCAATAATTGATGATGATACTTCCATTTGAGAATAGTCATTAGTATTCATGAATACATAGTTATCATTTTCTTTGTATAAGAATTGCATTTGCATTTTTTCAACATGAGCTTTTTCTAGTTTTAAGTTAGTATTAAAAGTATCTTCAATAGTAGATCCTGTTCTTAAATCACGATATTTAATTCTAACAAAAGCAGGTCCTTTACCTGGCTTAACATGTTGAAAATCAACGATAGTTACTAATTTACCTTCTAATATTAAAGTCATACCATTTTTAATATCATTAATATTTACATTCATAACTTTATTTCCTTACCTTTTTAATTATTTGCTTTCTTTAAAAACTTGTATTTTACGACAATTATTACAGAATTTCTTAATTTCTAATTTATCTGGAGTGTTTGCTTTGTTCTTTTCGGATGGTCTAGTATAATGACCACAAACTGTACATTTTAACGCAATTGGTTCACGATTTTCATTTTTCTTTGCCATTTTTATTCCTCCTTTTTTTCACCTAACGAAAGTATTATAACACACGAATTATACTAATTCAAACTATTTTTCTATGCTTTTTAACTGTTTTAACATTTTCTACCAATTTTTTCACCTAATTTAACAATTGTTTCAATGTCATTTGCACTATTAAATAAGATATCCTCATCAATATTAACATTATTAATTATTAAGATTATGGTCGATGCTCCGAACTTAAAATAGCCTTTTTCTTCACCTTTAATAAATTCATAATTACTATGTTCATTAACTATTTTACCCACCATTAATGCACCCACTTCAATTTCGATTACATCTCCAAAGGTCTCGGTATGAAGTGTTGTCCACTCTCTTTCGTTTTGAGTAAAGACATTTAAATTATTGGTAGCAATTGGTCTAACTGTATGTAAGACACCTTTAATGTGATTATTTTCTTCTTGATAACCTGAATCTATATAAGAATATCTATGATAATCATCCACACATAAACGAAACACGAGAGCATAAGCATTATCCATATCCAATTTCATATTAGAATCTATAAGATCATTTAATTTATATTT
>ERZ857629.4749-NODE-4749-length-10287-cov-5.426896_pt1 | contig 10287 bp, 9 predicted proteins | sample MGYA00519700_ERZ857629 | MGnify/ENA primary metagenome ERZ857629 (study PRJEB31778, sample SAMEA3449351) | human gut metagenome | biome: human gut; feature: human-associated habitat; material: faeces | place: United Kingdom | collected 2010/2012 ... | reverse complement strand
GCAGACTGCAATCCTTTTGTCAAAAAAGGGCAAAGCCCTTTTTTGACAGTCTCGAGCCGGTGACCGAAGTCACTGGCGTGGGAATCTCCCGGATGAACGACAGCATGAAAAGAATCCTGCAAAGCAGGAAAAAGAGAGGAAAGAAAGTCATGGAAAGACTGCTTGAAATTCTGGAGGACATCCAGCCGGATGTGGATTTTAAGACCCGCACGGACCTGATCGACGCCCATCTGCTCAGCTCCCTGAGCATCCTGTCTCTGATCGCGGAGCTGGAGGATGAATTTGACATCACCGTTCCTGCCGTGGAGGTTATCCCCGCCAACTTCAACTCCATGCAGGCCATGTGGGACATGATCCGGCGGCTTCAGGAGGAAGGCTGAGCATGGCGCGGATTCTCTCCCTGCTTCAGGCGGGAAAGCACACGGACCTGACTTCCTTCTTTTCTACGGCGTTTCTGGGCTTTTACCTGCCCCTGTGCCTGATCTTCTATGCGCTGGTGCCCAGGAAGCTTAAAAAGTATGCGCTTCTGCTGGAAAGTCTGGGCTTTTTCTGGCTTATCAGCGGCAGCCGGATCGTTTGGCTGCTGGGGACGGTCCTGATCGTCTGGGGCTGCGGGCTTTGGATGGACGCCGTTCTGAAAAGGCGGGATGCAGAACTGGCAGCGGCGGAACGTCCCCGGCGGAAGGAGATCAAACGCCGGTATCAGGGCAAGCTGCGCTGGATTCTGGCGCTGGGTGCGCTGGCAAATCTGGGGGTGCTCCTGACCCTGAAATACGCGGGCTTTGCCCTCCGGAACGTGAACGCGCTGTTTGGACTGACCCTGAACGTGCCGAAGTACCTGATGCCCATCGGTATTTCCTTCTATACCCTGCAGGCAATCGCCTACCTCTTTGACGTGTACCACGAGAAAATTTCCGCGGACCGGAACCTGCTGCGGGTGGCACTGTTCCTGTCCTTCTTCCCTCAGATCGTGGAGGGGCCCATCTGCCGCTATTCCGAGACGGCGGACAGACTCTGGAACTGTGAGCCCATTCGCTATGAGAACCTGACGGCCGGTTTGCAGCGGCTTCTCTTCGGACTGATGAAAAAGCTGGTGGTGGCGGATCGACTGAACACCTTCGTGAAGGCGGTATTTGCCGACTCCGGCAGCTTTTCCGGTGGGGTCATTGGACTGGCAGCGCTGTGCTATACCGTCCAGCTGTACATGGACTTTTCCGGCTCTATGGACGCGGTGGCGGGTGTGGGGCAGATTTTCGGGATTTCCATGCCGGAAAACTTCCGCCGCCCCTTCTTCTCCCGGACGATCTCCGAATTCTGGAACCGGTGGCATATCACGCTCGGCACCTTCTTCCGGGATTATATTTTCTACCCCGTGACCATGTCGAAGCCCATGAAGAAGCTGACGAACGCGGCCCGGAAGAAGCTGGGCAACCACTTTGGCCCTCTCCTTGCCGGAAGCGTGGCGCTCTTCTGCGTGTGGTTTGCCAACGGCGTGTGGCACGGAGCGGCGTGGAGCTTTATTTTCTTCGGTATGTACCACTTTGTTCTGATTCTTACCGGGAGCCTCATTGCCCCGCTGGTGAAGAAAACCAACGACCGGCTCCACATTTCTCCGGAACACCCGGTGTATCGGGGACTGCAAATTTTCAGGACCTGTGTGCTGGTGATCATCGGTGAGCTGTTCTTCCGGGCGGACGGACTGCGGGAAGGCATGCGGATGTTCGGGCAAATGGTCACGGACTTCCGGTTTACCGGCTTCTTCGCTCAGACGGCGGAGATCAGCTTTGACCGGAAGGATGCCCTGATCACCGCAATCACGGTGCTGATTGTGTTTGCCGTCAGCCTGATGAACGAGAAGGGAATTTGTCTCCGGACAGAGATCGCCAAAAAGCCCGTGGCGTTGCGGTGGGCAATCTGGTATACCCTGATCCTGTACATTCTGATTTTCGGCGCTTATGGTACGGGTTACGTCCCCGTGGATCCCATGTATGCGAACTTCTGAGAGGGGAAAATCCATGCGCAGACATATTATCTCGGCAGCGGTGTTTCTCCTGATCCTCGCCCTGCTTCTGGTGCCTCTGTCCCTGATTTTTCGTCCCAAGAACAATTCGCAGGAGGCGGGCATGGAGGAGCCCCGTGCCAACGGCATTCTTGCCGAACCGGAAAATTCCATCGATGTGCTGTTCCTCGGCAACAGCCTTGCCTACTGCTCCATGAATCCCATGGAGATCTGGAAAGAGTATGGGATTCCCACCTACGTGTGCTCCACCGTAGGGCAGCGGGTCAATATTACAATGCAGTTCCTCCGGCGGGTGCTGCGGACACAGAAGCCAAAGGTAGTGGCATTGGAAGCCATGGGGCCCCGGATGCCCACGGGCATTGTGACCAGATCTACAGAACTTCTGGAGGAGAAAGTACCCTTCTTCCGCTATCACAACCGATGGAAAACACTCCGCTGGCAGGACTTTTATACCGAACCGCACCATACCGCACTCCGGGAGGATAAGGGCTTTTACGGTCACATCGGTGAAAAACCGGCGGACCTGACGGACTACATGGCTCCCTCCGATGTCAGCGCCGGGATTCCCCGGAAAAGCCGGCGTGTCTTGGCAGAAATTGCCGAGCTTTGCCGGGACAACGGCATCCAGCTGGTTCTGTTCAGTGCGCCCAGTCCGGTCAACTGGAACAGCGCCTGGCACAACGCCTTTGCGGCAATGGCGGAAACGTTGGGGGTGCCATACCTGGACATGAATCTCATGCCGGAGGAGGTTCCCATGGATTGGAACCACGATTCCTTTGACGGCGGCGATCACCTGAACGTGGCGGGCGCAAAGAAAGCGTCGGATTACATGGGAAAGTGGCTGATCGAAACGGGCCTCTTCACCGACAAACGTCAGGATCCGGCATATACCCAGTGGAACATCTTCCTCACCCGCTGCGAAAACGGCGAGGGAATGGAATATAAGACGGCAGACTGATTGAGTTCCAAAGCAGCCCGGCAGGCATCAAAACCCTGCCGGGCTGCTTTTTATAGCGGATGGAAGGGAAAAAGGCGTTCGGGAAATCCGCAGAATGACATGACGCAATTTGCCATGTATGTTTCCGGTGCAAGTTATATAAGCGCCCAGTCACAGCCGGCTCTGTTTCTGACAGCCGGGCATGCTGCGGGAAATTTCTGCCTGTCCCGGGGGAATAGGGACAGACTGTGTGCAATAGGGTAGAACCGGGGGTGAAAACCATGTTATCCGGTATTTATCTGATGCTGAGCACTCTGTTCTATGGACTGAAACTCAGCCCCGGAAGCTTTCCCAAACCATTGACAGCGCAGGAGGAACGCGAATACCTGAATCAGGCAGCATCGGGTGACCTTCAGGCAAGGAACATTCTGGTAGAAAGGAACCTCCGCCTGGTAGCCCATGTGATGAAAAACAGATGATGCAAGGGAAGATTTTCTGCAGTGGACAGAAGGGACGATTTTGTTCGTGTGTTGTGGCCAGAGGGAATATATTGAAATGCGATGCTTACAGCCCGGCAAGGTTTTGGTGACTGCCGGACTGTGTTCTGTGTGATGGATGCTTGATTTGCGGATGCGTGCAAAAGTGTTTTAATGGGTAGATTCTTCGTTGCGTTTCCCGCAAAATCATGGTATGATGAGCAAAGTTGAGGGCTTTGACATCATGGCCTCGGGGATACAGGTTGTTCCGGCTATCCGGACGGGCTGTACCAATCGGAGGATTCTCAGACGAAATTACAGAGAGAGGAAACATACATATGAAGATTCTGGTTGTGAACGACGACTCCATCCACGCTCCCGGTATCGCGCTGCTGGCTAAGGCCGCTATGGAGCTGGGGGAGGTCACAGTGGTGGCGCCTGCCCATCAGTGCAGCGCCATGTCCCAGAAAATAACGATCCGCGGGGATATGCGGGTGGATCAGGTGGCGGATTTCCCCGTTCCCGTGAAGGCGGCTTACATGGTGGACGGCACGCCCGCGGACTGCGTGAAGATCGCGATGCAGTATCTGCTGGAGGAAAGGCCGGACTATGTTTTCTCCGGCATCAACGACGGCTATAACGCGGGCTTCGACATCGCCTATTCCGGCACGCTGGGCGCGGCCTTCGAGGCGGTCATGAAAGGCGTTCCGGCCATGGCCTTTTCCAGCACCATGAACGCCCCTCTGCATATTGCCGAAAAGTATCTGGTAAGTATCATGCGGGAGCTGATGGAAGCCGGGCAGGGACGGGGCGAGGTGTGGAACGTGAATTTCCCGGCGGTCGCCCCCGAAAAGCTGAAAGGCATTCTGAGAGAACGCACTGTCGCCCCCCTTCAGTTTTACAGTGAGGACTACCGGAAGACGATACTGCCGGACGGCGCGGTCGCCCTCACCGGGCAAGGCTCTCCGCTGACGGAGGGAGACGCGGTCCCGGCAGGCACCGATGTGGAGGCCGTTCTGAAGGGTTACATCTCCATCGGTAAAGTCAAGTGCACGGTTATGTAAAAATTAGAAAAAATTGTATCTATGTACTTGCAAAGACCACCAAATGTGCTATTATTTGAGTGTAGGAACATCTTGTGCCCACACCTATCCGTAATTCCCGGTGTTTCACCGTGAATAAAAATTATAAAGGAGATATTCACAATGAAAAAGATCCTTGCACTGACCATGGCACTGGTTCTGGTCCTGTCTCTGGGCGCCTGCGGCAAGGCCCCCGCTGCCGAGACCAAGGCTCCCACCGAAGCCCCTGTCAGCGTCACCGAGAAGGCCACTGAGACCGAAGCTGCCCGTCCTCACTTCGACAAGCTGACTCTGGAGTTCGTTCCCTCCAAGGACGCCGACGTCATCATTGCCGGCACCGAGAACCTGCCCGAGCTGGTCAAGGCCGAGATGGCAAACCTGGGCTACGACATCGACGAAGTTGACATCACCGTCGGCACCAGCTATGACGCCACCGGTGAGGCCATGTCCGCCGGTACCATCGATCTGGGCTGGCTGCCCGGCGGCACCTACGCCCTGTACTCCGACGATACCGACGTTATTCTGACCGCTACCCGTAACGGCCTGTCCAACGACAGCGAGAACCCCGCTGACTGGAACGGCGAAGCCAACGCCACCAAGAAGGATGGCCCTCAGGTCACCTACTACCGTTCTCTGATCTACGCAACTCCCTCTCCCTACGGCAAGGAGCTGGCTGCCAAGGTCAACGCCGGTGAGAAGCTGACTTGGGAAGATCTGGACAAGGCTACCTGGGCTGTTCAGAAGACCTCTTCCTCCGCCGGTTACATCTACCCCACTCTGTGGCTGATGGAGAACTACGACGGCAAGAAGATCTCCGACCTGTCCAATGTCGTTCCTCTGGACTCCGGCTACGGCACCGCTTTCTCCTACGCCGCTGCTGAGCAGGTGGACATCATTGTCTGCTACGCCGACGGCCGTAACGACTACGAAGCTTCCTGGATGCTGCCCGTCGATCAGAAGGACGAGACCGGCAAGCAGGGCATGGGCCGTTCCGAATCCATCTGGAATGAGCTGAACGTCATCGGCGTCACCGACGGCATCTACAACGACACCGTTGCCATTTCCAAGGAAAGCCCCTACTACACCCCCGAGCTGATCGACGCTCTGCAGCAGTGCTTCATCAACATCATCAACACCGATGAAGGACAGGCTATCTTCAGCGTCTACAGCCACACCGGCTATGCCATTGCCAAGGACTCCGACTACGACAGCGCCCGCGCTGCTCTGAAAGTTGTTTCCTGATTCATTGAAGTAATTCAGAAAGCGCCCTGCGTCAAAACAGGGCGCTTTCACCCTAATGAAGCCCTTAACACTCTGTTTTTGCGGAATTTTGCGGCAGGGCGGGTTGCTGTCAACCCAACGCCCGCTGGCGGCAAGCCGCCTTGCCGCAAAGCTTCGGCTCTTACGTGTCCAACTTAGCTTAAAGAAAGAGAAGACGCTGACATGATTGAATTTAAAAATGTATACAAAACCTATCCCAACGGCTTCACCGCACTGAAAGGCATCAACCTGCAAATTGAGCAGGGAGAATTTGTCGCCATCATCGGCCTGTCCGGCGCGGGCAAGTCCACCATTCTGCGCTGCATCAACCGGATGCACGATATCACCAAGGGTGAACTGACGGTGGACGGCGTCGATGTGGATGCCCTGAAGGGTAAGACGCTGCGCCGCTACCGCCGGAAGGTGGGCATGATCTTTCAGAGCTTTAACCTGGTCTCCCGCAGCACCGCCATCAAGAACGTTCTGACCGCCGACGTGCCGGATATGAACTTCTTCCGGGTCTTGTTCGGCATTTTCACCAAGGATCAGAAGATGCGCGCCCTGGAAAGCCTGGACAAGGTGGGCATTCTGGACAAAGCCTATACCCGCTGCGACCAGCTGTCCGGCGGCCAGCAGCAGCGTGTCGCGCTGGCGCGTACCCTGAACCAGAACCCCAAGATCATTCTGGCCGACGAGCCGGTGGCCTCCCTCGACCCCATCACCGCCAAGCAGGTCATGGAGGACTTTGTCCGCATCAACAAGGAATACAACATTTCCATTCTGCTGAACATCCACCATGTTGACCTTGCCCTCAAATACTGTGACCGGGTCATCGGCGTCCGTGCCGGTGAGATCGTCTTCGACGGCCCCGCCAGCACCATTACGCAGGAGCAGATCGACGCGGTCTACAACGGCACCAAGGTTCCCACCATGGGCGATGGAGAATGAGTATGGACAACGAAAATACCGCTCTCTACAAGGAGACGCTCTTCGATAAGATATTCAAGCCGCAGGTCATCACGCTGGAAAACGGACACACCGTCCGCCGCCCCAGAAGCCGCACCCCGCTCATTGTGATCTGTCTGGCGCTGGCCATCGTGTGGGCGCTGAAAATGACCGGCTTTGATCTCGCGGTCATCGTCAGCCGGTTTTCCAAGATGCTGGACCTGCTGAAAAAGATTTTCCATCCCAACTGGGAGTTCTTCCCCAAGGTCGTCAGCCCCCTGCTGGACACCATCAAGATGTCCATTCTGGGCACGGTCATCGGCTGCGCCATCGCCATGCCGGTGGCAATTCTCGCTTCCTCCAACATCAACCGCAACGCGGTGATCGTCAGCATTTTCCGCTTCATTCTGGCGCTGATCCGTACTCTGCCCACGCTGGTTATCGCGCTGGTGTGCGCGTTGATCTTCTCTCTGGGCACCTTCTCCGGCACGGTTGCCATCGCCATTTTCACCTTCGGCATCGTGTCCAAGATGCTCTATGAGAGCATCGAGACCATCGATATGGGGCCTTTCGAGGCCATGGAGGCGCTGGGCGCCAATAAATTTCAGGCATTCTGGTCGGCCTGCGTTCCCCAGATCCTGCCCGTTTATCTGAGCCACTGCCTGTACTGCTTTGAAATGAACATCCGCGCCTCCGCCATTCTGGGTTACGTCGGCGCGGGCGGCCTCGGCATCACCATCAACGAGCGGATCGGCTGGCGCGACTATGAGAGCCTTGGCATGGTTCTGCTGACGCTGTTCGTGGTCGTTGCGTTCATCGAATTCTTCAGCGCCTACCTGCGCAAGAAGCTGAGCTGAGAGGAGGATGAACATGTCTGCAAGAACCAAATTGGAAACCTTTGAGGAAGTCTACAACCGGAAGCTTACCGCTGCCGAGGCCTATGCCAATCGTCCCCGGAAGTGGATGCTCTACACCCTGATCGTGCTGATTATCGCGGTAATGGTCAGCTGGTCGTCCTCCAGCATCCAGTTCAACGGCATGACCACAACAGGCTCCGAAGTGGCGAAGGGCGTCCTCCACGGCGTCTTCCATCCCGATACCAAGCTGCTGTTCGGCACTGGGGATACGGATGTCCCTTATCTGCTGCTGCAGACCGTAGCCATTGCGGTGCTGGGCACCCTGTTCGGCGCGATTCTGGCGATTCCCTTTGCTTTTCTGGCCGCGTCCAACATCATGCCGAAGCCCATTTCCTACCTGTTCCGGCTGCTGATCCTGCTGATCCGCACCATTCCCAGTCTGGTGTGGGCGCTGATGTGGATTCGCGTTACCGGACCCGGCGCGGCCTGCGGTGTCATCACCCAGTCCATCTGCTCTATCGGCATGATCTCCGAAATGTATATCACGGCCATTGAGGACTTGGACACCCACATTCTGGAAAGTCTGGACGCCATGGGCTGCAACGCCTTTGAGAAAATCCGCTACGGCGTCATCCCGCAGCTGACGGCGAGTTTCATTTCCACCACCATTTACCGCTTCGATATCAACCTGAAGGACGCTACCACTCTGGGTATCGTCGGCGCGGGCGGTATCGGCGCGTCGCTGGTGCAGTGCCTGAACAGCCGCCGCTGGGCGATGGTCGGCTCCTTCGTCTGGGGGCTGATGGTGCTGGCGCTGATCATTGAGTTCTTCTCCACCAGAATCCGCCGGAAGCTGGCGCACGGTCAGTAATGATTCAAGGCAACACCGCACAATTGCGTCTGCGAGTCTCAGCCGTCTTTTTGCCCCACTTCCGCAGTTCCGAAAATGGGAAATACATACAGTATTCCTCCATTTTCGGAACTTTGAATTGGAACAAAAATCCTGCCTGAGACTTCTTGACGAATTGTGCGGTGTTGCCTTAACGCAAGGCTTCGGCGCGTCAACGCCGAAGCCTTTTTCAAGGGAGTATTTCTATGAACCGAAATCTGACAATCTGCTTTACAAGCGATGTTCACGGCTATTTTTCCGATATGGATTACGCAACGGGGACGCCCGGCACCACCGGACTTTCCCGCTGCGCCTCCTCCTTCCCCCACGACGGCAACACCCTGATTCTGGATGGCGGCGACATTTTGCAGGGAAGCCCCTTTGCCTATTGGCTCAGCCGGGAGCCGGTGGAGGGTGCGAAGGTGTCCGCACAGGTGATGAATCTGGCGGGGTATCATTTTGTCACTATTGGCAACCACGATTTTAACTTCGGCAAAGAGACGCTGGAAAGCTACCTCAGCCATCTGGACGCGCGCTGTGTCAGCGCCAATGTGGAGGGGGTACCCGGCGTGGAGCGGACTGCTGTGGTCACGCTGAAAAACGGTCTGCGCGTGGGCATTACCGGCGTCACCACTCATTTTGTCAATCTGTGGGAGAAGCCGGAGAATCTGGTGGGTATCAAGGTTCACGAGGCTTTCCCCGCTGCGGCGGCCGCGCTGGAGGAACTGAAGCAGGCGGGTGTGGACGTTACGGTCTGCATTTACCACGGCGGTTTTGAAAATGATCTGACCACCGGGGAGCTTCTCTCTGACACCGGCGAAAATCAGGCTTACCGGATTTGCAAGGAACTGGATTTTGACATTCTGCTGACGGGACACCAGCATCAGGCCAAGGCGGGCTTGCAGCTCTTTGGCACTTACGCCTGTCAGTCCCCGGATCGGTGCAGGCAGTACGTCCGGATGGATGCGGAAGTGTCGGCGGATGGGGACGTGACCGCCCATTCCCGGCTGGTTGAACCCGGAAAGCCCGATGAACGTCTGGCGGCATTTCTGGCGCCGCTGGATGCACAGAATGCTGTTTTTCTGGATCAGCCCCTTGGAGAGCTGGACATCCCGCTGCTGCCCGGAGATCATATGGAGATGGCGGAAAACGGCTCCCTGATTGCCAATTTCTTCAATCAGGTGCAGCTGGAAGCCTCCGGCGCAGACCTTTCCGTCACCAGCCTTGCCAATGTGGTGAAGGGCTTTAATAAGCAGGTCACCATCCGTGACGTGGTGGCCACCTACGTGTTCCCCAACACGCTGCAAACCCTTCAGGTGGATCGCCGGGTTCTGAAGGCCGGACTGGAACGCTGTGCGGAATACTTTGAATTGGATGAATCTGGGCGGCTACAGGTGGGACAGAGCTTCCTCAAGCCTATTGTTCAGCACTATAACTTTGACTATCTGTCCGGTCTGGAAGTGACGATGGACGTCCGTCGGCCGGTGGGTGACCGGGTCACATCCATGGTGTATGAAGGCAAAGAGCTGGAAGAAGGCCGGACGCTGACACTGTGCATGAACAACTACCGGGCCACCGGTACGGGCGGGTATCCGTTCTACGCAAAGTGCAGGCTGGTTAAGGATCAGCCGACGGAAATATCTCAGATGATTATTGAGTATATCGACCGACATAAGTACGTTGTCGTGGACAAACGGAAATGGCTGCATGTGATCTATTGACACGCGGAATTCCCAGGGCTTGAAGCCTTGGGAATTTTTGCGTTTTAATACTATTTCCTGATTAAAATCTTTGATTTTAATCAGGAAGGCATCGCCTAAT
>ERZ857629.4747-NODE-4747-length-10290-cov-3.546654_pt1 | contig 10290 bp, 7 predicted proteins | sample MGYA00519700_ERZ857629 | MGnify/ENA primary metagenome ERZ857629 (study PRJEB31778, sample SAMEA3449351) | human gut metagenome | biome: human gut; feature: human-associated habitat; material: faeces | place: United Kingdom | collected 2010/2012 ... | reverse complement strand
TACCGCCTTTCAGGAGAATAATGAGCATCGACACTTGAGCCACCTTTATGGTGTTTGGCCTCTGTTCGAGACTCAAAATAATCCCGAATTGACCAAGGCGTGCGAGCAGGCAATAGCTAACAGAAAGAGTGAAAACGAGGCGTCTCACGCTCTTGTGCACCGATCTCTTATCTCAGCTCGACTGAAGGATTCTGCGGCACTCACCGACGCTTTGCTTAATCTTATGAATCATAAGATTAGATACAATTCTCTTATGACTAACCACGACTATGACCGGGGAAGCTGCTATTGTACAGACTTTGCTATCGGTTATTTGGGTATAGTAAATGAGGCACTTGTTTATTCTCACGACAGCGATATAGGACTTCTTCCGGCATTGCCTGACAGCGGCTTTGACAGCGGAACACTTACAGGTGTCCGCACACGAAACCGTGCTGTGGTTAAAAAATTGCAGTGGGACATTCATACAAAAAAGGTTACAGCCGAGATAACCTCCGATATTGACCAAACATTGAATATTTCTTACGGTAAAGCTAAAAAAACACTTGCTTTTAAAGCCGGAGAAACAAAAACGATAGAGTTCTAAAAGAAAAATCCGCAGGTATGTTCCTGCGGATTTTTTACATTATTTTTCTTGTTCTTTTATTTTTTCACGCTCACGCTTTGCTCTGGCGGCTCTTCTTTCGTTTACCTCCAGGTCAATGAACATCATACAAAAACTGATTGCCAGTGATGCACAGCATACCCAGATAGCCTTGTTGCCCAGATGCTTTGTGACCACACTGCCTATGCCTGCTCCTATGGCAAACACAAGTATTACGCTGAAGTAAACCAAAGATTTTTGGAGTATCTTTTTGTCTTTGTATTGGATGGAAGCGAACAGAGATACTATTGCGCTTCGCATATTGCCTATGCACATTGTGGATGCGTACACGTGACCTCTTACCTTGTGGAAAGTTTGCACCTGCATAGCACAGACAAAGGATACTAATGCGTTGGCTAATGCATTGTATTTTTGCGGTATAAAGCCTACACAAAACAGCAGTATGATTTCGGCGAGTATGATTATTTGTCGCCAGTGTATTTTTTCTAAATGCTTAAAATAGCAGTGCACGTTTTCTGCTACATATGTACCCACCATAAATGACAGCACGGGTATCAAGTATCTTATGCAGTGCTTAAATTCTCCTTGAAAGAGGTTTGCGCTCATAAGCACAATGTTGCCTGTTTGTGCGTTTGCGAACACTTCTCCTCGGCAGATGTATGTATATGCGTCCTGAAAGCCTCCCGACAGCACTACAAATATTGCTGTCAAAAAGGAGTCGGACATTTGCGAAATCTCTGCCTTTTTGAAAAACGAGTTCATTATATTCTCCTTTATTCCTTTTCTTAGACAAATTATATCACGAGGACAAATTTTATTCAACATTCAAAGTGTATAATTTAGTTTGTGCCGTCTTGAAAATTTTGGTATTTTGTGCTATATTTTGCTTAGGTGGTTATTATGCTGACATTAGAAAAAGTAAAAGGTAAAAAATTAACAGAAAAAGCAAAAGAATTGTATCTCACTGCCTTTCCGGCAGAGGAGCGCATGCCTTTCTTTATGCTTATGAGCAGAACGAAGAAGAAAAATGTTGACTACTTTGCTGTTACCGAGTACGGTGTGTTCAAGGGCACAGTGTACATTGTGCGAATGAATGATATAGTCTATATTTTTTATCTCGCTGTTTCTCCGGACTGTCGCAACGGGGGCTACGGCAGTCAGATTTTGACTAAAATCAAGGAGCAGTACCCCCATTGTCGTTTTGTGCTCAACATAGAGACTACAGATGAGGCACAGGGCGATGATGATATTCGTACCCGTCGTTGCGGTTTTTATTATCGCAACGGCTTCAAAAAGTTGGATTATAAGGTAAAAGAGGGACCGGTTGTATATGATATGCTCTGCATCGCTCCCGATGAGTACCCTGTTACAGAGGCAGAATATACCGCCATTATGCGAGATTATCTCGGACCTGTGGTTTATCCGATGTATAGATTGATCAGCAGGCATACAGACTGACTATAGACGGTTAAAATTATAGTTGCACTCTGTGTGATTTATATGTAAAACGGAAATTAAGGAAAAGAGGACAAAATATATGGCTACGATGGATCGATTGCAGCCTAAGCAGAGTGCATACATCAAGACCGTTGGCGGCGACGGTGCGCTCCGAAATCACTTGTTGGATATGGGACTGACACCCGGCACGGAGGTCACGCTCCAAAAGATAGCTCCTATGGGCGACCCTGTCCAAATTGAACTGCGTGGTTATGAGCTGACACTCCGTCTGGATGAAGCACGAAAAATAGAAATCGAAAACATTCATCACAAAGAACAAAAGGTGCAAAAAAGTCAAAATTTGCACTATGAAAATATTCCCCACCCAAGAAAGGGTGAACTTGAGGAAGACGAGGGAAATCATCATCACGAAAAAGAATTGCCGAAAGGCAAAAAGATTACATTTGCTCTTGCAGGAAATCAAAACTGCGGAAAGACGACATTGTTTAACCAACTCACAGGTGCAAATCAGCATGTTGGCAATTTCCCCGGAGTTACAGTGGACCGAAAAGACGGCACTATACGCAACCATCCCGAAGCCACTGTTACGGACCTACCGGGCATTTATTCATTGTCGCCTTATTCCAGCGAAGAAATAGTAACCAGAGATTTTTTGCTCAAATCGCATCCGGACGGAATAATCAACATTGTAGATGCGTCTAATTTGGAGAGAAACCTTTGTCTCACAATGCAGCTTATGGAATTGGGAATTCCTATGGTTTTGGCATTGAATATGATGGACGAGGTGCGAGAAAACGGTGGTTCCGTCAGAGTAAACGAACTCGAAAAAATACTCGGTATACCGGTTGTTCCCATTTCTGCCGCAAAAAATGAGGGCGTCGATGAGCTTATCAATCACGCTATCCATGTTGCGAGGTACGGAGAGGCACCGGTCAGGATTGACTTTTGTCCCGACAATGAGGAAAAGCAGGAGCCTGTCGGAGCGGTGCATCGCTGTATTCATGCGGCTGTACATATGCTCGAGCCCGAGGCGAAGGCATTGGGTATTCCTGTCAGATTTGCTGCCACAAAGATGATAGAAAATGACTATTTGCTCGAAAAAGAAATGAAGCTGTCCAAAGAAAAGGAAAATGCCTTTTTGGAGATTGTTAGAGTTATGGAAAATGAGTCGGGCCTTGACCGAAAAGCTGCTGTATCAAATATGCGCTTTTCGTTTATTGAAAAAGTTTGCGAGCAGACAGTGACAAAGCCCAGCGAAAGCAAAGAACATAAGCGGAGTGTAGCTATAGACAAAATTTTAACAGGAAAATATACTGCCATTCCGTGCTTTATCGGTATTATGGGTTTGATTTTTGTTATGACCTTCAACCTTGTGGGTGCGTGGCTCTCTGACCTTATGGGTATGGGCGTAGATGCCGTGACCGGCTTGATCAGCAAGGCACTCGCAGCAGCAGATGTAAACACTGTTGTTCAGTCATTGGTAGTTGACGGTGTTTGTAAGGGTGTAGGCAGTGTAATCAGCTTTTTGCCTACTATCGTTACCTTGTTTTTCTTCCTCTCTATCCTGGAGGATACGGGATATATGGCGAGAGTTGCGTTTGTTATGGATAAACCGCTTAGAAAGATTGGATTATCCGGCAGGAGCTTTGTACCGATGCTTATCGGCTTTGGATGCTCTGTGCCTGCTATTATGTCCACAAGGACCTTGTCCAGTGAGCGTGACAGAAAAATGACTATTTTGCTTACGCCGTTTATGAGCTGCAGTGCAAAACTTCCTATTTATTCTCTTATGGTCAGCACCTTCTTTGCCCGAAAATATCAGGCTTTGGTGATGGTGGGACTTTATGTATTCGGTATAATTTGCGGAATTTTATATGCTTTGATATTGAATAAAACAAAGTTTAAAGGTGAGCCGGTTCCTTTTGTTATGGAACTGCCCAATTACAGACTGCCGTCTGCAAAGAGCGTCGTACAGCTCCTGTGGGAAAAAGCAAAAGGCTTTTTGCAAAAAGCCTTTACAATTATTTTTGCAGCCACTATAGTCATCTGGTTCCTGCAAACCTTTGACGCTCGCTTTAATGTCGCAAAATCTGCCGAAAACAGTCTGCTTGCAGCGATAGGCAATTTGGCAGCACCGCTGTTTGCACCTCTCGGATTCGGTGACTGGAGAGTAGCGACGGCTTTGATTACAGGTTTTACAGCAAAGGAGAGCGTGGTATCAACCCTAAGTATACTGCTGGGCGGAAGCACTGCCGGAGTCAGTGCTATGTTCACTCCGTTTTCAGCCGTGGTATTTTTGGTGTTCACATTGCTCTATACGCCTTGTGTCGCAGCCATTGCAACGGTAAAACGAGAAATGGGCGGAGCAAAGGCTGCAACCTTGATTGCTGTCAGCCAGTGCGCTATTGCGTGGGTTGTTGCATTTGTTGTGCACCTGTTCGGTATGGCTGTGGGCCTTGCATAAAAATCGGAGGCGATTGATTGAATATTCCAACGATTGTTACAGTCATAATCATTATTGCTTTGTTTGTGTGTGCGATAGTGTATATCATCAAATCAAAAAAAGAGAACAAAAACTCTTGTTCGGGTAATTGTTCTTGTTGTCCACTGAATTGTTCAAAGACTGTACCGAAAGAAGATAAGAAATAAATATAAAGTTGCTTAGGTTAAAATAAAAAACGGAAGTTCAACGCTTTTTGCAGAACTTCCGTTTTTACTTTTTATTTTTTCTCGTCTAAGAGGAGAACGCCTTGCGGCGGATTTTTTCTATCGCTCCCACCACGACCCCGCCACTGTAGAATGGTTTATGCCCATATTATAACAAGCATAAAAAAGCAGAACTCTTTTTGGGAGTTCTGCTTTTTTCAGTCATAGTATTTGTCAAGCTCGGTTTCGCATTTTTCATACTTTTTGATTTTTGGATTATTGTATATTTTGCCACGAGCTACCACAATATACGGTTGTGACAGCGCTCTGAAGTCTTCCAGCGGATTGCTGTCGGACACCAAAATGTCGGCGCACTTGCCCACTTCGATACTGCCGGTTATGTCGTCGATTCCCAAAATTTTTGCATTGTTCAGTGTAGCCGTGTACAGTGCAAATTCGGGTGTAACTCCCACATTCTTTTCAAAATAATGCAGTTCACGCCACATGTTGTAGTGCGTGGTGTACGGACAGCCTGTGTCTGTGCCGAGTCCTACGGTTATTCCGCTTGCGAGAGCAGTCTTTGAGCCGGCTATCATATTGTTGTATACGATATTGGAATTGTACTGCACCGCTTCGGTTATGCCCAGCGTCTCACGCTCAAATTTAGCCATAGGCAGTGCCGGCGAAATCGTGCACACCATTACTGCATTATGCGCCTTAAATGCCGCTATTTCTCGTTCAGTCAGTGTTGAGCCGTGCTCAATAGAGTCCACTCCGTTTTCTACAGCGGTGCGTACGCCCTCGGGGCTTTGCACGTGTGCGGCTACCTTGAGCCCATAGCTGTGTGCTCTGTCACAGCACGCTTTTATCATATCTGCCTGCATCATCAGTCTGCCCGGCTCCCCTTTAACCTTTGCGTCCATTACTCCGCCGGTTATCATCAGCTTGATTAGGTCAACATTGTGACTGTTCAGGTCGTCCACCATAGCCACAGCCTCCTCTACAGAGCCTGCCGGTCGTGTTACCGAGCCTACCATATGACCGTGGGGAACGCCGATAGCATAGTCAGCCGCCAAAATTCGAGGGCCCTCCAGCTTTCCGCAGTTTATTCTGTCCCTTAGCTTAGTATCAAAATCTGCGAGACCGCCTACGGCACGAATGGTGGTTACACCTGCCATAAGCCCCTGCATAGCGTAGGAGTGGCACATACCGATTACGATTTCTCTCATCAGTCCCGATGACAGCGCAAGCTTAGTCAGCTTTTCTGCCTTGAGAGGCTTGTTTTTCGGCTTGCCTCCTGCCGGCAGATGAACGTGCAGATTGATAAGACCCGGCATAAGATACCTACCGCCTAAGTCAATTATTTTGTCATCGCTCTTAGGCTCAATATTGCCAATCTCTGCTATTTTATCCCCGTAAATTGCAATGTCCGTGCCTGCCTTGGCGGTCATATCTTTTGTCCCGTCCAGAAGTGTGCAATTCTTAAATACTGTTCGCATAAGCTTTCCCTCTCAATATCTTACTTACTTCATTCTACAATAATCTTCACCTTTTATCAACCGAAACCCCACAAATATATACAAAGCTGCAGAAATATATCGGCACGCTCAGTTTGTTATATGCACGCCGTAATTGACCATACCGGTGACGATATAGGTATAATCGGCGTAATAATTTCTCGAAAAATAATGAAAAGGAATTGGATTTTGTGTTATTATGATTATGCAAACTTTTGCGTGTAAAATACCCCGACTCGACTTAATATCGAATCGGGGTTGCATTTTATTTATTCATCGTGTTTTTTCTTTTTTGAAATCATCAGGAGCAGTGCGCCGCCTAAAGTTATAGCCGATCCCATAGCCACAGCACTCTTTCCGTCTGTGCCCGTTTTAGGTGATGTGGTCGACGAAAAATTTTTCACTGCTTTTTTGGCATTTGATTTTGTTGACTTTTTAGTTGTGGTTTTTGGTGATACCTTTTTAATCACTGTGTCTGATTTTGCGATTTCTTTTGTTGCCTGCTCGTCGGCAAAATATTTTTCGCAATCGCCGCAGTACCAATATTCGATGTTTCCTTTTTCTTTTTCGGTAGCTGCCTTAGACGCAATGTGTCTGAGATTCTTGTGGTTTGACGAATCGTAATCGCCGTATTCACTGCCGCAAACGGTACAAATTGCTTTTTGGCTGCAATATGCCGTGCCGCCGGAGCAGTTTTCCGTTTTTGTTACGGTGCAGCCTGCATTGGTGCAGCGGACTGTATGAGTGCCGTCATCGTTAGAGCCGCCTTCGCCGAAGGTGTGACTCTTAGCTGCTATAGTTACTGCTCCGCAGTATCTGCACAGTACCTCTGTGGTGCAGTCACCGTCGTCCTGTGCAGGTGTGTGACCGTCATTTATTGTTACAGTCATTTCTGCTTTGTTGCTTTCCGTATCTTTGGCAACTATCTTTTGCTCACCCTCTGCCGGAGAAAGTGTAAACTTTCCGTTGCTGTCCAAAGCGACTGTTACACCGTTTACCGTAACGGTGTCGATATTGTCATCTGTCACGGTCACTTCTTGCGGTTCGCAGTAAACTTTTCCGTCGGTTATTCCGCTGATTACCGGTGCGGTAATATCTTTCCATTTTGCTGTCACGGTAAAATCTTCCAAAACAGGCTGTGTAAAATCATATGCTGTGCCGTTCTTGTACCAGCCTAAGAAAGAAAAACCGTCTCTGCTTGTGGTTGGTGCAGTTGCCTTTTGTCCCTTGAGTATTTTTTGCTCGTCTGCGGCACTGCCGCCGTCAGCGTCAAATGTTACCGTGCGCTTTGCGCTGTCATCTATTATTCCGTCACCGGTAACCTCTCCGTAAAATGTTCCGCCTCTGACAGTGCCGTTGTTACAGAATGCGCCGTAGAATATTCCACCGTTAATCTCTCTTGTGCTGTATACCTCGTCGTTAAATACGATGTCGGACAAATCGCTTCGGTCCCTATTAAAGCTGAGCATAACATTGCCCGAAATTTTACCGCCTGCGAGAGTAGCGTATCCTGTGACATCGGTGCCCAAGTTAAGTGCGTCACTGTTGCCGTCTGCCGTACAATCGATTACTGATGCGTTTTCATCTATAGTTATATTGCGGACACTCAATATGCCACCGCCGAAATTTATACCTCCGCACTCCAGCGCTCTGCACTCTTTGATCGTTGCAGAGCCGAGAAAATCCAAATTACCGAAGTTGCATATCCCTCCGCCTCGTGTGTCGTCTCTTTCGCATTTCGCCACACAGCCGATGATTGAGCCATAGGTCATTCTGAAGGTTGCGTTGTTACGGACGCTCGAACTGAGAGTGCTGTAGCTGTTTATATACACACCGCCGCCTTCTCTTGCTGTGCAGCCGACAATATTGCCTCCTGCCATATTGAAGAAACCGGCATTGGTTGAGTTTGCGTCAACATACACGCCGCCTCCGGCTCTTTTGAATTCGGCGTTACCTGTGATTACACCGCCGTTTACTGTCTTTGTACCGTTCGCCTCGTCCAGTACCCACAGTCCGTCGCTGTTGGGAGTGAACTTGTGTACTGCGTCTTTGCGGGAATCACGGATTACTAATAATCCTGTAGGATTTACTCTTATTACACTGTCGTTGCCCGTCATTCTGAGAACATATCCGTTTAGGTCAAGGACTACTCTGTGGTTTATTTGCAGAGTAGAGTCAATATCAATATCCGAATTTAAATAAACTTCCGTTCGTCGTTCGTCTGCAACAGTGCTGAACAAAGCCTCTTTTGTTGATACAGCTATCCCTGTTGCAAATGCGTACGATGTGATTGGCATAGAGCAAAGCACGATACATACTGTTACTATCATACAGATGAGTTTCTTTTTCATTATAATTACCTCCGTTGTGATTAAGCGGGTTAATTGTCGAGCGGCGAACATTATACATTACCGACCGTTCGTTTATTTTATTATATCAGACGAATTGCTCTTTTGCAACAAAAATTTTTGTTTATTGAACCTTTAACAAAAACAAAAAACCGATGCAAAATTTCTGCATCGGTTGATATGTATGTTGTATAGCTTACTTAATAACTGTACCCGGTGTGTTAGGTGCCATACCGGCAGCATTAGCCTCATCTGTGTCAATGTGCATAGCCAGTGCGTAGCTGTCGGATACTCTGACTACTACATCACCGAATGTAAGATTTCTGCCGTTAGCAGACGGAATTTCTACAGACACGATTTGACCGTTTTCCAGCCCCATTTCCTCTGCATCCTTTGTGGTTGCGTGGATATGGCGCTTTGCAGCGATAACACCCTCTTTGATTTCGATTTCGCCTGCAGGGCCTACCAGCTTGCAGCTTCCTGAGCCTGCGATGTCGCCGGACTCTCTAACAGGAGCATTTACACCGATTGAGCGTGCATCAGTCAGCGAGATTTCTACCTGAGTAGCCTTTCTTACAGGACCGAGAATTGATACTGCCGGAAACTCTCCCTTTGTACCGATTACTTTAACTCTTTCGTTGCTTGCATATTGACCCGGTTGAGACAGCTCTTTCTTTACTGTGAGTTCGTATCCCTTGCCGAAAAGTGTCTCCAAATCCTCTTGGGACAGGTGCACGTGACGGGCACTGATTTCTACTACAACTTGATTAGCCATTTTATTTTCCTCCGAAAAAATTTCTTTTATGATGATATTTTATACCTATTTTGATTGTTTTTCAACCATAAATTTGGTATTATGTTAAAAAGGGCAAAGGAGCTACGAATTATGACACTTGACGAATTAGAAAAGGAATGTCAGTCCTGCACTCGCTGCGGTTTGTGTGGGGGCAGAACTAACCTTGTATTCGGCGTAGGCAAAAAGGACGCCGACATTATGCTCATAGGAGAGGGACCCGGCGAAAACGAGGATTTGCAGGGCGAGCCTTTCGTAGGCAGGAGCGGCAAGCTGCTGGACAAATTTCTTGCCGGCATTGACCTCTACCGTGACAAAAATATTTATATTGCAAATATGGTAAAGTGTCGCCCGCCTAAAAACAGAGACCCAAAACCTGAGGAGCAGGAACAGTGCCTCCTTTGGCTCCGAGAGCAATTTAAGATTATCAGACCTAAGATTATTGTATGCGTCGGCAGAATTTCTGCCCAAAAATTGATTTCTCCCGATTTTAGAGTAACAAAGCAGCACGGCGAGTTTTTCGAAAAAAACGGCACTCTTATGATGGGCACCTACCACCCTGCCGCAATCCTGCGTAACCCCAACAACAAAGAACAGGCTTTTGCCGATTGGCTCAAAGTTAGGGACAAAATACAGGAATTGGGTATCGAAATTTAATCTTTTCCCCTATTATCCGAAATCGTACCTGCCGCAACAAAAAAGTAATGCCAAAATAAAATTATTTAAACATTTCCCTTGACAATCGTCGTTGGATATGCTAACATTTATAGGCACTGAGCAATAGTGCTTATATAGAGGTATAGTGTAACGGTAACACTCCGGACTCTGACTCCGTCATTTAAGGTTCGAATCCTTATACCTCTGCCATCACCTCGGAACATTCGTGTTCCGAGGCTTTTTTATGCCCGAATACTGCTTTTTACG
>ERZ857629.4746-NODE-4746-length-10291-cov-1.930344_pt1 | contig 10291 bp, 6 predicted proteins | sample MGYA00519700_ERZ857629 | MGnify/ENA primary metagenome ERZ857629 (study PRJEB31778, sample SAMEA3449351) | human gut metagenome | biome: human gut; feature: human-associated habitat; material: faeces | place: United Kingdom | collected 2010/2012 ... | reverse complement strand
CGGAATGCCCCTGAGTTTTCAGCGGTACCGTCTGGGCGAGGACAGGTTGTTTTATGAAAAAGGCTTTTTAAGTACTACGGTTGACGATATCCTGTTGTACAGAGTTCGGGATATAAGTGTAAAAATCTCATTTTGGCAGCGCCTTACGGGCGTCGGCACAGTAACGGTCAACTCTTCCGATCAGACAATGCCCGTGCTTGTTATGCGCGATATTAAGCGTCCCCGTGAGGTTAAAGAAATGCTTCATCAACAGGTCGAAAAAGCGAAAATCGCCTATCGCGTCCGCTATAATGAAATGATGGGCGCGGCGGGTGATGCAAACGGGGATGGGATCCCCGATGTGCTTCAGGATGGAAATTTTGGCGCATGATTCAAAACAAATCTTAGTACAAAACAGTTTTCAATGCGCAATGCGCAGTCAACGTGAGCCGGTGGGAAGAAATACCCTCTCGGCTCACGTTTTGTTTTGAGCTCTGCCGCCGCTGCCGATATTAAACCTGAATTTTTCTGCGCGAAGCCCGTTTCTGCGCACGGTTTTCGGAATAATCATATACAATCCGGAATCAGGGGCATATAAGAAACTTATGTAAAAAAACTGTGACAAATTTTTAAAATAATGTTGCAATTCGGAAACAATGATGCTACAATATATGCGTACAACATATTTGTGCATTAATTATCTACATCCGAAGGAGAGTCCAACATGAAAGCATTTCGCAAACCCATCGCATTGCTTGTGGCCTTGCTGATGGCAATCATTCCTTTTTGCGGCTTTGCAGAAGCCGGCCCCGTTCGAACCGAGCTTGACGACGCATTGAATGTTCCGGGCGGAACACTCAGCTTTTCCGACGGCGGAACAGAGTATCCCATGCAGGCTGTCACAGTTGATGAGCGTGTCTGCGCAAAGACAACAAACCAAACCGTCGGCAGGGCAACCTCCTCTGTAACGCTGACTGCAAGTGTTGCGGCGGGCACGGTTTTGAAATACGACATCAAAACCAGCACGGAACCTACCTACGACAAATTCACGCTCACCGTGAACGGTGCCGTGATTGCAGCGCACACAATGCACGGTATAAACGATTGGACGGAAAAGTCCTATGTCGTGACAGAGGCAGGCGACTTCACTTTCGTTTTCGGCTATACCAAGGATTCTTCCGTTGACAGGAACGAGGATACCGTCTGGTTGGACAATATCCGCTTTGAAGAGCCTGTTTCCGTGACTGGAATCGAACTTCCCGCAAATGAAACCGTCTATATCGGCACGCCGCTCACGCTTGTTCCCGTTATCTCTCCCGAAAACGCAACGATTCAAACTGTTGCATGGGCAACGGACAACGAAGAGGTTGCAACCGTCAACGCGGCAGGCGTTGTTACCGCTGCTGCGCAGGGTGAATGCAATATCACGGCAACAACTGCCGACGGCGGATTCACCGCAACAACTCATATAACCGTCCCTGCGCCCGTATCGCCGGAATCCGTTGAACTGAATTTCACCGAGGGCGATCTCGCGGCGGGCAGCTACGTTACCAATGTTTTTGCAACAGTACTTCCGGAAAATGCATACGATAAAACGGTAACTTGGGAATCTTCCGACACAAGTCTTGTGACCGTTACCTCCGAGGGCAAAATCTCCGCAATGAGCAATGTAAGCGGCACCGTCGTTGTCACTGCAACGACAGCGAACGGCCTTTCGGCTTCAATCACAATCAACGTTATCGCGCCCGATGATATGCCCGGGCTTGCGGATTTTCCGTTCACTCCCGCTGAAGTGGACACCGACTACACCGGCGTTATTGCGTGGAACGTTGTTCCCCACCTGCGCTTCCCACGGTCAACGGCAACAACAAGCTACCTGTCAACCACCAACGCTGTCGGATACGAATTTGAGCTTGTTGAAGGCAAAACATACGATTTCCTGACTTATTCGCCCAACGGGCTGCGCTTCGACACATATCTCAACGTTATCGCACCCGACGGCAGCTATCTTGTTTGCGACGACGAATCCGCAGGGCTCGGATTCGGACAGAAACTTGATGTTACTGCACCGATGAGCGGCACATATCGCGTGCTTGTTTCCGCTTATCATTATTACGGTGTCGGCGAATACGGTCTCCGCGTTGCGGAACATCCGTACATTGCGCCGACCGGCGTTGAGTTTGCGGCGGACAGCACGGAACTCCCCATCGGCGGAACGGAGCGGCTTGTTTACAGCCTTATTCCCGCAAATGCAACAAACCAAAACGTAACGTTCACTTCCTCCGATGAGTCCGTTGTGACCGTCAGCGAGAACGGCATTGCATCCGGCGTTGCAGTCGGTTCGGCAATTATCACCGTAACAACCGAAGAGGGCGGATTTACCGACACGATTACCGTCAACGTTGTGAACCGCACGGTTCTGTTTGAAGAAACATTTGACAACAGCCCCAACGACAGATGGGTTCGCCGAACGGGTGCTGCAAGCGATACCTATTGGTATTTCTCAAACGGTGCAAAGGCACATGGCGGTTCGGGCGGTTTTGCGGCATCCGACTCCTTTGATGAAGACTATTCCGCAAGCCCCGACAACTGGCTCATCTCCCCCGCCATTGAGCTTTCCGGAGACAGTACGGTCTATACTCTTCAATATTTCGTCTCCTGCGACGGATTTGCCGGTGAACATTACGAACTCAGACTCAGCACGACCGATAATTTGAATACGAGCTTTACCGAGGTGCTTTTGAGCGAAACACTCTCCAACACTTCATATGAGGCGCGCGTTATCGATCTCTCCGCATATAAAGGACAGACAATTTACCTTGCGTGGCATCACTGCGATTGCACGGATGTTATGTCCCTCCTGCTTGATACCGTAACGGTCATCGGCGCGGGCGGCGAAACCCCCGAACCGGTTCCCGGTGATGTAAACGGCAGCGGCGCGATTGAAACAGGGGATGCACTCCTCGTTCTCCGCTATATGCTCGGCGTGGAAACTCTTACGGAGGAACAGCTTGCAGCGGCGGATTTCGACGGCAGCGGTACCGTTGATCAGGCGGATGCACTGCTCATCCTTCGCGCTGCACTCGGAATCGGTGCATAAAGCGGCACGGTTCAGGCTCCTTTCCGCAAAAGCGGGTGAAACGGAGCAACTCACACATTCTTAATGCATTTTTCTTTTGCGGAGTGCTTGGAACTCACTCCGCACGATCGGGGAATACAAAGTGCACGAAAACCACCTGCCGAACGGCGGGTGGTTTTCGTATGCTGAATTATATGCTTTTATGTCCGGCAGCTTTCTGCGGCGAAGCACGGTGCGCCGGCGCAGTGTCAGCTTTTGATGCTCTCCTCAATAAAGGCATTCGCCGCCGCAAGCAGCTCATTGGCTTTCTGCTCGGCTTCCTCAGGTTTTTTTGCGGAAGCACTGATGTAAAGCTTCAGCTTGGGTTCTGTTCCGCTCGGGCGGACAATAACGGAGGAGTTTCCGCCTTCGCTGAAAGTAAAACGAAGAACATTGCATTGCGGCAGCTGAGCAGCAAAAGTAAGATTAAACTCGAAATCCTTTGTCGTTCCGTTGGAATAATCCTCAAAAACTTTAACCTTGTGCGCACCGAATTGCTGCGGCGTTTTGCTGCGGAGGTCGCTCATTGCGCGGCAAATGCGTTCCATGCCCTCACGGCCCGCAAGGGTGTAGGATTTTGTTTTTTCAAAATAGCAGCCGAATTTTTGGTAAATCTCCTGCAGCATGTTCCAAAGAGTTGACCCTTTGCTCTCGCAGTAAATTGCTGCTTCGCAAACGAGAAGAGCGGTTGAGATTGCATCCTTATCGTGAACGAAATCGCCGGCAAGGAAGCCGTAACTCTCCTCAAAACCGAACATGAAAGTGCCCTTGTGCTGCTTTGCGGCAAGATCGATTTGCTCTGCAATAAAGCGGAACCCCGTCGGAACGGTGCGCATTTCAACCCCGAAAGAAGTGCATATCGCATCCGCAAGCCCGGTGCTGACGAGGGATTTAACAACGAAGGCATCATCGGGCAGCTCTCCGCGTTCGCGCCGCATGGTCAAAATATAGTAAATCAGAAGGCAGCCGATCTGGTTCCCGGTAAGGGGACGATATTTTCCGCCCTTTGAGCGGCAAATGACGCCAAGCCTGTCGGAATCCGGGTCCGTTGCAAGAAGAAGTTGTGCATCGGTTTTTTTCGCAAGCTGCAAGGCGAGTGTAAATGCGTTCGGATCTTCGGGATTCGGTGCCGCAACGGTCGGAAAATCGCCGTCGGGCTGTGCCTGTTCTTCAACAACGCGCAGTTTTTTAAGCCCTGCCCGCTTTAAAATCTCCGTCACGGGAACAAGCCCCGCGCCGTGCAGCGGAGTGTAAACCACGCGAAAGTTTGCGCCGCGCTCCTGCATCAATTCGGGATTGAGGCGGAGAGAAAGAGCTTTTTTATAGTATGCTTCATCAACAAGATCGCTGACGGTGCAGATCATCTGGCTTTCGTTCACCGAAGCGAGTGAGCTCGTGTCGATGTCGAAATAATCTGCGCGGCGAATGCTTTCAAAAATCTTTTCCGCAAGCTCGGGGCCGACCTGTCCGCCGTGCGACCAGTAGACTTTATAACCGTTGTACTGCGGCGGATTGTGGCTTGCGGTGATTACGATGCCCGCTGCGCACCATAATTCCCGCACGGCAAACGAAAGCTGGGGAACGCTGTGAATGGAAGAAAAAACAAAACTGCGAATGCCGCAGACGGCAAGCGTTCGCGCAGCTTCATAAGCAAATTCCTTTGAGCAGCGGCGCGAATCATACGCAATGGCAACTCCGCGCGCCGCCAGTGCCGGGGATATTTTGGAAATGACGGCGGCAAGCCCCGCAGTCGCTCTGCGAACGACATATACGTTCATTCTGTTTGTGCCGGCACCGAGAATGCCGCGCAGACCGGCCGTTCCGAATTCAAGCTCGGTATAAAATCTGTCTTCCTGCTCTTTTTCGTTATCCTTAACGGAAAGAAGCTCGGCGCGGGTTTTTTCATCGATCGCGCTGCTGTTAAGCCAACGCTGATATTCTGTTTTATAATCCTGCATTTCGATCCTCCTTTGTATTTTGCGGGTTAAAAACGTGCGGAGCAATCAACGGAACATGCGGCTTTTTTCAGCTGCCGGTCTTTCCGCTTTATTTGCTTTTTCCGTACCTTCCGTATTTTCCGTATTTTCCGTATCTTCCGTACCTTCCGTACCTGTCGGAATACCTTCCGTAGCGGGAATATCTTCCGTAATTCAAACCGGAAGCGGAGCTTTGAGCATTGTTCAGAACGTAGCCGATGAACCTTATGCCCGTGTGCGAAAGGTTGCCGATGCCGTTGACAAGGCTGCTTTTGCGCGTGTATTCACGGCAAACAACATACACCGCACAATCGGAATATCCCGCAAGCACCTGTGCATCCGCAAGGATGGCGCAGGGCGGGGAATCCAAAATGATAAGCTCCGCAACCTCGCGCAGAGCGTTGATGAGCTCTGCCATTTTATCGGTGCGGAAAAGCTCGGCGGCATTGTCCGCAGTGGTATTGCCGTTGATTACAAAAAGATTATCCACAGGCTGGCTGATAATGTCCGCAAGCTCCGCCGTGCCGTTAAGGTATTCAACCAATCCGGCGGGTTTAAGTCCGCGGAAATCGCCGATAGTTGCAGGCTTGCGCACGTCGCAATCGATAAGCACGGTGCATTTGCCTTCCTGTGCAAGTGCAACGGCGGTGTTCAGCGCAACGGTGGTTTTACCCTCGCCGGGAACGGAGCTCGCGAACAAAATGACTTTGTCGCCGTGTTCCTCGGCGGATTTTTGGATCCTGCTGCGGATAAGCTTTATTGAATCGCCGAAGTTTTTTGTAACATCGTCATCGCGAAGCGAGACGGAGTCCTTGTTGCGCAGGCGGCGATTCACGCGCTCATAGGGCAGCGTGCCGATGCAGCGAAGGTTGAGAATCGATTTGAGTTCGGCTGTGCTGCGAACGGTTTTTCGCGTTGCGGCAGCAATAACGGCCACTGCAATGCCGAGAAGAAGCCCGAGTGCGGCACCCTTTTTGATACAGCTTGCGTAACTGAGGCTGTTATAGGGTGCGGAGGGAACTGCGGGAGGGCTGATGAGCGTGAGCTCCGTGTTGCCGACAACATAGTTTGCAACCTGCGGATATTTGTCGATTGCAGATACAAGAACTTTGTACGCAAGCTCGGGATCGGCAGCGGTTGTTTCAAGGGTGAAGAGCGTGGTCGTTCCTTCAACATAGGCATTGATGGAGGCGGGAAGCGTTTTAAGCTTCAGATCCTCGCATATAAGGTTGCGAAGCACGCCGCTTGTGAGTATGTACGGAAAGGTTCGCGCAAACTGCTCCGCAGTTGATTTGGAATAATAAGAAGCACTTGCACCGGACATGCCCACAACGTTGACAGTAAACGTTGCGGAGGCTTTGTACATCGGCCGATACGAACGTTTTGCGTTGTAACAGAAGAGCGCGCTGAACACAACGGCAAGCAAAAGCGGAAGCCAGAAAAGCCGAAGAAGCATCCGCAGGGAATCCTTTGCAAACACCGAAAGATCAAATGATGAATCCGCCGCATCGGCAGAGCTTTCTCTTCCGTGTGCATGTGTGCCGAAACCTGCGCGGCAGTCGTATTCGCTCATTGACGTTTCCCTCCCCCGTTATTTTCGGATGAACCGCGGCTGCCGTAGCCGCCGTAGCCGTATTTGCCGTAGTCGCCGTACCCATATTTGCTGTAATATTTTCCGTAACCGTACTGTCTGCCGTAGCCGCCGGACAAAAGCCCGCTCAGGAATTCGACCTTGCGGACATCGTTTAAAATGCAGCCGAGTATCTGCGTGCTGCCGGAAAGCGTGTCGACCGCATCGCGTATGCTTCTGCCGGAAGCGACGCCCTGCCGAACAACCATGACAGCGCAGTCCGAAAGCTCCGCATAGTATTCCGCAAGCCCGGAGCGGCACAGTGCGGGAGTGTCGATGATTATGAAATCATATTGTTCGCGGGCGGTTCGAATGAGCTTGTTCATTTTTTCGGAAACGATAATATCGGCCGCGTCGCCCGAAAAATCGTTGTTCGGAAGCAGCCGAAGGTGCTTTGCGCCCTCCGGAGAAGGCAGACCCGAAACATTGCCCGTTTCAAGGCGGGCGCAGAGGCAGTCCTCATCTTTCGGTGTGATGTCGAAAAGTTTTGAAAGCCCGGGGTTGCCGTTGGTGTCGCAATTTCCGTCAATCAGCAAAACTTTGTTGCCCGCATATGAAAGCATGACGGCAAGATTTGCCGCGGTAATTGTTTTGCCCTCGCCTTCGGCAACACTTGCAATAAGCAGGGTTTTCTGCCCGTTTTTGTTCAAAAGGTATTCAACACGCGTGCGGAGCAGGCGGAAGGTTTCCGCATAGCCGAAGCTCGTTGTGGGATTGCTGACAAGCAGGCTTTCGGAAGCGGCTTTTTTTGCGCTGCGGCCGCGGCGGAGGCGGCTGCGAAGGGTGCGCCTGTGTTTTTCGCAGCCGAAAGTCGAAAGCCGTTCACAGCTCGGCAAAAGTGCGGAAAGATCTCTTTCACTGCGGACTTTGTCGGAAAAGATGATATAAACAACGGTTGCCGAAACAATGACGGCAAACAAAATTGCGGTGTACTTAATAACGCCGCTGCGGCGGTTGAGCGCGTGAGTCGGAGCTTTCGGAACGGTGGGCTGCATAAGCACGTCCATCGCGGCGTTGGACATGACATTGTCCGTTATAAGATGATGGTTGTTTATAACGGCGCGGATTATTTTGAATGTCAGCCCGGGCGAGTCCGATGTCACTGTGAGCGACATGATGTTGGTTTCCGGAAGCTGGGATGTTGTTATCGTGCCGGAAAACTCCGTTTCGCCGATTGCATCAAGCACCGTTCGGCGCATTGCATCGCTTTCAAGCAGATACTGGAATGCTTCGGTAAGGCTTTTTGCGGTTTCGATATTTGTAAAAACGGTTGAAGTCACCGACCCCTTGCTCGTTACGAAAAAGGTTGCGGTGGATGAATACTCTTCTTTGTAAGTCTCCGTAACAAAAACATAGGACAGCATGGCGGATATGAGCAGCCCGATGAGCAGCAGCCAACGGCAGCGGATAAGCTCGGCGGCAACAATGCCTGCATCCGGGCGAATCTGCCGCTCCTCAGCCGCGGGAAGATCGTTTTTTGAAAATATTGACATAGTTTGTTGCTCTCCCTTTTTATGAGGCTGAAACCGAATCGGTCACGGCAACAAGCAGCGTCGCCGAACCGGTCGCATCCCCGCGCTCACAGTAAATCGTCACCTTGTATATTCCGGGCTTTGCAATGTTAAGCTCCGAATCGTCAATAACAAGGTTTTCCGCACCGTATTGCTCAACCGTGTAGCTTTCACGCAAAAATGCGATCTCACGAACATAGTCGATGGGATTGATTCTTTCGCCGGGCTCGGTGTAAACAAGGTAGTCGGAAAGAACTATTGAGGGTGCGTTATAGGATGAACGCTCATAAACGACGATTTCGGTTTGCAGCGACGAAACGTCGCCGAGACTGTTGGTAACGCGGAACTCAACCGGATGAACGCCGATTGCTGATATATAGTCGCCTGATTCGAGCAGGGTCATTGAAATTTTGTTGGAAATATCGCCGTCAATGCAGTCCTCGGCCGTGATATACAGCAGAGGATTGATAACCGTTCCGGATAAAAATTGCAGCGAATCGGTGATGCGGAACCGCGGCGAATGATAATCGGTGTAATAAAGAGTGCGTGAGGCCGTTGCAACATGGTTATGCGAATCAAACGCGGCATATGTTATGATGCTCTTGCCCGGCTCAACAAACGATGAAATGCTCTCGATAACGACCGATGAAGTAATGTCGCCGTCCTCCGCATCCATTGCCGTAACGCCGAAAAGCAGCTCCTCTTCGGAAGCATCAACGCTGACGTGAATTTCGGAGGAAGAGCAAACGATAACGGGCGCGGCGTCGTCCTTCGCCGCCGCTTCGCAAAAGGTATGTAAAAAAGCCCGCCGTTGCGAGAAGAAGTGCGGCAAGTGCCGCAATCGGTAATTTGGATCTGCTTCCTGACATTCGTTCACTCCTGCCCGTTCGGCGCAAAGGAGCACCGTACTTCGAGTATATTTAACCTGTCCATAGTCATGCATCTATTTTACCACTTTAAATTCCGCTTGTCTACCGCAAAATCCGCAGGACGCGCAGCTCTTCTTTGCGGGCATCGGTTCAATTTATTCTGCCGCCTGTTTTGCCGCACAAAAAACCTCCCGACAAAAAGCAGGAGGTTTTTTAATAATAACTCGGGAAGCTGCCGATTCCGCCCGTTCGTCTGTTTGCCGAATCAGCGTTTATTCAGATTTTTGTCAAAGCTTTTATCAAAGCACGCCCATGCAGAGCCTTGCAATTGCAAGCGCATCGGGAATGCCGATGTTTCCGCTGCAATCGACATCCGCCATTGCAAAGTCGATGCTGTTCAGATCCGTAACACCGACAGCCGCACGCAGAGCGGCAATTGCATCCTGCATTGTGATGCTTCCGTCCGCGTTGATATCACCCGCAAAGCAGGCTGTTGCCGAAATACCGTCGGTAATTTCAAAATCGGCTTCCGCACTGTGAATGCTGCCCTCCGAATACCAGCCGAGGAAGTTTTCGCCCTGTGCGCCGACGCTGCCTGTTTCGTTTTCATCGCCGATTTCGGTTCCGCTTTCGCCGTAAACGAAGCTTACCGTACCGCTGCCGAGGGTGTTAAGCCTGACGGGACGGGAAAACAGCCGGGGTTGAACTTCAATGTCTGTATACACGCCGGAAAGGTTGACTCCGCGCAGGTTCGGGCAATTCAGTGCGCGTGCCTGCGTGCAGTAAGGCTGGTTCAAAAAATCCAAAAGCCAAAGGCCTTCACAGTTGCTGAGTTCAACTTTGGAGATGTGGGTGCGGATGCCGGGAGTACACAATGCGGCTATGGTTGTGCCGGAAAAGTCAAACTCACCGTAAAAATCGACAGTATCATACCAATACCAATGCAGAATGCCGTCTTCGTAAATGCCCTGGATTTCGAAACGGGTGGACCCCAAAGTATCCGGTGTGGGGGGATAGGAAGGTGAGCCGGGTACACAACTAAAAAAAGAATAATTGAACTCGCCGTTATACACAGGCGGTAAACCGCGTGTAATTCTAAGAATTTCACCGTTGCAATAGCCGGTATCGCCCGCCGGCTGCTGTAAAAAAGCGATCACCTTTTCGGTATCAATATCGCTGAAGAACTTTGTTCCCGTACTTTCGGAAGA
>ERZ857629.4740-NODE-4740-length-10306-cov-11.655936_pt1 | contig 10306 bp, 9 predicted proteins | sample MGYA00519700_ERZ857629 | MGnify/ENA primary metagenome ERZ857629 (study PRJEB31778, sample SAMEA3449351) | human gut metagenome | biome: human gut; feature: human-associated habitat; material: faeces | place: United Kingdom | collected 2010/2012 ... | reverse complement strand
TTCTTGATGTACTGCTCCTTCACGTAGCGGGGGAGCTTCAGCTCCTCCGGGGAGATCAGCACGAAGCGCACGTTCTCATAGCGGCTCATGGCTGCCACCAGAGAGTGCACGGTGCGGCCAAACTTCAAATCGCCGCACAGGCCGACGGTCAGACCGTCGAAGCGTCCCTTTTCCTTGTGGATGGTCAGCAGGTCAGTCAGCGTCTGGGTGGGGTGGTTGTGGCCGCCATCGCCGGCGTTGATGATGGGCACCAGAGAACGTCTGGCCGCCACGAGGGGCGCGCCCTCCTTGGGGTGGCGCATGGCGATGATGTCGCTGTAACAGCTGACGGTGCGGATGGTGTCCGCCACGCTCTCGCCCTTGGCGGCGGAGGAGCTGTTGGCGGAGGAGAAGCCCAGCACCTGTCCGCCCAGAGACAGCATGGCACTCTCGAAGCTGAGACGGGTGCGGGTGGAGGGCTCGAAGAACAGGGTGGCGAGGATGCGCCCGTCGCACTTGTGGGCGTACTTGGCGGGGTTGTCGATGATGTCGCCGGCGGTAGTCACCAGCTCCATGATCTCCTGGGGGGAGAGCTGCAGAATGTCGATGAGATGTTCCATGTCAGTTAGTACCTCCTTTAGTGATCCATGTTTCGTCGGACGGGTCATCGCGGAACGCCAAGAGGCGTGCCACGTCCGCTTCGTCAATATAGCCGGCCGAGGCACCCTCGCGGGCGACGGTGTCAAGGTCGGTAAGGCTCACATTGCGGACATTGGCGGCGGCAAGACGCTCAATGCCCTTTTTCATGCCGTAGGTGAAGATGCTCACCACGCCCAGCACCTCCGCGCCGGCGGCGCGGAGTGCCTCCACGGTGTCCAGCACGCTGCCGCCGGTGGAGATAAGATCCTCGATGACCACCACCCTCTGCCCCTTTTCCAAGCGGCCCTCGATCTGGTTCCTGCGGCCGTGATCCTTGCTGCCGGAGCGGACATAGCCCATGGGCAGACCCAGCAGGTGGGCGGCGATGGCGGCGTGGGCGATACCGGCGGTGGCGGTGCCCATGAGTACCTCGGCGTCGGGGTACTCCCGCTTGACGGTGGCGGCAATGGCGTTTTCCACCAGCACGCGCACCTCGGGCGCGGTGAGGATCAGGCGGTTGTCGCAGTAGATGGGGCTTTTGATGCCGCTTGCCCAGGTGAACGGCTCCTGCGGGCGCAGGAATACCGCGCCGATGGAGAGCAGCCCTCTGGCAACTTGACGGTTTATTTCCATAGATACGCTTCCTTTCCTTGGGGCTTAGCCCACAAACTCAGCTTTGCAGCGTGCATACGCCGCCACGGGGTCGTCCGCCTGGGTGATGGGGCGACCCACCACGATGTAGTCCGCGCCCAGTTTCTTCGCCTCGGCAGGGGTGGTGACGCGCTTCTGGTCGTCACCGGCGGCGTCGGCGAAGCGGACGCCGGGCGTGACCGTGAGGAAGTCCGCGCCGCAGAGGGCGTGGATGATGCCCGCCTCACGGGGGGAGCAGACCACGCCGTCCAGCCCGGCCTTGGCGGCGTTCTCCGCGTAGTGGAGCACCACGCGCTCGATAGGCTCGTGGATTAGCAGCTCACGCTCCATGCGCTCCTGATCCGTGGAGGTCAGCTGGGTGACGGCGATGAGCAGGGGGCGGGTGCCGTCGGGACGGGTCAGACCCTCCAGCGCGGCGGTCATCATCGCCTGCGTGCCGGCGGCGTGGAGGTTCACAATGTCCACATCCAGAGCGGAGAGGGACGCCATCGCCTTTTTCACCGTGTTGGGGATGTCGTGGAGCTTCAGATCGAGGAAGATCCTGTGACCCCGTGCGCGGATGTCCCGCACGATCTGGGGCCCCTCGGCGTAGAAAAGCTCCATGCCGATCTTGACGAAGGGCTTTTCCCCGGTGAAGCGATCCAGAAAGGACAGCGTCTTTTCCCGGCTGTCGAAGTCCAATGCGATGATAACGTCCTTACCCATGGTGGGCACCTCCTATAATGTCATTGATGTCCTGTATGCCGTAAGCCGCCATTGCGGACGGCAGTGCTTCTACGATTTTTTGGCAGGCGAAGGGGTCAACGAGATTCGCCGCGCCCACGCCGACGGCGGTGGCTCCCGCCAGCATCAGCTCCAGCACGTCCGCCGCGCAGGAGACGCCGCCCATGCCCACGATGGGGATGTGAACCGCCTCGTAGACCTGATAGACCATGCGTACCGCCAAGGGGAAGATGCCGGGGCCGGACATACCGCCGGTGCCGTTCGCCAGCAGCGGGCGGCGGCGTTTCAGGTCGATACGCATACCCGGCAGGGTGTTGATGAGGCTGACGCCGTCCGCGCCGGCGTCCTCGCAGGCTTTGGCGACGGCGGCGATGTCTGCGGCGGCGGGGGAGAGCTTCAGGATAAGGGGCTTTTTCGTCACAGCCCGCACCGCCCGCGTCACCGCCGCGGCGGTGTCCGGCGACGCGCCGAAGGCGGCTCCGCCGCCGTGGACGTTGGGGCAGGAGATGTTGACCTCGATCCAGCCCACCTGCGGCTGGTCGTCCAGCCGGCGGCAGACCTCGGCGTACTCGTCGATGGAGAAGCCGCTGACGTTCGCCATTACCGGCTTGCGGAAGATCTCCTTCAGCCGGGGCAGCTCGTGGGAGAGCACCGCGTCGATGCCGGGGTTTTGCAGTCCCACGGAGTTCAGCAGACCGCCGGCGTACTCCGCGATACGGGGGGTGGGGTTGCCGAAGCGGGGCTCGCGGGTCGTCCCCTTGAAGGAGAAGGTGCCCAGTATATTGATGTCGTAGAGCTTGGCAAATTCCTGCCCGTAGCCGAAGGTGCCGCTGGCGGGGATAATGGGGTTGTCCAGCGGGAGACCGCAGAGGATCACCGATGTATTCACCATACGATCTCCTCCTTTACCAGCACGGGGCCGTCCGTGCAGATGCGCTTGCTGCCGTATTTCGTCCGGCAGGAGCAGCCCATGCACGCGCCGAAGCCGCAGCCCATGCGCTCCTCGAAGCTGAACTGGCCGGAGGTAGCGCAGCGGTCGTACACCGCGTGGAGCATGGGCTCGGGGCCGCAGGTGTAGAGGTAGGTATAAGGCTCCGCCAGAGCCATGCCGTCGGTGACAAGACCGGGGATGCCGTCGCTGCCGTCGGCGGTGAGGACGAGGACGTTCACCCCCAGAGCGCGGAAGTCCTCCACGAGAAATTCCTCCTGGGCGCGGTTGAAGCCCAGCACCGCCGTGACGCGCCTGCCCTGCGCCGTCAGGCGTTTGGCGAGGCCGTATAGGGGCGGGATGCCCACGCCGCCGCCCACCAGCAGGGGATGCGCTCCGGCGGGGGCGAGGTCGTAGCCGTTGCCGAGGCCGGTGAGCACGTCCAGCACCGCGCCCACGGGCAGGTGGGTCATGTGCTCTGTGCCGTGACCCAAGACCTTGTAGATCAGCGTCAGCTCGCCCGCCTGCCAGTCGCACACGGAGATGGGGCGGCGGAGAAAGAAGCCGTCCAGCTTGATGTTGACGAACTGGCCGGGGGCGGTGACGGCGGAGACGTCGCCGCCCAGCCGAAGGCGGTAGATGCCCTGAGACAGCGGCGCGTTTTCCAGAATTTTCAGCGATACCTGTTTCATGTGGCGGCTCCCTTCGTGGAAAGTGTTCCGTCGCTCCAAGCGACCTTGCCGTTCGAAACGGTCAGCAGGCAGCGTCCCTGTACCGTCCAGCCGGCGAAGGGCGTGGCGCGCCCCATGGACTGAAATTCCTCCGGGTCGATGACGTATGATGCGTTGAGATCGAACACCGTGAAGTCGGTGACGGCGGAAGCGGTCACGCCGGTGGGGACGCCGAAGCGGCGGCAGGGGTTGGTGTGGAGCAGCTCCACCAGCTTCTCCAGTGAGAGGATCCCCGGCTTCACAAGGTAGGTGTACAGCAGGGGGAACGCCGTCTCGATGCCCACAATGCCCATGGCACTCTTTTCCAGCCCGCGGCTCTTTTCCTCCGCGCTGTGGGGGGCGTGATCCGTGGCGATCATGTCGATGGTGCCGTCCGTCAGACCCTCCAGCAGTGCTTCCCGGTCGGACTTGTCCCGGAGCGGGGGGTTCATCTTAAAGCGGCCGTCCTCCTCCAGCTGAGAGTCGTCCAGCAGCAGGTAGTGGGGAGCCGTCTCGCAGGTGACATCCAGCCCCTCCGCCTTCGCCTGACGGAGCAGGGCGACGCTCTCCTTGGTGGAGATATGGCAGACGTGATAGGAGCAGCCCGTCTCACGCACCAGTGACAGATCGCGCTGGATCTGCCGCCACTCGCTCTCCGAGCAGATGCCCCGGTGCCCGTGGGCGCGGGCGTAGGCACCGTCGTGGATATAGCCGCCCCGCAGGAGGCTGTTGTCCTCGCAGTGCGCCACGATGAGCTTGCCGAGGCGTTTCGCCGTCTCCATGGCGCGGCGCATCATGCCGTCGCTCTGGACGCCCCTGCCGTCATCGGAGAAGGCGACCACATAGGGAGATAGCTCCTCCAGCGCAGACAGCTCCGTGCCCTGCTGTCCCACGGTGATGGCACCGTAGGGGAGGACGCGGATGGAGGCGTCCCGGCGGATGATGTCGAGCTGCTGCCGCAGGTGCGCCGCGCTGTCCGGCACGGGGTTCAGGTTGGGCATGGTGCAGACGGCGGTATAGCCGCCCCGCGCCGCCGCCAGCGTGCCGGTGCGGATCGTCTCTTTATAAGAAAAACCCGGCTCTCGCAGATGTACGTGTACATCGACAAAGCCGGGTAATAGGATAAAAGAGGAATTCTGTCCCTTGGAGGAAAAAACACGATCTCCAATGGAAACAGGGAACGCGCCGCCGGAAAAGGTATCCTGCGGCAGCGTCAGGGCGTCTCCCCAAGATAACGACATTTTCTTCACCGTCCTCCGAAATTTTTGCTATGATACCATGCGGCACCGCCGTTGTCAAGGGGGGAATGAGAGGTATTAGAAAAGCGTATAACTTAGCAGAGGGGGAGAGGTTGACACCGGGGAGGAAAAATGATACACTGCCAGCGTTAGTTGTTCATTAAATACGACCGTATGGAGGATATAGAATATGGATCAGATTCGTATTGTGGCGGATTCCAGCTGCGATCTTCTCACGCTGCCGGGGGTGGACTTCGTCAGCGTGCCCCTGACCATCCGCACGGACACGGAGGAATTCTGCGACGACGCAGCCCTCGACGTGGGCGAGATGGTGGCGGTGCTCCGCAACACCAAGGGACGCTCTTACAGCGCGTGTCCCAACATTTCCGATTGGGAGGACGCCTTCGGCGAAAGCGGCGACGTGGTCGCCTTTACCATCACCAGCAGCCTCTCCGGAAGCCACAGCACCGCCTGCGCCGCGAAGCAGCACTGCGAGGAGCGGGACCCGTCCCGCCGTATTTACGTGGTGGATACGCTGTCCGCAGGACCGGAGACGGCACTGCTGATGGAGAAGGCGGCGGCTGTGATGCACGGGGGCGGAGATTTTGACGATGTGTGCCGGGAGGTGGAGGCGTACCGGAAGGAGACGCACCTGCTGTTCGCGCTGGAGTCCATGCACAACCTTGCACAGAACGGGCGGGTCAGCAAGCTGGCGGCGACCATGGCGGGGGTGCTCGGTATCCGCGCCGTGGGGCAGGCCAGCGAGGAGGGGACGCTGGAGATGCTGGAGAAGTGCCGCGGACTGCGAAAGACGCGGGAGTTCGTACTCTCCGCCATGGAGAAGCTGGGGTATAAGGGCGGGCGCGTGCGGCTGGGACACTGCCAGAACGCGGCTCTCGCGCTGGAGCTTTCCACGGAGATACAGCAGCGGTTCCCCGGCGCGGAGGTGAAAAGCTATCCCCTGCGGGGACTGTGCAGCTACTACGCCGAGAAGGGCGGCATCATGCTGGGGTTTGAGGGGTAAGCGCAGACCTTGACAGGGGGTGCGACAGCTGGTATAGTCCCAGTAGAGAAGTCGTCCGGGGGACGGCAAGGAGGTCACTATGGAGCACATTTATGATATGGTCATCGTGGGCGGAGGCCCCGCCGGGTACACCGCCGCACTGTATGCCGCCAGAAGCGGACTGTCCACGGTGGTGCTGGAAAAGCTCTCCGCCGGAGGGCAGATGGCGTTGACGGAGCAGATCGACAACTACCCCGGCTTTGCAGAGGGGATCGACGGCTTTACGCTGGGGGAGAGGATGCAGCAGGGGGCGGAGCGGTTCGGCGCGGTCACGGAGCTGGCGGAGGTCTGTAGGGCGGAGCTTTCCGGCGCGGTGAAGGCGCTGGACACCGGAGACGAGGTGTTCCGCGGGCGCACGGTGGTCATCGCCACCGGCGCGGTGCCCCGGACGCTGGGCGTTCCCGGCGAGGAGGAGCTGGTGGGCAGAGGCGTACACTACTGCGCCGCCTGCGACGGTGCCTTCTACCGGGACAAGACCGTGGCGGTGGTGGGCGGCGGCAACTCCGCTGCGGCGGACGCGCTGACGCTGTCGCGTATCGCAAGGAAGGTCTATTTGATCCACCGCCGCGACAGCCTGCGGGCGACGAAGGTGTATCACGAGATGCTGATGAGCGCGCCCAACGTGGAGTTCTGCTGGAACAGCACCGTCTCTGCATTGCAGCACGGAGAGCGTCTGACGGGGCTGCGGCTGCGGGAGGTGCAGACGGGAGCGGAGCGGGACATCGCCTGCGACGGTGTGTTCGTCAGTGTGGGGCGCGTCCCGGCGACGGAACTGTTCCGGGAGGAGCTGACGCTGGACGAGTCCGGCTACATCGTGGCGGACGAGTCCACCCGCACGAGATTGCCCGGCGTGTTCGCCGTGGGAGATGTGCGTACCAAGGCGTTGCGGCAGGTGGTCACCGCCGTCGCCGACGGCGCGGTGGCGGTACACTACGCGGAGGCGTATCTGGCGGAGAGCCGGTGACGGTATCTACCGCGAAATGACGAAATAGCAAGAGACGCGGCAGGCACTGAGGGCCTGCCGCGTCCTTGTGTTTTTATGTGTCCTTATGGATAGGGGTCAGTGGGCGCGCTGCTTCAAAAATTCCTTGATTTTCGCGACGCCGGTGTAGAGTTGGGGCGTATCCCCCCAGACCACCAGCGTGGGAGCCTGCATCAAGCCGAGGGAGGTCGCCTCGGTCATGTGCTGCTCCACGTCCCACTCCTCATAGGGGACGCCCGCCTTTTGCAGCAGCGGCTTCACGGCGCGGCAGTTGGGGCAGGTGGCGGTGACGAAGAGGGTGCAGCGGTCACCGGCAGGGCGGGACACCTCCGGCTGCGCCGCGGCGGGGCGGGCGGAGGGGCGGATGGCGTCATCGTTTACCTGATACGTCTTTCTGTCCTGATACTCCTGGCTCTTGCCGTCGTTCCAGTTCTGCACCGGGCGGTAGTAGCCGGTGATGCGGCTGTATACCTCCGCCTTTTTGCCGCAGACCGGGCAGGTGAAGTGCTCGCCCGCCAGATAGCCGTGGTCGGCGCAGATGGAGTAGGTGGGGGACAGGGTGTAGTAGGGCAGCTCGTAGTTCTCCGCGATCTTACGCACCAGCGCGGCGGCGGACTGCCAGCTGGGCAGCTTCTCGCCCAAGAAAGCGTGGAACACCGTGCCGCTGGTGTACAGCGTTTGCAGCCTGTCCTGCACGTCCAGAGCGGCGAAGATGTCCTCCGTGTACCCCACGGGCAGGTGGCTGGAGTTGGTGTAATAGGGGGTGGCACCCTCGTGGGCGGTGATGATGTCGGGGTAACGCTGCTTGTCGTGCTTGGCGAGGCGGTAGGAGGTGGATTCGGCGGGGGTGGCCTCCAGATTGTAGAGGTCGCCGTACTGCTCCTGATAGTCACTGAGACGCTCGCGCATGTGGTTGAGGACGCGGACGGCGAAGTCCTGCGCCTCCTCGTGGGTCAGATCCTTCCGCAGCCATGCGGCGTTCAGACCGGCCTCGTTCATGCCCACCAGACCGATGGTGGAGAAGTGGTTGTCGAAGCTGCCCAGATACCGCTTGGTGTAGGGGTACAGCCCCTCGTCCATCAGACGCCCGATGGTGGTGCGCTTGATCTTCAGGCTCCGCGCCGCCACGTCCATCATGTGGTCGAGGCGGGAGAAGAACTCCCCTTCGTTCCGGGAGAGGTAGGCGATACGGGGCAGGTTGATGGTCACCACGCCCACGGAGCCGGTGGACTCGCCGCTGCCGAAGAAGCCGCCGCTCTTTTTACGCAGCTCCCGCAGGTCGAGGCGGAGGCGGCAGCACATGGAGCGGACGTCGCTGGGCTCCATGTCGGAGTTGATGTAGTTGGAGAAGTAGGGGGTGCCGAACTTGGAGGTCATCTCGAAGAGCAGGCGGTTATTCTCCGTCTCGCCCCAGTTAAAGTCCTTGGTGATGGAGTAGGTGGGGATGGGGTACTGGAAGCCGCGGCCGTTGGCGTCGCCCTCGATCATCACCTCGATGAACGCCCGGTTGACCATGTCCATCTCCGGTTGGCAGTCGCCGTAGGTGAAGTCCATGGGCTTGCCGCCCACGATGCAGGGCTGATCTGCTAAGTCGGCGGGCACGGTCCAGTCCAGCGTGATGTTGGAGAACGGCGCCTGCGTACCCCAGCGGCTGGGGGTGTTGACGCCGTAGACGAAGCTCTCGATACAGTGCTTGACATCCTCGAACGCCAGCTTGTCCGTGCGGACGAAGGGGGCGAGGTACGTGTCGAAGCTGGAGAACGCCTGCGCGCCCGCCCACTCGTTCTGCATGATGCCAAGGAAGTTCACCATCTGGTTGCAGAGGGTGGCCAGGTGCTTGGCGGGCGCGCTGGTGATCTTGCCGGGGATGCCGCCCAGACCCTCCTGAATGAGCTGCTTCAGGCTCCAGCCGGCGCAGTAGCCGGTGAGCATGGACAGGTCGTGGATGTGGATGTCGGCGTTGCGGTGGGCGTCGCCGATCTCGTCGTCGTAGATCTCGCTGAGCCAGTAGTTGGCGGTGATGGCACCGGAGTTGGACAAGATCAGTCCGCCCACGGAGTAGGTGACGGTGGAGTTCTCCTTCACCCGCCAGTCGGACACCTTCAGATAGCCGTCCACCAGTCCCTTGTAGTCCAGAATGGTGGAGCTCATGTTCCGCAGCTTCTCCCGGTTCTTGCGGTAGAGGATATACGCCTTGGCGACATCGGCGTAGCCCGCCCGCTGGAGGACAGCCTCTACGCTGTCCTGAATGGTCTCCACGCCGATGCGCTCGTCCCGGATCTTCCCGGCGTAGTCCGCCGTGACCTGTAGAGCCAGCAGGTCGATGACATCGGGGGTGTAGGGGATGCCGGTGGCGTCGAATGCCTTCATAATGGCGTTAGAGATGCGGCTGATGTTAAATTCGGCGGTGTGACCGTCGCGCTTGATGACTTTATACATGGTCGTTCTCCTTTTTCTCTCTATTTTCACCCTATATGCAGTGTCGTCTATTGTCCGCGTATCTCGGTGGCGGGGATATATGGCAAAACGCTGTCTCGCAGCGCGGAAATGGCTTCGTCCGTCAGAGGTGCGACGCCGGTGCCCAGCAGCGCGCCGGGGTCAACGAAGGGCTGGAGAAAGTACCGCTTGGCTCCTTGCAGCCATTGGCCGATCTCGACCATCGCCTCCGGCGAGTGCAGCGGGGCGCAGACGGTGGTGCGGAATTCGTAGTCCACGGTGCCTTGCAGCAGCAGCGCGGCACTCTCCTGCACCGGGGACAGGAGGTCTATACCGCCGCAGGTTCGGGGGTAGAGGGCGGGGCTGTTTTTAATGTCCATCGCCACGTAGTCCAGCAGCCCCTCCCGCACAAGTGCGTCCAGCATGGCGGGATTCGTGCCGTTGGTGTCCAGCTTGGTGCGGAAGCCCAGCCCACGGATGCGGCGGAGCAGCTGGGGCAGCTCCCGGTGGAGCGTCGGCTCGCCGCCGGAGATACACACGCCGTCCAGCTTGCTGCGCCGCGTGTGCAGGAAGGACAGCAGGGCGTCCTCGGAAAGAGCGTCCGGCGCATCCGCCGGCAGCACAAGGGACGGGTTGTGGCAGTAGGGGCAGCGCAGGTTGCAGCCGGTGAGGAACACGGTGCACGCCACATAGCCGGGGAAATCCAGCAGCGAAAGCTGCCGCAGTCCGCCGATCCGCATGGTGCACCACCCCTCTCCGTAAACAGATGTCTTACCCAGTATACAATGCGATGTGCCCGGTGTCAATACAAAACACAAGATATTGTGGATTTTTGTGGAAAAGGGCACAGTATTTCGTGCGGCTGCGCCGTACCGTGCGGAAAGGCGAAATAATGCCGTTATTTTCGTGCCGCAAAGCGGCACGAAAATATTCGCTTCGCTCCACGCACGCCTTGCA
>ERZ857629.4739-NODE-4739-length-10307-cov-6.073547_pt1 | contig 10307 bp, 8 predicted proteins | sample MGYA00519700_ERZ857629 | MGnify/ENA primary metagenome ERZ857629 (study PRJEB31778, sample SAMEA3449351) | human gut metagenome | biome: human gut; feature: human-associated habitat; material: faeces | place: United Kingdom | collected 2010/2012 ... | reverse complement strand
TTTCCAAACTTTGAATTGGGGCAAAAATCCTGTCTGAGACTTCTTGCCGAATTGCACGGTGCTGCCCAAGCGTTAAACGCCCGCCGGACCGGGCAAAAAAGCTCCCTCGTGTGAGGGAGCTTTTTCTGAATCATTTGAGCTTCTCGGCCAGGTATTCTGCCGCGGCCTGGATCTGGGGGTCGTTTTCCGGTTCCAGCGTACCGTAATAGATGGCGGCGGCGGTTTCGTCATCCACCGGGATTTCCCGATCCGGGGTCACGCCCACCCCTGCCAGATTCCGTCCCTGGGGGGTAAAGTATTTCCCCACGGACAGTCCCACGGCAGAGCCGTCCGACAGAACGAAGGTATTCTGGAAATAGCCCTTGCCCACGGTTTTGTTGCCGAAAACCTCCGCTTTTTCGTACTCCTGCAGGGCGGCGGCGAAGAACTCGGCGGCGGAGTAGGAGTCTCCGTTCACCAGCACCGCCATGGGAAGATCGAGGTAGGCGGCGTCGGAATAATCCGCCTTTTCCTTTCCCGCGTAGTCCACGGTGCGGAACACCTCACCCTCGGGCAGCAGCATATCCAGCACCTTGACCAGCTCGCTGGCGTAGCCGCCGGGGTTGTTCCGCACGTCAAAGATCAGGGCCTGCGCCCCCTGCTCCAGCAGGGTATCCACCGCCGCCTTCGTTTCGTCATGGCACCGGGAGTCAAAGTTTTCAATGGTCACAAGGCCGATATGGTTTTCCAGCAGGGTACCCGTCGCCACCGGCGTATCCACCTGCCGCCGCTCTACGGGAAAGGTAAGGTTCTCCCCCTCCCGCTCCACGGTGATCTCCACCGTGGTTCCGGCAGTGCCCCGCACCAGCGTCCGGGTCTCGGCGGCGGTTTTTCCCGCAATGTCCACCCCGTCCACCCGGGTGATCAGATCCTGCACCCGCAGTCCGGCTTCCTCCGCAGAGCCGCCGGGGGTCACCGCCTGAATGCGCATGCCCCCGTCCTCCATAACGATGGTCACGCCGATGCCCACGTAGGAGTTATTCATCTGCTCCATATGGGCGGCATACTCCGAGGCGGGAATGTAGTAGCTCCACCGGTCGCCCAGAGACTCCACCATGGCGTCCGCCGCCGCGTCCTCCATTTTCGTCCGGTCGGACCCGGCAATGAACTTTTCGGAGATCAGATTTTCCAGCTGGGTGAGCTTGGTCTCGGGATTCTGCCTTGCCATAACGGCAAAGGTCAGCGCAGAGGCGGCAGCCGCCGCGGCAATGTAAGACAGAACGCGCAGGAATTTTTTCATGCAGAAAGCCCTCTTTCTTTATCAAAGCGAAAATTGACAGCGAGACGCGACCCGGAAACCGTTACGGATACGGTCTGCGGTCAACGCTCCGCTGTCAACCCGATTTCTCAGGGAAACTCTGATTAAATCGGCAAGGGGCGGTTGCGGAAGATTCTGACTCAGGCGAAAGTTCTGAAAGCGGAGGAATCCCGTATGTATTTCCCACTTTCAGAACTGCATGGATGAGGCAAAAAATTCGCCGCCCTTTTAATAAAATGCCACGTAAGCCGCGGGGTTCTGGTAAGTGCCGTTATACAGGATGGCAAAGTGCAGGTGGTTGCCGGTGGAGATACCGGTGCTGCCCACGCCGCCGATGGACTTTCCGGCGGAAACCTGACTGCCGGAGGATACGTAGGCGGGCGCCTGCATGTGGGCATACAGAGAGGAGAAGCCGTCGCCGTGGTTGATGGTCACGTACCAGCCCAGCGAATTGGAATAGCCCGCGGAGGTAACGGTACCGGCGCGGGAAGCCACGATGGTGGTGCCCGCGGGGGCAGCCAGGTCAATGCCCTGATGGTAAGTAGAGGCGCCCGCAGTGGGCCGTTCCCGGAGACCGAAGGGGCTGGACACCTTCACGTAATTGCAGGGACGCAGCCAGGTAGCAGAGCCGGTACTGCCGCCGCTGTTTCCGCCGGAATTGCCGCTGTCGCCGCCGCTGTTTCCGCCTTCAATGGCGCCGGGCACCGTGGTGGGGGCGGCAGTGGTGGCAGTGGCGATATAGGCCAGCCACTCCTCCTGCTTCGCCCGGTTGTATTCCTGCTCCATCTGGGCGATCTGGTCCAGAAGCTCTTCGTCTTCCTTTTCCTTTTCCGCCTGCAGGGCTTCCAGCTCCGCGGCGTGAGCAACCAGTTCCTGCAGAAGCTCGTCCGCCTCTTTCCGCTTCGCTTCCAGCTGCGCGTTGGTTTCGTCCAACTCCGCCTTGACGTCATCCAGCTCCAGCTTTTCCTGCGCCAGTTCCTGACGGGAAACCTCCACCGCATCGGCGGCGTCGCTGAGCTCCTGAAGCCGCCGCATGTCGGAGGCGGCGATCTCCTCCACCATGTTCAGCCGGTCCAGCAGGTTGGAGAAGCTGGTTGCCTTGAAGAGGACCTCCCAATAGGTCAGGCTTCCCTCTTCCTCCATGGCGCGGATGCGGACCTTGCAGTCCTCGTTCATCTGCTCGAACCGCTCCTGCGCGTGATCCAGCTCGTCCTGCTTGTCCGCCACCAGCACGCTGAAGGCGGAGATCTGCTCGGTCATGTTGGTAATGGAGGCGTGGAGCAGACCCACCTCCTGATCGATGATATTCTTCTGCGACACAATGTCGGCAATGTTGTCCTTATTTTCCGAATACTGATTCTTCAGATCCTGAATCTGGCTCTGGAGGTCTTTTTTCTGTGCCCTCAGCGCATTGATCTGCTTCCGGATCTCACTGGAGGATGCGGCGGAAGCACGGGTGGGAAGAAGACCGATAATCAGCGTCAGGAGCATGATTGCGGCCATGATTCCTGCCAGTATGGACACGATCCGCTTGCGATTTTTCATAAGTAACTCCTTTTTCCAAAAAGGGAAAGCAAATGGGTGGGTATGGCACAGAGCTTTTCCGCATGCATGGCAATCACCGGTGCGGGACGCTCCGTCAGATATACGCCAGAGGATTTACATAGGTTCCGGCATAGGAAATGCCGAAGTGGAGGTGGGGGCCGGTGGAAAGTCCGGTGCTGCCCACGTAGCCGATCAGCTGTCCGGCGGAGACGCTCTGTCCCGCGGAGACCACGTAATGGGTCATGTGCATGTAGATGGAGGCGAAGCCGTCGCCATGGTTGATGCTGACGTAGTTGCCCGCGCCGCCTGCCTGATAGGAAGCCGCCGTCACGGTGCCCGCCCGGGTGGCGTAAATGGGAGTACCCTGGGCGCAGGCCATATCAATACCGTTGTGCATTCTGGCGTAGCCCAGAATGGGGTGGTTCCGCATGCCGAAGGGGCTGCTGATGTGGTAGCCGGACACCGGGGTGATCCAGGTGGCGTCGGACTTGGGATTCTGACCGGCAAGGGCCTGCTTTGCCAGCTCTTCCTTGTACTTGGCGCTGGAATATTCCTTTTCCTTTTTGGCGATCTGCTGCATCAGATCGTCCTGCAGGGCTTCCGACTCATCCAGCAGAGCCTGAAACTCGTCCTGTTTTTTGGCCAGCTCCCGGAGAATATCGTCGGACTCGGTGCGCTTGACATCCAGCGCCGCTTCACTTTCCGCGAGCTCTGCCTGACTTTCCTCCAGACCCGCCTTTTCCTCGTTCATCTGGCTCTGGATGGTCTCGATCATCCGGGAGGCAGCCTCCAGCTGGGTCAGGCGGCGCTGGTCGGCGGCGGCGATCTCCTCCACCATGGTGAGCCGGTCCAGCATTTCCGTAAAGCTGGCGGACTGGAAGATCACTTCCCAGTAGGAAAGCTCCCCTTCCTCCTCCATGGCCTGAATCCGCTCCCTGCTCTGGGCATTGAGCTGATCCAGATAGGCCTGACTGACCTCCAGTTCCTCCTGATTGTCCGCAATCAGCTGACTGTACACGGAAATCTGTTCATTGATGTTGATGATCTGGGTGTGCAGGAGCGCGATCTCCTGATCGATGGCGTTTTTGTTGTCCACCAGCTCCTGAATTTCGCTGGCATTGGCATTGTACTGGCGGCGGATGCCGTTGATCTGCGCCTGAATTTCCTTATTTTTATCCTTCAGATCGTTCAGTTCTTCCTTGATCTCCGACGAGGATACGGCCAGCGCCGTTCCCGGCAACACCGAGATTAGCATAACCGCCGCAAGAAAAACAGCGAAACAGGAGCGAAACAGGGTTCTTTTTTTCATATCTTTCTCCATTGCCGAGGGTACGTACGGAATTCTCCGGCTTCTCTCCGGTGTGGATCCGCACAGGGCGGCCGCACCTGCAGGTTCAGCAGGCCGGGCCTTCTTTGGCCTTTCCGGAAACCGGCGTCTTATACGTCCATGAACTTCCGGATGGAGGTCCAGGAGCCTACAATGCCGACGAAAAGGCCGGCGGCGGTAAAGACGATGATCATGGGGATCAGCAGCTCCTGGAAGGGAACGAAGGAGAACAGCCGCAGGGAGTCCACCTGAGCGATCTTGTCCAGCAGGGCGTTATACAGTCCCCACTCCAGACCGAAGCCCACAATGGAGCCGGTCATGCCCAGGGTAAAGCCCTCTACCATGAAGGGCAGCCGGATGAAGCCGTTGGTCGCGCCCACCATCTTCATAATGGCGATCTCGTTCCGCCGGTCGTACATGGCAAGCTTGACGGTGTTGGAAATGATCAGCAGAGAAATGACCAGCAGCACCGCGATGAGGGCGGCGGAAGCAATGTGCAGCACGCCCTGAATGGTGGAGAAGCCCTCCGCCAGCTCATAGGCGGCATTGGTCTGGGCCACGCCGGGAATCTGCTTGAGCTGCTCGTCGGTCTGCTTCATTTTGGTATTGTCCTCAAGGGTGACCACATACCGGTGCCGCAGATCCTCCGCCTGCACGCCCTTCAGGGAAGCATCGTTGTCGTGATCGGCAATGAAGTTCTGCAGCGCCTCCTCCCGGGAGACAAAGGTCGCCTGCAGGACGTTATCCAGTGCGTTGATCTTGGTGCCGATGCTCCTTGCCTCGGCATCGGACAGGCTGCTGTCCACATAAACGAGGATCTCACTGGTCTGGTTCAGGTCCTGCACCATCACATCCAGATTATAGGCAAGGATGGAAAAGCTGCCCACGATCAGCAGGCACGCCACCGTAACGCACACGGCGGCGAAGGACATGAAGCCATGGAGGAAAATGCCCCGCATACCTTCCTTCAGAAGGTAACCGATATTATTGATTTTCATATTTGTAGTACCCCTCTCCTTCACTGACCACGACGCCCTCGTCGATGGCAATGACACGCTTGTGGAAAAGCTCCACCAGATCCTTTTCGTGGGTAACCACCAGAACCGTGGTGCCCAGGTTATTGATCTCCTGAAGCAGGGACATGATCTCAAAGGACCGTGCCGGATCCAGGTTACCGGTGGGCTCGTCGGCAATGATGGTGGAGGGGTTATTCACCAGCGCCCGGGCGATGGCAAGACGCTGCTGCTCGCCGCCGGACATTTCGCCGGGCTTCCGGGCCGCCTTGTTTTCAAGGCCAACCAGCTCCAGCACATAGGGCACCCGTTCCTTGATTTCCTTCTCCCTTGCGCCTACCACCCGCATGGCAAAGGCCACGTTGTCATAGACGGACATGTTGGGAATCAGCCGGAAGTCCTGAAACACCACGCCGACGGTACGGCGGAGGTAGGGAATCTCCCGCTTCCTGATCCGCTCCAGAGAATAGCCGTTCACATGAACGGAGCCGGAGGTGGGACGAAGCTCGCCGGTGATCAGCTTGATGATGGTGGATTTTCCGGAACCGGAGGGGCCAACCAGAAAGACGAAATCGCCGTCGGCGATCTGCATTGTGATCCCGTTCAGGGCGTTATTTCCCTGCTGATAGGATTTTACAACGTCGGTAAATTCGATCATTTGCATCTATCTCCAATCATGGAATGAGCATGGGGCGGACAAACCCGCCGCAATGTAACCGAATTGTAACACATGGCAGCGGCAAAGTCAATATTTTTTGACAGAAACCGGGCAAAACAAAAAGAATTCACAATTTCTCCACAACTATTTCACGGTTTTTTCGGGGGAATAACGGGATTTTCACCGGTCTCTGCACGGTGTAAAAATTATCCCTTGCGTTTACGGAAACGGGATTTTATAATGGGAGCATGGGATTTCTGACTTTTCCCGGGCGGCGGAAACGGCTGCCGGGGAAATTTTCCCGGGACGGAGGGCAAGGATAATGCCGCAATTTACAAAATACGCGCTGGAAGCATCCCTCAAGAAGCTGCTTCTGGAAAAGCCCCTGAACAAGATCACCATTCAGGACATTACCGAGGACTGCGGCATCAGCCGCATGACCTTTTATTATCATTTTCAGGACCTTTCCGATCTGGTGGAGTGGGCCTGTCTGGAGGACGCCCGGAAGGCGTTGGCGGACAAGAAAACCTTCGATACCTGGCAGCAGGGCTTTGTGCAGATCTTTCTGGAGGTGCGGAAAAACAAGCCTTTTATCTTAAACGTTTACCGCTGCGTCAGCCGGGAGCAGGTGGAAAAATACCTGAACCCCCTGACGGACAGTCTGCTGATGGGAGTCATCAACGAGCTGTCCGCCGACATGGTGGTCCGGGACGAGGACAAGGCGTTCATCGCGCAGATCTATTCCTATGCCTTCGTGGGGCTGATGCTGGACTGGATCAGGGGCGGCATGCAGGAGGATCCGGAACAGCTGGTCGCCCGGTTTGCAAGGGTGATCCACAACGACCTGTCCGACGCCCTGAACCGCTTCCGTCTGGACGCCGGGCAGGAATGACCCGTAATCGGAGGGAATCCTTCCCGATTCTGCGGCACGGGGCCGTTTTTTATGGCAGCACCGCGCAATTCGGCAAAAAGATGGCGGAGACTCGCAGACGCAATTGTGCGGTGTTGCCTTATCAAACTCCGGCAAATGATCAAATTTCAGGCAGAACCGTCCCGGTGGTGAAGAATCCATCACCGGGGCGGTTCTGTTTATTGTCAAAAAATCCGGAAAGACTATAATAAGGGCATACAAAGTCCTTACGGAACGGAAAACCGGACACCGGACTGACAGCGGACAGTGGAAAGCTGACAGCCTGCATTGCTTCGGAAGCGCCGTCAGCTGTCCACTGTCCGTCAATTTGCCGTCATTCCGGTTTCCTTCCCACAGGATCGAATCTATCAAAGGAGCTGCGATTTATGTATTATTCTGCTGGAACCTACGAAGCGTTTGCCCATCCGGTAAAGCCCGAGGGCGTAGACACCAAGTCCGCTTATATCATCGGCACCGGCCTTGCCGGTCTGACCGCCGCCTTCTACCTGGTGCGGGACGGACAGATGAAAGGCGAGCGGATCCATGTATTTGAGAAGCTGGATCTGGCCGGAGGCAGCTGCGACGGCCGCAAGGACGTAACCAAGGGCTTCTTCATGCGGGGCGGCCGGGAAATGGACAACCATTTCGAGGTCATGTGGGACACCTTCCGGGATGTTCCCTCCATCGAGACGCCCGGCGTGTCCGTGCTGGATGAGTACTACTGGCTGAACAAGCGGGACCCCAACTACTCCCTGTGCCGTGCCACCGTAAACCGGGGCGAGGACGCCCACACGGACAAGCAGTTTAAGCTGGACCGGGAGTCCGCGCTGGCGCTGTCCAAGCTGTTCATGACCCCCGAAAAGGATCTGGAGGACAAGAAGATCTCCGAGATCATGCCCGACTCCTTCTGGGAAACCAACTTCTGGCTGTACTGGCAGACCATGTTCGCCTTCCAGCGCTGGAGCAGCGCTCTGGAAATGAAGCGGTATCTGTGCCGCTACGTCCACCACATTGACGGTCTGCCCGATTTCTCCGCCCTGCGGTTCACCAAGTACAACCAGTACGAGAGCATGATCCTGCCTCTTGTGAAGTATCTGGAGAACCACGGCGTTGTCATTGCGTATGGCATGGACGTGAAGAACGTGATCCTCGCAAAGGAAGGCGACAAGCGGGTGGCCAAACAGATCCTCTACGTGAAGGACGGCAAGGCCCAGACCATCGACCTGACGGAGGATGATCTGGTGTTCATCACCAACGGCTGCTGCACCGACACCTCCTGCTACGGCGACCAGACCCACGCCCCCGACCTGTCCGCCATTCACAACGGCAGCGGCGAGTCCTGGGATATGTGGAAGGCCATTGCGGCTCAGGCAGAGCACGGCGAGTACGGCAACCCCGATACCTTCTGCACCGATGTGGACGCCACCAACTGGATGAGCGCCACCGTAGCGACCTCCAATGAGGAAGTCATCTCCCACATCATGAACATCTGCCACCGGGATCCCCGGGCCGGCAAGGTGACCACCGGCGGTATCGTCACCGTAAAGGACAGCACCGACAACTGGTATCTCTCCTGGACCATCAACCGTCAGCCTCAGTTCAAGTCTCAGGACAAGAACATGGTGCTGGTGTGGCTGTATTCTCTGAACACCAACAAGGAAGGCAACTATGTGAAGAAGCCTATGCGGGAGTGCACCGGCGAAGAGGTCTGCCGGGAGTGGCTGTATCACATCGGCGTGCCGGAGGATCGGATTGAAGCCCTGGCAAAGGACGCCTGCAACACCACCACCTGCTATATGCCCTATATCAACGCCTTCTTCCAGCCGAGAAAGGAATCCGACCGGCCGAAGGTCGTGCCGGACGGCGCCGTGAACTTCGCCTTCCTGGGTCAGTTCGCCGAAACGCCCCGGGACACCATCTTCACCACCGAGTACTCCATGCGGACCGGTATGGAAGCGGTTTACACCCTGCTGAATATTGACCGTGCCGTCCCCGAGGTCTGGGGCAGCAAATACGATGTGCGGGAGCTGCTGCGTGCCTGCTACTACGCCATCGACAAGAAGCCCCTCACGAAAGCCAAGCTCACCTTCGGCGAGCGGGAGCTGCTGAAGATCGTCCTGAAAAAGGTACGGGGCACCGACGTGGAGCTTCTGCTGAAGGAAAGCGGCCTGATCGAGTAAACCGCGGGATAAATTGGATTTTGGCAGCGTAAGGCATCTCATTTTTCTCACCTGTTCCCCTTTCACAGCCGCGGAAAGCAGCTAAAAAGCTGCTTTCCGCGGTTTTGTGTTTCTGCCGCCGGTTGATTTCCCCGGGGGCATTTGTTATAATGAAACAAAAAATCCCGCCCACGGAGCGGGATAACGTATGGAGGCGAACGGGCGATGCGTATTTTGCAGGTGCTGAACTCCCGGGTCTATTCCGGGGCGGAAAACGTGGTCTGCCAGATCATCCGCATGTTCCGGGAGGATGAAGGCGTGGAGATCGCCTATTGCAGTCCCTACGGGGAAAAACTGGAAGCGATCCTTGTGCAGGAGGGCGTCCGCTACTTTCCCATTCCGAGCCTGACACCGGGGAACCTGAAGGCCGTTCTGCGGGAATTCAAGCCGGACATCATTCATGCCCACGACATGCGCGCGGGCTTTGTCGCCGCTCTGTGCTGCGGCAAAATTCCCCTCATTTCCCACGTGCACAACAACGCCTTTGACGCCCGGGGGCTTTCGCCCAAATCGGTTGCCTACCTGCTGGCAGGCTTCCGCGCCCGCCACATTTTCTGGGTATCCCAAAGCTCCTTCGAGGGCTACCGGTTCCACAGGCTGTTTACGAAGAAAAGCTCCGTTCTCTTCAACATCATCGACACGGAACGGGTCCTTGCCCGGGCTGACGCGGACCCGAACACCTATGCCTATGACGCCATTTTCATCGGACGGCTCACCTACCAGAAAAATCCCCAGCGGCTGGTGGAGCTGTGCCGTCTTGCCCGGGCGAAAAAGCCGGACTTCCGGATGGCGGTGGTAGGCACGGGAGAACTGGAGGCGGAGGTCAAAGCCCTCGCCGCCGGGGCCGGGACAGACGCCGGGATGGATTTCCTGGGTTTTCAGAGCAATCCCATGAAGATGCTCAGCTCCAGCGGCTGTATGATCCTCCCCTCCCGCTGGGAGGGCACCCCCATGTGCGCGCTGGAGGCCATGGTGCTGGGAGTTCCCGTGGTCAGCACCCCCACGGACGGCCTTGTAGACCTGATTGAGGACGGCGTAACCGGCTTCCTCAGTGATTCGGACGAGGTGCTGGCGGATAAGATGGTGCTTCTTTCCGAGGACCCCGCCCTCCGCGCCGCCATGTCCCGGAACGCTGCTCAGCGGGCAAGGGAAATCAACGATACCGCGGCCTACAAAAAGGCCATTGCGGCGTGGTACGTCTGAAAATGCGGAAGCACCTGCAAGATCCGGATCCGCGGGAATATTTCGGTTGCGTGGAATTGGGAAAGAGCTGCTGTCCCCTTGGCTGAGACTGTCAAAAAAGGGCTTTGCCCTTTTTTGACAAAAGGATTGCAGTCT
>ERZ857629.4738-NODE-4738-length-10310-cov-4.044369_pt1 | contig 10310 bp, 10 predicted proteins | sample MGYA00519700_ERZ857629 | MGnify/ENA primary metagenome ERZ857629 (study PRJEB31778, sample SAMEA3449351) | human gut metagenome | biome: human gut; feature: human-associated habitat; material: faeces | place: United Kingdom | collected 2010/2012 ... | reverse complement strand
GGAAGAAGAAGGTCAGCAGCAGCGTCCGGATATGGGCGCCGTCCACATCGGCATCCGCCATGATGATGATTTTATGATAGCGCAGCTTGGCGTCGTCAAATTCGTCACCGATACCCGCTCCCAGCGCCGTGATCACCGGCTGGAGCTTATCGTTGCCATACACCTTGTCCGCCCGGGCCTTTTCCACGTTCAGCATCTTGCCCCATAGTGGGAGGATCGCCTGGAACCGGGAATCACGGCCCTGGGTGGCGGAGCCGCCTGCGGAGTCGCCCTCCACGATATACAGCTCCGTCAGCTCCGGGTTGTTCTCGTTGCAGTCCCGCAGCTTATCCGGCATGGCCGCGCCGCCCAGCGCCGTCTTGCGGCGGATGGACTCTCTGGCCTTCTTGGCTGCCTCTCTGGCCCGGTTGGCTGTGAGGGCCTTGTCCAAGATCATCCGGCCCACCTGGGGATTTTCCTCCAGGAAGGTGTCCAACTTTTCGGAGACGATGTTGTTCACCAGCGTCCGGATCTCGCTGTTGCCCAGCTTGGCCTTGGTCTGGCCCTCAAACTGTGCGTCCGTCAGCTTCACGGAAATGACGCAGGTAAGGCCCTCCCGGCAGTCCTCGCCGGAGACTTTTTCATCGTCCTTCAGCATCTTGATCTTCCGGCCGTAGTTATTCAGCACGGTGGTCAGCGCCCGGCGGAAGCCTTCCTCGTGCATACCGCCCTCCGGGGTATGAACGTTGTTGGCGAAGGAGAGGGTGGTCTCGTTGTAGCCATCGTTATACTGCATGGCGATCTCCGCCATGGAGTCGCCCTTCTGGCCCGCCACGTAGATGACCTGGTCATGGAGGGGCGTTTTCGTCCGGTTCAGATAGGTGACGAACTCCCGGATACCGCCCTCGTAGCACATGGAGTGGCGGCGCTCCTCCTCCGGCTTCTCGGCGGAAGCCAAACGCTCGTCGGCAATGGTGATCCGCAGGCCAGCATTCAGGAATGCCTCCTCCCGCATCCGGGTATGGAGGATATCGTAGCTGTAAACCGTTTCCTCAAACATCTCCGGATCCGGCTTGAAGGTCACGGTGGTCCCGGTATGGTCCGTGGTACCTACGATCGTCATCGGCTCCGTCACATGGCCCCGGGCGAACTTCATCTCGTGGATCTTACCGTCACGATGGACCTGGACCACCAGCCACTCAGACAATGCGTTCACCACGGATGCGCCCACGCCGTGCAGACCGCCGGACACCTTGTAGCCGCCGCCGCCGAACTTGCCGCCGGCGTGGAGCACGGTGTACACCACTTCCAGAGCGGGTTTTCCCGTCTGGGCCTGAATGTCCACGGGGATACCGCGGCCGTTATCCACCACGGTGATGGTGTTGCCTTCGTTGATGGTCACGGAAATTTCCGAGCAGTAGCCCGCCAGAGCCTCGTCGATGGCGTTGTCTACGATCTCGTATACCAGATGGTGGAGACCGGAGGTGGAAGTGGAGCCGATATACATACCGGGACGCTTCCGGACGGCTTCCAGGCCTTCCAGAACCTGGATCTCCGATGCGTCATACTCGTTGGCGGCGTCCACCGCCGTGGATTGCAGGATCTCGTTGTCTGCCATGTAGGTTCTCCTTTCGTCGCGGGACAGGAAGAGCCGGGCCGGAAGCCTTTCCGGCTCGGTTCTTCTTGCCCCGAAGAAATTCTTACTTCTATTCAACGGCAAGCCGTTCCCGGCCCGCCCCATTTGTCTCACAGTACCAGCTTTTCGCTCTCCGCCCGGTTTTTCAGGGTGGAGGTATTCAACTGGCTCAGATACACGATCTGCGGGTGATAGGGGTGGTCGCACACCACAAAGGACTTCGGCAGGTCGCCGGACACATCCAGCACCACGCCATCCTTTTCCGCCCGGGTCAGATACTCCCGGGTGCGCTTTTCATAGCTGCATTTATCCAGATCAAAAATACCGATGATCCGATGGTCCGGTACGATTTCATTTTGTCCCAAATGCAAATACACGGTATTCCTCCGTTCCAAAAGCAACGTCAATGCGCCCAAAGTCCGCCCTTACACACACCGTATCGCAACATCCATCACACGGGTAATGAGAAGGATCCAATATACATTCTTGCTCCTTCTGTCCTCCTCCGGATCTGAGATCCCAAGCAGGCAGCAGAGCAGAATGGCAAAGTCTATCGTGAACAGCATCCACTGTCTTTTCAGAAAGAGATACGCAATGAACATCCCCAGCGCGACCGCCCATGCTGTCACGCTGATCAGGCTTTTTACCTTTATTTTTCGGTTCTCCATAGCACCGCTCCTCTGCTCAGCCATCCAGCCCTCTTTAATATGGAAGATTCTTCCCCCTAACAACTGCGGCAACTGGTCGTCCTCGCAGCAGGTGATGCGCCGCGTAACGGCGCGGCATTTCAAAACGCGCTGACGCGCGGCTCCGTTCGCTGCGCTCCGTCGCGGTATTCATCACCGCACAGTGCCATTTTTGACATGGAAGATCCTTCCTCCCAACAGCTGCGGCAGCCGGTCGTCCTCGCAGCAGGTGATGAATACCTGCCCGCCCCGGATGCGGTTCAGTACAAACTCCTGCCGCCGGGGGTCCAGCTCCGAAAGCACATCGTCCAGCAGCAGCACCGGATACTCCCCGGTGTCCTGCTGGAAGATCTCCCGGGCCGCCAGCTTCAAGGAGAGAGCCGCCGTCCGGGTCTGCCCCTGTGAGGCATAGCTTTTCGCGGCCTGCCCGTCGATCTCCACCAGTAAATCGTCCTTATGAGGGCCGGACAGACATTGCCGGCTGGCGATCTCCGCCGCCCGGTGCTCTTCCTGATGCTGTAAAAGCTGCTGGAAGATCACCTGCGGTCCCGCCTCCGGGTCCGTCACCGTAGATACCGTTTCATAACGTAAGGTAAGCCGTTCCCGGCCGCCGGAAAAATCTCCGTGAATGGCCGGGGCCGCCTGACACAGCCGCTTGATAAAGTGCGCCCGGTAATGGATCAGCAGCGCTCCTGCCTTGGCCATGCTCATGGAAAACTCATCCAGTGCGTCCAGCAGGGAGGGCTTTTCCTCGCTGTCCCGCAAAATGCGGATCTTGTGCTCGTGAAGCCGCTTATACTCCGCCAGGGCCAGGGCGTACCGGGGCCGCAGCTGGCAGATGCAGTCATCCAGAAAGCCCCGCCGGGCTGCCGCCCCTTCCCGGATCAGATACAGGTCCTCCGGGCAGAACAGCACACTTTGAAAAATACCGGACAGCTCGCCGCCGTTTTTCAGCTTGACGCCGTTAGACCGCAGCACCCGCCGCGCCCCCCGGTGCAGCTCCGCCTCTAACAGAAAGTCCCTCTCTCTGGCAAACACATTTCCCTTCAAAAAGGCGTGATCCACACCGAATTGGATCAGCTCCCGGTCATATCTGGCCCGATGGCTGACGCCGGAGAGATAGGCCACCGCCTCCAGCAGATTCGTCTTTCCCTGGGCGTTGTCACCGTAGATCACATTGATATTCGGGTCAAACGCAGCGTCTAAATGAACGTAATTACGGAAAAAATCCAGGCTTAACCCGTCAATCCGCATAGGCCGCCGCGTATTCCTGTCCCCGGAAGGTTACCACGTCTCCGGGGCGGATCTTCTTGCCCCGCATGGTGCACACCTCGCCGTTGACCTGTACTTCGCCGCTCTGGACGCACTCCTTGGCCTCGCCGCCGGTCTCTACCACGTTCGCCAGCTTCAGAAGATCCTGGAGCTTGATATATTCGGTTGTAATGGTCATTGTTTTCATATTTGTTTACTCCGCGCTCTTCAGTCGTACAGGCAATACCATATAAAGGAAGTTCTCCTCGCCCTCCACAGGGACGATAATGGCAGGGGAGACCCCTGTGTTCAGCTCGATCTTCACCTTGTCCGCCGGGGCATACCGCAGCGCCTCCATCAGATACCGGTTATTGAAGCCGATCTCCAGCTTGTCGCCGTCACCACTGACACGGCACACGTCCTTGGCCTCACCGTTGCCGGTCTTGGCAGACAGCATCACCTTATCATGGTCGAACAGGCACCGCACCGGGCTTTTCAGCTTGTCGGAGATCACCACGGACACGCGGTCAATGCTCTCAATGAGGGCCTTGGTCTCTGCCACGATCTGAATGGGATTCTTCCGGGGGATGGCGTTCTTATAATCCAGGAACTCACCCTCCAAACGGCGGCAGATCAGCTGAGTATCACCAATTTCAAATAGGATATGCCGCTTGCCCAGCGTCACCGTCACCAGATCCTCCGTATCTCCGCAAATACTCTTGACCTCACTGAGGGCGGAGCCGGGACAAACGAAGGAAAACGCGCCGCCCTCCAGCTTTTCCAGCTTCTCCCGGCGGAAAGCCAGACGGAAGCCGTCCACGGCCACCATGCTGAGGCTCATATCCGCGATCTCAAAGAGCGCGCCGGTATGGACCGGGCGGCTTTCATTGGTAGAGACGGCAAAGGCCACCTCCTCGATCATGCTCCGCAGCACCTTCTGCTGCATGGAAACGGCATATTCATCCTCAACCTCCGGCAGATCCGGGTAATCTGCGGCGGACAGGCCCAGAATGTCAAAATCCGCATCACCGCAGGAGACATGGACCATCATTTTTTCATCAGCGGTAAAGGTGATCATATCATCGGGCATCCGGCGGATGATGTCACCAAACAGCCGGGCATTCAACACGATGTCGCCGCCTTCCACAACGTTGGCGAAAACGTTGGTGCGAATACCGGTCTGCATGTTGTAGCCGGAGATGGTCAACTGCTGGTCCGCGTGGATCAACAGACCTTCCAGCGCCGGAATGGAGCTCTTCTGGGCAACGGCCCGGCTGGTGACGGCAATCGCGTTTTGGAGGAAAACTTTTTCACAGGAAAATTTAATCATGAGAGCCGCTTCCTTTCTGTATCAAATAGGGATAAAAGCGCTTTTTAAAAAGAAAAAATAAATTTTTTAGAAGAAAGTAACAGTAGTGCAAAAAAATGTGGAAAAGTAGGAAAACCCTTGCAACCCCAATATTTACAGCCTCCACGCCCTTGTGGAAAAAAGATGTGGAAAAAAATCGGTTTTAAACGGACTTTCTTTTTCCACATTACAGTTTTTCTTTTTCCCTTGTGAATGTGGAAAAAATACGGTCAATGGCGGTTGTTGATATTGGTCTTGATCTCCTTCACCGTCTCGGCGAAAGCGGGGTCTTTTTTCATCTGCTTTTCTACCTGCTTGAGAGAGTAGAGCACCGTGGAGTGATCCCGGTTGTCAAAGACCTTGCCGATCTCCACCACAGGCAGATTGGTCATGCCGCGAATGAGGTACATGGCGATCTGGCGGGCAGCCACGGCATCCTTGACCCGCTGCTGACCGCAGATGATCTCTTTTTCGATCCCGTAATACTTGCTGATGTAGTCCAGGATGTTGTCCGGCGTGGGAATATACTCGTTGCTCTTTTTCAGAATGTCCTGCATGGCCCGGGTGACCGTGGCCTCGTCGGCTTCGCTGCCAAGCAGATCCTTGTAAGCCAGAATTTTATTGACGGTGCCCTCCAGCTGTCGGACGTTGGCAGTGACATTTTCAGCAATGTAGCTGGCGATCTTATCGGGAAGCTCCATACCCAGCGCCGCCGCCTTGTTCTTTACGATGGCGAGACGGGTCTCAAAGTCCGGCGGCGTTACGTCCGCCAGCAGGCCCCATTCAAACCGGGTCCGCAGCCGGTCATCCAGCAGCGTCATCTCAGAGGGGGGACGGTCCGAGGTCAGAACGATCTGCTTACCGGATTCGTACAGGTTATTGAAGGTATGGAAGAATTCATTCTGGACCTGTTCCTTGCCGGCCACGAACTGCACGTCGTCCACCAGCAGAAGGTCTGCCTCCCGGTACTTGGCCCGGAAGTCGCTGCCACGGCCTGCCCGAATCAGCTCAATGAACTCATTGATGAAGTCATCGCCCTTGATGTAGACGATTTTAGCAGCCGGATCATTCTGCCGGATCACGTTGGCGATGGCGTACAGCAAGTGGGTCTTGCCCAGACCGGAATCGCCGTAGATCAGCAAGGGGTTGTAGTTCTGGGCGGGATGCTCCGCCACCGCCATAGAGGCGGCGTAGGCCAGCTTATTGCTGGGACCTACCACGAAGGTCTCAAACGTGAAATCCTCGTAGGTGAAGCGATCGCTGTTTTTCTTGGGCGCGCCGCCCTGAAATTCCAGAAGTCCCGCTTCATCCAGGATCTTCACTTCAAACTCCATGGAGAAGAGATCCTGAAGGGCGGCTTTGATGTTTTTGATAAACAGGGATTCGATGTATCGTTTTTTAAAGTCGTTGGGACAGTGCAGATAGAAGGTATTTTCCCGGATGTCCACCGCCGTCAGTTCATCGAACCAGGTGGTGATGGTCGTCTCCGAGAGATCCTTCTTGAGCTGCTGGAGGACGTTGGTCCACACATCAGCGACAGAATTCAAATCAGAACACCTCTCTTGTTATAAAAGACAAAATCATACCGAATTACATTATATCAAAAACAGAACGTTCAGGCAACAGAAATTACACATATACTAAATAATAAAGTTCAAAAATTTAGGGGCTGTCGGGAAACAAAATGTGGTTATCTCCGACAAAAAAAGCACCATATCTGCCAAAACGTACAGGAAACAGAAAAAACCGGATGTTTTTCACGGAATCTGCAACTTTTTCTTGACAGAATTTGAAAAAGTATGTATACTAATCCGTGCGTCATAAGTACGCACTGATATGCTTACTGCGCCGCCGGTCTCCGGTGGTGTCGAGTAAATGCCGCCGCAAGGCGGACGGAAATCTGACAGGAGGTGTCTCAACATGGCAACGAAACGTACCTATCAGCCCAAGAAGCTCCACGGCCAGAAGGTCCATGGCTTCCGCAAGAGAATGGCTACCGCCAACGGCCGCAAGGTCCTGGCTCGCCGCCGCGCCAAGGGCCGTGCCCGCCTGAGCTACTAAGAAGGACTCATGCGCGGGAGACACCTGAACAATGTCCTTTAGGGACGGTGGGACTGCAAGCGTCCTCCGTCCCTGGAATTGTATCCAAGGAAACTTTGTTCAGGGTGAAAGGACAGGGAACGAGTCATGAAAGCAGCGGTCACGCTGAAAGAGAATTATGAATTCCGGAGAACCTATCAGAAGGGCGTTTCGGCTGTCAGTCCCGTCATGGTGCTGTACTGCCGGAAAAACCGTCTGGGCCGGAACCGTCTGGGGCTGGTGTCCTCTACAAAGCTGGGACATGCCGTGGTGCGCAACCGCTGCCGCCGCCGTCTCCGGGAGGTCTACCGTCTGGAAAAGCCCCAGCTGAAAACGGGATATGATATTATTCTGGTTGCCCGGAGCAGAACTGCCACGGCCCCTTGGCCGGAGCTGCAAAAACAGTTCCGCCGTCTGTGCCGGAAGGTAGATCTGATGAAGGAGCCCGTATGAAGCGGGTTCTTTTGGCTTTGGTGCGGTTCTACCGCCGGGCTATTTCTCCGTTTCGGCCGCCCTGCTGCCGCTATACCCCTACCTGTTCTCAATACGCGCTGGAAGCCATTGAAAAATACGGCGCCCTGAAGGGCGGCTGGATGGCTTTCCGCCGGATCCTGCGCTGTAATCCCTTCCACAAAGGCGGTTACGACCCCGTTCCCTGATTCAAAAGAATATCGGAGGAAAGACAAGAATGTCCACCATTGGCTACTACATTTGCGTACCCTTTGCCTGGCTGGTTCGTCTGTTCTATAACCTGACGAACTCCTACGGTGTGGCTCTGATCCTGTTTACTCTGGTCATCAAGCTCATCATGCTGCCCTTCCAGATGAAGTCCAAGAAGAGCATGATGCGCATGAGCCGCGTCAGCGGTCAGATGCAGGAGCTGCAGAAGCGCTATGCCAAAAACCAGGCCAAGCTTCAGGAGGAAATGCAGAAGCTCTACGAAGAGGAAGGCGTCAATCCCATGAGCGGCTGCCTCTGGAGCTTTTTGCCCTTTCCCATCCTGATTGCTCTGTACTCCATCATCCGCCAGCCCATCACCCATTTCATGATGCTGCCGGAATCCGCGGTGGAGACTTTGATCCAGACTGCTACCAACGCCGGCGTCAACATGGCCAATATCGTCCAGTTGGATAAGGCCGGTGCCGCCATCATGAAAAACGGTGTTACCCAGCTTTCCGCCTACGGCCAGATCAACCTGGTCAAGGCCGTGCAGGAGATGGGCCTTTCCACGCCGGATGGCTGGTTCAACGTGAACTATAAGTTCCTGGGTCTGGACCTGACCGCTACTCCCTGGGAGTATGTCAAGAGCTTCACCTTCACCTGGGCTGTGATCGGCGTGATCCTGATCCCCATTCTGGCTGGTCTTTCTCAGTTTGTGTTCAGCAAGCTCACCATGAAGACCCAGCCTCAGGCGGACGCTGCCGGCGGTGCATCCATGAAGTCCATGATGTATATGATGCCTCTGTTCAGCGTCTACATCGCCTTCGTCATGCCTGCCGCACTGGGCGTGTACTGGATCGCCCAGAGTGTGTTCTCTCTGATTCAGGAGGCGATCCTCAACAAGACCCTGTCTGCTAAGATGGAGGCGGAAGAGGAAGCCCGTTTCCAGGCTCGTCAGGCTGACCGCCAGAAGCGTATGGAAGAGGCTCGCATCCAGGAGCGGCAGAGACAGCAGGAGGAGCAGAAGAAGCAGACTCTGCGTGAAAAGCAGCAGGCTGCTCAGGCTGCCAAGGCTGTCAAAGCTGCCAAGGCCGCTACCAGCACCACCGAGGCTGGCCGGGTGGGTGACCGCCCCTATGCCCGCGGCCGTGCTTACAAGGCGGACCGCTATGACGAAACATAATGAGGAGCCGTTATGAGACAGTTTATTGATGTAACGGGCAAAACGGAAGAAGAAGCCATTAACCGTGCCCTGGAGCAGCTGAAGCTGGACCGGGACGATGTATCCGTAGAGATCCTGGAGCGGGCAAAGGCCGGTTTCCTGGGTTTGGGAAGCTGCCCTGCCAAGGTCCGGGTCAGCTATGGTGAGGACGAGGAGCCTGCCGCTCCCGCCCAGCCCAAGGCGGAAAAGGTCCGGGAGGACAAGCCCAAGGCCGAGAAGCCCCGGACGGAAAAGAAGCCCGCCGAAAAGCCTCAGCGCCGGGAAGAGCCGGTCAAGAAGGAGCTTGCTCCCAAGACCGAGGAAGCACAGACCGTCAAGGTCCCGGAGGATCTGGGCGAGGAAGTGGATGACGAGCGGGCTCAGGAGATCCGCAAGTTCCTTTCCGGCCTCCTTCAGCAGATGGAGGTTCAGGCAGAGGTCAAGGTGTATCTCCCTGAAAAGGGCCGCTACAAGGTGTTCCTGGAAGGTCAGGGCCTTGGCGCCATCATCGGCCGCCGGGGCGAGACCCTGGACGCCATCCAGCAGCTCACCAGCTACTCCGTCAACCGCACCGGCAGCCGGGTCCGTGTCCAGCTGGACGCCGAGAATTACCGGGCCAAGCGGGAACAGAGCCTGGAGCGTCTGGCCAACAAGGTGGCGGGCAAGGTGGTCAAGTACCGCCGCAGCGTCACTCTGGAGCCTATGAACGCCTACGAGCGCCATGTGATCCACACGGCTTTGCAGGAGGTTCCCGGTGTCACCACCTATTCCACGGGTGTGGACCCCAATCGTCGGGTCATCGTGGCCTACGATCGGGAGAAAAAGTAAACCGAACCAACGCTCCGTCTTTCAGGCGGAGCGTTGTCCTATTTTTCCGGATTCCTTTCAACATTGTGAAAAAGGCGGTGAGTTTTTTCAGAAACTCAATGAAAAAAAGGCCGTTTTCTGCTGTTTGCCTTGACAATGTTCAAAAACCGTGATACAGTGACCGGGTGAAAGGCTGTGACAGGGAAGTCCTGCTGGATCCGGTTTCAGAGAAGGAGCGGTTGGTGCAAGCTCCTCCGGAAAGCATCGGATGGCGCCCTGGAGCCGCGGAGCGGAAATGCTTCGCCGGACCCCGCCGTTACCGGGAACGAAGTGCCCCGCCTCCAACGGGGAATTCAGGTGGAACCACGGACAAGACTTTGTTCGCCCTGAGCCGAATATCGGCTCAGGGCGTTTTTTCCTGCGCAAAAACGCATGAGTTGAGCCGCGCCCCTCGCCGCAGACACGGCAGCCGGGACGCGTGGCATCAGAATTGCGTGCATGCAATTTTGAAATCGCTCTGAGCCACCAAACAAAAAGGAGAGGAAACCATGAAAAACACTGAAAAGACCATGGACAAAATCGTTGCCCTGTGCAAGAACCGGGGCTTCGTGTTCCCCGGCAGCGAGATCTACGGCGGCCTTGCCAACACCTGGGACTACGGCC
>ERZ857629.4733-NODE-4733-length-10317-cov-4.844865_pt1 | contig 10317 bp, 9 predicted proteins | sample MGYA00519700_ERZ857629 | MGnify/ENA primary metagenome ERZ857629 (study PRJEB31778, sample SAMEA3449351) | human gut metagenome | biome: human gut; feature: human-associated habitat; material: faeces | place: United Kingdom | collected 2010/2012 ... | reverse complement strand
AATGATTCCGCACATGGATGATAAAACCACAGATTTTCTGGAAGAGCTGATGCCGTGGTCAGAAAGCCTTCCGAAAGTATGCAGGGCAAAAGAAAAATGAGCGGAGGAAAATCCGCTCACTCTTTTTACCCGGCACCGGGGATCTACCATTTACAGGATTCATCTTTATTTGGCAGAACATTCTGCAAGGGATTACTTTTCAGCGATGGAGTAATCCTGATTCGGAAGAATACTCGTACAGAGATTACTTTTCGGCAATGAAGTAATCCTGATTCGAAAGAATGTTCATGCAAGGATGCTTTTGTGGTAGAAAAATAATCCCTCAGGGCGACTGATGCATTTTCAGGATGCATGGAGGTGTAATCCGTGGTGTGTCCTATATTTACGGGATTTTCCGGCGATTCGGGCTGATAGAGGTTCCTGCGCTGGCGTACAAATAAATACCAGGTTATTTCACATCAAAAATTATCGTAGAAATCATGGATTTCTTTAACACCGATGACTTCCGGAATTAAACTTGAAAGCCATCGAGAGTTAATGTTTCAGGAAGTTCACACTGAGTGGACGAATGTGCTAATATTGCAAATGAAATAAGCACAAAAGAAAGTTATACGGTTCTAAAGGTTCGACTTATTTTGCTTGACTTTCTAAGTTGTCTGATTTATATACTTGTAAGAAAGCAACTTACGAGTTACTAACTTATGAGTATAATTGTTGGGGGGCGAGCGGATGAATCGGTTTTATTGTCGTGAGGACGAGCTGAGGAAACTGAATAAACGGTATTCGGGTGATAAGTTTGAGTGTATCGTCATCTACGGCAGACGGCGTGTTGGTAAGACAGCACTGATCAATGAGTTCTGTAAGGATAAGCCGACTATTTTTTTCTCTGCTTTGAATACAACGGGAAAGGAAAATCTGGAGGCTTTCTCGAAGTCGATCATGAGTTATGAGCGACCAGATATGGAGTCTGCACCTGAATTCAGGACTTACGATGATGCTCTGGATGAGTTGACTGCACTTTCAAAGGAGAAACGAATCGTCTTTGTTATTGACGAGTATCCTTACCTTGCGAAAGCGAAGCCTGCTATTTCAGCAATGCTGCAGCATATCATCGATCACAAGTGGACAGAGTCAAAGATGTACCTGATTCTTTGTGGTTCGTCTATGAGTTTTATGGAGAGCCAGGTACTCGGTAAGGAAAGCCCGCTCTACGGTAGGCGAACCGGGCAGTTTAAGATTGAACCCCTCGATTATAAAGAAACTGCTGTGTTCCATCCAAATCTGTCCGCAGAGGACAATTCCCTGATTTATGGAATCACGGGAGGCGTTCCTCACTATATCAACAAGCTGGATGTGAGAAATAGTGTGGATGAGGCTCTGCTGGATAATTTCTTTGACCGTTCCAGCTATCTGTATGAGGAGCCGGGAAATCTGCTGAAACAGGAACTCCGGGAGCCGGCCATTTATAATGCTATCATCAAAGCGATTGCTGAAGGCGCTTCTCGAATGAATGATATCAAGATGAAAGTCGGTGAGGAGAATTCGGTCATATCGAAGTATCTGAAAACACTGATTGACCTTGGTATTGTTAAGAAAGAAACTCCGATTGCTGAAAAAACGGGCAAGAAAACCATCTATCTGTTGGCTGATAACTTCTTCCGATTCTGGTATCGGTTTGTGCCGGTCAATATGAGTGCCATTGACTCTGGTAGAATTACAAAGACCTATCCATATGCGGTGAAACAGTATCTTTCTGATTATATGGGCCTGATTTTTGAAAAGATGTGTCAGGATTATCTGCTTTATTATTCAGATTCCCTTCCTGTTGAGCTGAGTGAAATCGGCCAGTGGTGGGGTACAGACCCAAGGAAGAAAAAGCAGATACAGATTGATATCGTCGGAACACCTGTTGAGGGTAGGGACTATATCATAGGCTCGTGTAAATATCGAAACGAGAAAATTGGTGTGGATGAACTGGAGTTGATCAGGGATTATGCATCGGTTTTCGGAAAAGGCAACAACTACCATTACTATATCTTTTCTAAAGGCGGATTTACAGATGGACTTCTTCAGGCACAGGAGCGTGGTGAAGTTCATCTGATAACGCTGGAAGATATCTACAAGTAAACAATTCAAAATACCCTGCCGGTGAAAATCGGCAGGGTATTTTCATACCCATTTTGGCCTATTCGTAAGTAAACGTCAAATCATTCGTAAATGGTAGATCCCCGGCACCGGGATCTATCATTTACAGGATGCATCTTTATTTGGCAGAACATGCTGCCAGAGATTACTTTTCGGTGATGGAGTAATCCTGATTCGGAAGAATGCTCGGATTAGGATTACTTTTCGGCGATGGAGTAATCCTGATTTGAAAGAATATTCGTACAGGGATTACTTTTCGGTGATGGAGTAATCCTGATTCGGAAGAATATTCGTACAGGGATTATTTTATGGTGATGGAAAGCATCTTTATTCGACAGGATCTTCAGTCAGGGATTATTTTTATCGGAGAAAAGCATCTCAATTTGGAAGAATGCTCATACAAGGATGCTTTTGTGGTAGAAAAATAATCCCTCAGGGCGACTGATGCATTTTCAGGATGCGTGGAGGAGGGGGCGGGAGTTAATTATCGAGAAAGAGTATAATGTTTATAACGCTGCATATAGTTTGTCGCGGTAATAACGCAGAAAGCATTGAAAAAAGCAATGACAGAGAATAAATCACAGGAACGAAAAAGACCATACAAACCAAGGAAGTCCGGGGCCGGTCGAAAGCCGTTGAAACCGGACTACGATGCAGCGGTTATTTTGCAGGAACAGATGAAGGCGGCGGTGGCTCTCTACGCAAATCATTCTCTTCAGGCAATTGCAGAGGAGCTGTCCCTCAATCCCATCAAGGTGCGAAAGCTTCTGATTACGGCAGGTGTTTATGAATCTGAAATTGCAGATTCAGTCAATGCTGCTTTTGCGGAAAAGCGTGACATGCCATATAAAGAGGCATTGTTGGCGGTGGCCGCAGAATTGAATCTGTCGAAGGCATCAGTGACTTCTTATTTGCCGTATAAGAAAGGCGTGTATTTCAGGGAAAATTGTGACCGGGAGCAGATCAGCGTAGGAGCAGAGAGGGGTCGCCGGATGCGGCAGAGAAAGAAAGCAGTGGAGGCGCTGCAGAGCAGTCACGATGAACAGCTGCTTTGGCAGTGCGTGGTTGCTTTTCAGGGATACCGGTTCAAGACGATATCTGGTTTGCCGTTTTCCTATAAGATCAAAACCGGGCGAAATGGTGAACTGACGAAGGAACTGTGGATTGATCGCCGGGAAGGAAGCAAGAGCCTGACGTGGAGTTCGGTGCTGCTGGCCTTTAAAAAGACAGAAGGCAAGCCCATGGTAGAACGTCCGAAGGCTTTGGGGGATATCCGTGGTGTGTCCTATATTTACGGGATTTTCCGGCGGTTCGGGCTGATAAAGGTTCCTGCGGAAATGAAGGAATAAGCCTGTGTGAGAAGCCGAAAGAGAAAACAAATCAGAATACAATGCGATAACAGCACAAATAAATAGTGTATAATTAGGATGCCTGTAAATATTCAGAAACAAAAACTGCAAAGGAGGTATCCTATGGAAAGAAAAATCACATTTGCACAATATGGCTGCGGCAAAATGGGGAAGTATCTGATCCGCTACGCCATTGAAAAAGGGGCAGAGCTTGTTGCGGCGTTTGATAGGAACCCTGCCATTCTCGGAAAGGATGCCGCAGAAATTGTTGGAGATGGCTATCCTGCAACGGGAATCACGATTTCGCCGGCAGGCGAGGCGGATGAGCTTCTCGGAAGGCGGAAGCCGGATGTATGCATCATTGCAACAAGAAGTACCGTTGCGGAGCTGGAGGATATTTTTACAATCTGTGCGAAGCATGGGATCAATGCGATCACGACCTGCGAGGAGGCGCTGTACCCGTGGAATTCGTCTCCGGCGCTTACACATAAGCTGGATGAGCTGGCAAAACAGGGCAACTGCACGTTGACGGGAGTCGGCTACTGCGATCTTGTCTGGGGTACCATGGTGACGAATCTTGCCGGTTCCTCCTTCAAGATCACGAAGATTCTGGGCAGCAGCTGGTATAACGTTGAGGATTATGGAATCGCACTTGCGGAAGGCCATGGCGCAGGCTTTACACCGGAGCGCTTTGAGAAGGAAATCGCCAACATCAACAAGATGCCTTCGGAGGAATTAAGAGAACTCATTGAAAGCGGTCAGTATGTGCCGTCCTATATGTGGAACCAGAACGGCTGGCTCTGCAGCAAAATGAAGCTGCATGTGATTTCGCAGACGCAGAAATGCTATCCGACCACCTATGAGAAGGATCTGTTCTCGACAACGCTGAACGCCGTGATCAAGGCCGGAGATCCGACCGGCATGCGTGCGGTTGTTACGACGGAGACGGAAGAGGGCATTACTCTGGAAACCGAGTGTGTAGGAAAGGTATTTGCACCGGATGAATTCGACCGGAATGACTGGACCTTCATCGGTGAGCCGGAGACGACGGTTTCCGTAAACCGACCGGCAACGGTGGAAATGACCTGCGCGACCATCGTCAACCGGATCCCGCAGCTGATCGATGCACCTGCTGGATATGTGACGACAGACCAGTACCCGTACAATGAATACTGCGTGCATGATCTGAACACCTATGTGAAAACCAGGTAAGCATGCGCCTGCAAGGGAGTAAAAAAACGACTCCAAAAGCTGCACGCCCGAAAGCACCACCCCGAAAGAGCTACCTTGAAAGAGTCACCTCGCCGGAGAGATCTGGCGGGGTGTTTCTGTCAGCATTGCGGCTGCTGTGATAATATAGTAAGAAGATTCTGCAGAAGGAGGATAAGAAGATGAGTGTTACCTTAAATCCGGACAAAGAAGTAGTAAATACCATTCGTGAAGGTTTGAAGCGCACCGGCGGGTATTGCCCTTGCCGCCTGCAGCGCACGGAGGAGAATAAGTGCATGTGCAAGGAATTCCGGGATCAGATTGCAGATCCGAATTTTGAGGGATTCTGTCACTGCATGCTTTACTATAAGTCGTTGAAGGATTGAAGCAATGGGGATAAACAGAAGACACAGCGAGAACGTCTATTACGACAGACACGGGAAGATGCATCACAGGAGAAGAATCGGGTCCGAGTACCGGCACCATCATCACCATCACAGGAGATGGAAGAGGGTGCTTCTGATTGTGCTCGCGGTGGTGCTGCTCTGCGGAGCCGGCCTGTTTACGACATGGCGGGTTCTGGACGCGGTTGGCCGGAATGCGCTGTATAAGAGTGCACAGGAGAATGTGCCGACACTGGCGCAGGCGGCCGCGGCGGAACAGGAGAATACGGCTGAACAGGAGTCATCCTCCAAGGTCTGGAAGGATGGCTGGGTGCGCTATCAGGACAAGGTCTATGAGTATAATGATCAGATCCTGACCTTCCTCGTGATGGGCATTGATGACATGAATTACGCGAGAGCCAAGTCCGGCGGTCAGAGCGGCGGGCAGGCGGACTCTCTGTTTCTTCTTGTCATGAATCCGGAGACGAAGCAGATTTCGGTCGTTGCGATCAACCGCAATACCATGACGAAGATCGATGTTTATGACGCGGACGGAAATTTTGACCATACAGGTGTCGGCCAGATCTGTCTGGCGCATGGCTATGGCGATGGAATGGAGGAGTCCTGTGAGCGGGAGAAGAAGGCCGTTTCGAATCTGCTGTACTCGCTTCCGATTTCCGGCTATGCGGCGATCAATATGGGCGCGGTTCCGATGATCAACGATGCGGTCGGCGGCGTGACGGTTCCGCGGATGACCTATCAGGATGGGAAGATCGAGTACGGGAAGGACCAGACCCTGATGGGACAGGATGCCTATCGCTATGTCACCTCCCGTGGGAATGATTTTGATGCGGCCACGTATCGCCTGGAGAAGCAGAAGGTTTATCTGAAGGCGCTTATGACGAAGATGCTCGCTTCGGTCCAGGCAAACCCGGCATCCATTGTCAATCTGTATCAGTCGGTTTCTCCGTACATGGTGACCGATGTGGATGTGTCGGAGGTGACCTATCTTGCCGGACAGATGGGATCGTATTCCCTGAATCTGGACACCATTTATTCGCTGCAGGGCGAGACGAAAATGGGAGCTCAGGGCTTTGAGGAGTTTTACTACGATGAAGCCGCGCTTTACGAGATGATGCTCCAGGTATTCTATCGTGAGGTGCCGGAAGAAGAATACAAGCAGTAGTGTGAAAGAAGAGATAAACTGGAAAAATAAACTGGAAGAAATAAGCTTGAAAAAGACAGGCGATAAATTGGAAGAAAATATGACCAATATGAAAGAGGGCCGCGACGGCCTGATCTCCATCATTGTGCCGATGTATCGTGCGGCGGAATATATCGAAGAAACCATAGCCTGCGTGGAGAAGCAGACGTACACGGACTGGGAGCTGATTCTGGTGGACGACTGCGGGCCGGACGAGAGCCTTCCGGTGGCAGCCCGCTGCAGGGAGAACTCTGCGAACCGGGAGAAAATACGGATTGTTCGAAACGAGAGGAATCTTGGGGCGGCAGAAACCAGAAATCATGGTGTCGCAGAGGCAAGGGGACGTTACATCGCTTACCTGGATGCGGATGATCTCTGGCTTCCGACAAAGCTCGAGGAGGAGCTGCTGTTCCTTCGCCAGAAGGACGCGGAGTTTGTTTTTACCTCCTATGAATTCGGGGATGCGAATGCGAAGGGAACGGGACGCATGGTCCATGTTCCGCAGAAGCTTGATTTTCGCCATGCGCTGAGCCGGACGGTGATTTTCACCTCTACCGTCATGTTCGATACCTGGAAGCTCGATAAGTCTCTGATTCACATGCCGGACATGGCATCGGAGGATACCGCTCTTTGGTGGAGCATTCTGAAAACAGGAATCACGGCATACGGTATGGACCGGGCGCTCACGATTTACCGGAGACCGGCGCAGTCCCTTTCCTCCAACAAGGGAAAGGCGGTTCAAAGGCTCTGGAATCTGCTTCTGGAGGTTGCCGGCTGCAGCCGGTTTACGGCGGTATTTTACCTGATTGGCTGGGCATTTCATGCAACCATGCGGAGAGTGTGGTTTCGAAAGATATCCGGAAAAGTGGACAGCTGGAATCGCGCAATGGTTCTGTTTTCGGGCCTTCTTGAGATTCTGATGGCATCGCTTCTGTATCTCTATTTCTGGTTCTGGGTGTATTATCCGATTCTGCAGCAGCCAAGGATCAGTCAGGACGGTTATAATTTCGGAAACGGATTAAAGCTGTACAGTAAGGGGCATGTTCTGGTGATCGGAATTTATGTCCTTCTTCTGTATGTGTTTCTGCATGCTCTTCAGGGAAACAAGGTGGGAGAGCATAAGCCGGCCAGTAATTTTCTGAGTCAGACCTTTGCGATGATTCTGGTGAATCTGATCACATATTTTCAGCTGGGCCTGATGCGCAACTGGCTGGTGCCGGTCATGCCAATGCTGGCGCTTACGGCTCTTCAGATCGGAGGATCGCTTCTTGTCAGTTATCTGACCTATTCGATCTACAGGGGGCTTTTTGCGGCAAAGGAGCTTGTCCTTGTCAGCGGAACGCAGGATGTGGATGAGATTCTTGCCAGGTTCAGCAGACGGTCGGATATGTATTACATCTGCCGTGCCGTGAATACCGTGGACAGGAGCGCAGAGGAGATTGAGGAGATTGTGGCCGATTTTGACAACTGTCTTCTCTGGAATCTGAAGGGAAAGGCAAAAGAGCGGATTGTCCGCTTCTGTTATGCGCATGGGATCAAAGTATATGTGCTCCCGGATATTGATGACGTGCTGGTTCGGGGAACACAGAGACTGCACCAGTTCTCGACTTCAATTTATCTTTTGAACGATGTCCCTCTGGAGCTGGAGCTGCGTATTTTCAAGCGAGCGATCGATATTCTTCTTTCCGTTTTCTTCCTGATTGTTCTGTCTCCCGTGCTTCTTGTGTCGGCGGTGATTGTCGGGAAAAGTCACGGATCGCTTTTCCACACGAGTGTCCGGATTACCAGGAACGGAAAGCAGTTCAAAATGCTGAAGCTCCGTACCGTGGATCATGTGGCAGAGGATGGCAGTCTTATTTACATACCCGGCGGAAGATTTCTTCGGGAGACGCATCTGGATGAGCTGCCTCAGCTTGTAAATATTCTTCGCGGAGATATGAGCTTTATCGGGCCAAGACCTGACCGGGAAGAAGTTTATGAGGAGCGTTGCGGGAAAGATCCCCTGTATGCCTGCCGAACGAAGGTGAGGGCCGGTATGATCGGCTATGCGCAGGTGTATGGCAAGTACAACAGCTCGGAGGAGGAGCGTTTAAATCTGGACCTGGAGTACATACAAAACTACAGCCTGTGGCAGGATATTCAGCTGTTCTTCCTGAGTCTTAAGTTTATTGTGGGTGCGGACAGTGAGGAAGAGTAGATCTGCGCAGACTGTGATCGCGGTTTACACCAGTGTATCCTGCATAAGTGCGGTTCACACAAGCGTATCCCCGTTGTCCCGCAGCCACTTTTTCCAGGTGCGGTAGTCCTGCATAAGCGCGGTTCACACAAGCGTATCCCCATTGTCCCGGAGCCACTTTTTCCAGGTGCGGTAGTCTGGCATGATCCGCTCCACCTCGGCCCAGAAGGCAGGGCTGTGATCCATATGAACGAGATGGCACAGCTCATGGACAACGACATAGTCGAGGCATTCCGGCGCGGTCAGGTACAGCTTCCAGTTGAAGGAAAGTGTGCCGCGGGAGGAGCAGCTGCCCCAGCGGGTTTTCTGGGCGCGGATGGAAACACGTGTGATAGGACGGTGCGAGGGTGGCAGCATCGGTTCATAGTAAGCAATGCGATCCAGAAGAATGGGATGAAGCCGTTTGACTGCTTCCTTTTGGATCGCGATTTTTTCTTCGTCAGAAAGGCGCGGCGTTCTGGCTTCCCGCTCCTTTCTTTTCTTTGCCTGAGAAGCCATGTGGGAGAGGATCCAGGAAGTGTGCGATTGCAGGAATTTCTGCAGCTCGTCCTCTCTGCAGCGGAGCGGAATCCGTACCTCCAGCGAAGAGTCCGGGCGGACGATGATTGCAAGCGATTTTCTGCGGCTGCGGACCAGGGTATACGGAATGGCAGCGGTATACGGAGTGGAAGCGGTATACGGAGTGGGAGCAGCATACGGAATGGCAGCGGGCGCTCCGTCCCGGAGTGTCAGGAGAAGCGTGCGGGATTCTGTGAATCCGGAAGAAGCGGGCATGGCAACACCTCAGTCAAAAACGTGCGAACAAAAATACCTGCAAGCAAGATAAACAACGAGGAGATTATATCACGATGAAGAAATGCATTCTGGTCTGTGCGGGAGATTTTACCCCGGTGGACTTTCATAAAGAAGAGGGCGACTGCATTATCGCTGTGGACAACGGGCTGACCTATCTGACGGAAATGGGCGTTCTGCCGGATTATTGTCTGGGAGATTTTGACTCGCTTCTTCCGCTGGGGAGACAGACCCTTGAAGAGATACAGAAGGAGGATCCGTCCAGAGTGGTGACGCTTCCGGTTGCAAAGGATGACACGGACACGATGGCTGCGGTCCGCTTCGGATTAAAGCTTGGTTATCTTCGCTTCGATCTCTATGGCACACTGGGCGGCGCACGGATTGCGCACACAATTGCGAACCTGCAGGTTCTGAATTTCATTCGAAACAACGGCGCACAGGGCTATCTGATGGACCTCAATCAGATGATCTTTCTGATTCGGAACGAAACGAAGGAATTCCACAAAGGCTTTGCGGGCCGATTTTCCATGTTTGCCGTGGATCCCGAAATCCGGGGCGTCACCATTCGCGGAATGAAGTATGAGGTCAGTGACTGCACGGTGACGAACGATTTCCCGATCGGCTGCTCGAATGAAATTGAGCCGGAGCGGCAGGCTGCCGTTACGGTTGCGGAAGGCACTGCGCTGGTCGTGGTGGGTTGGGATTGATCGCCTCTGCAGCGCAAAAAGGCGAGCCAGAGATGAAACTGGGCGGAAGAAATCATCTCTGCGGAAGAAAAAAGCAAGCTGGGGATGAAGCCGGGTGGAAGAAATCATCCCTACTGCGCAGAAAAGCAAGCCAAGGATGAAACTGAGTGGTCGAAATCATCCTTGCAGAAGAAAAGAGCAAGCTGGGGATGAATCCGGGCGGAAGAAATCATCCCTGCAGCGCAAAAAGCTAGCTGAGGATGAATCCGGGCGGAAGAAATCATCCCTGCAGCGCAAAAAGCTAGCTGAGGAT
>ERZ857629.4731-NODE-4731-length-10318-cov-3.113904_pt1 | contig 10318 bp, 8 predicted proteins | sample MGYA00519700_ERZ857629 | MGnify/ENA primary metagenome ERZ857629 (study PRJEB31778, sample SAMEA3449351) | human gut metagenome | biome: human gut; feature: human-associated habitat; material: faeces | place: United Kingdom | collected 2010/2012 ... | reverse complement strand
TGGAGGCACTCCACCTCGGCATCGACTTCGGCGGTCTGACTGCCGTGGATGATTTTTCGCTGGTGGTGGGCAAGACCGAGATCGCCGGGCTGATCGGCCCCAACGGCGCGGGCAAGACCACCGTCTTCAACCTGTTGACCAATATCTATCAGCCCACGCGGGGCAATATCATGCTGGACGGGTACAGCACGGCGGGCAAAACCACAGCCCAGCTCAGCGAGATGGGAGTCGCGCGTACCTTTCAGAACATCCGCCTGTTCGGGAACATGAGCGTGGAGGACAACATCAAGGTCGGACTGCACAATGCGACGCGCGAGAGCCTGCTGGCGGCGGTGACGCATACCTTCGGCTACGCAAAGCGCGAGCGTGAGGCACATGAAAAGGCGCTGGAGCTGTTGGATTTCTTCGGCATGGCGGATCTGGCGGACGCGCCCGCCGGCAGTCTCCCCTACGGCGCACAGCGTCGGCTGGAGATCGTGCGGGCGCTGGCAACCGGACCCAAGATCATCCTGCTGGACGAGCCGGCTGCGGGCATGAATCCCTCCGAGACGGCGGAGCTGATGACCAATATCCGGCGCATCCGGGATACCTTCCAGATCGCGGTCATGCTGATCGAGCATGATATGAAGCTGGTCATGAGCATCTGTGAGGGCATCTGCGTGCTGGATCACGGGCGCATCATTGCCAAAGGATCCCCGGAGCAGATCGTTTCCGACCAGAAGGTCGTGGAGGCGTATCTGGGCAAGAAGAAGGAAGGAGGCGATCCGGCATGATGCTGCAGGTAGATAAGATCAACGTGTACTACGGCAAGATACACGCGCTCAAGGACGTGTCGCTGGAGGTCGAGGCGGGCGAGATTGTGGCGCTGATCGGCGCGAACGGCGCCGGCAAATCCACCACGCTCAAGACCGTGTCGGGGATGCTCCATCCGCAATCCGGCAGTATCCGCTTCATGGACACGGACATCACGCATACGGAATCCTTCCGGCTGGTTTCGCGCGGCATGGCGCACGTGCCGGAGGGGCGGCGCTGCTTCCTGCAGATGACCGTGCAGGAGAATCTGGAAATGGGCGCCTATACCAATCCGGGATATACAAAGGAAGGACTTGCCAAGGTCTACGGGCTGTTCCCGCGCCTCAAGCACCGGAAGAGCCAGGTGGCAGGGACGCTTTCGGGCGGCGAGCAGCAGATGCTTGCAATGGGGCGCGCCCTGATGAGCCAGCCGCAGCTGCTCATGCTGGATGAGCCGTCCATGGGGCTTGCCCCCATCCTGGTACAGCAGATATTTGACATCGTGCGGGAGCTGCACCGCGCCGGCACCACCATTCTGCTGGTCGAGCAGAACGCGGAAATGGCGCTCAAGATCGCCAACCGTGCCTACGTGCTGGAGACCGGCGGCATTGCCATGAGCGGCGATGCGGCTACGCTCGCCAACGACGACAGTGTGCGCCGCGCCTATCTGGGCGGCTGAAGAGTTGAAGAGCTGAAGAAAGGGATACCCGCACCGGCGTCCGACACCCGGAGATGAGCCTTATCCGGGGGCGGTCGCCGGTTTGCCTGTCCCGGCAGGAAGCCCGCCGGCTTACGTGTCTGGGTATACGGAAAATGCGTGAATTGGACATTTACATATGCCCACAAAGCGGGTATAATCAGAGTGCCCCGCGCGCGGGGTGATATAATCAGGCAATCGCCGGTGCGTTACGCTGCGCATTGCGTGCGAGGTGCCCCTAACTGAAATGAGGTGTTTGCCATGCCGTATCCACGTATTCTGACCATCCAGGATATTTCCTGCGTGGGTCAATGCTCCCTGACCGTTGCCCTGCCTGTCCTGTCCGCCTGCGGATTGGAGACCTGCGTCCTGCCGTCCGCCGTGCTTTCCACGCATACCGGCGGCTTTACCGGCTATACCTTCCGCGACCTGACCGATGATATGCCTGCCATCCTGGCGCACTGGAAGCGCGAGGGCATTCTGTTTGACGGCGTTTATACCGGCTACCTCGGCAGTGCCCGGCAGATCGGCTATGTCCGGGAGATACTTGCCGCCGTCCGCCGCCCCGGCGCCCCCGCCATTGTGGATCCCGCCATGGCGGACAACGGAAAGCTCTATGCGGGATTTGACGCCGCCTATGTCGCGGAGATGCGCCCCCTGTGCGCCGATGCGGATTACCTGCTGCCCAACATCACCGAGGCGTGCCTGCTGACCGATACGCCGTGGCAGGAGATCTATGACCGCGCCTTTGCGGATGCCCTGTTGGCACGGCTGGACGCGCTGGGGGCACGGTGTACCGTCCTGACCGGCGTGTCCCTGCGTGCGGGCAGAACCGGCGTGATGGTGCACAGCGCGGGCGGCACGGCGTACTATGAGCATGAGCTGCTGCCGAACAGCTGTCACGGAACCGGCGACATCTACGCCTCGGCGTTTGCGGGCGCGATCCTGCGCGGTGTGGCACCGTTCGCGGCGGCACGGATCGCCGCCGATTATACGGTCGCCTGCATCCGGGCGACTGCCGCCGAGCCGGGGCATTGGTACGGCGCAAAATTCGAACCGGTTCTGCCGGTGCTCATGAAGGAAATCGCCGCGGCGGCGGGAGAGGACTGAGCGGGCGGTCTGCCTGCGCCGCGCGCATCGCCGTTTCGCGGATTCTGCGGCAACACTGCCAAACGCGGACGCCGCACGCAAGTTTTCCTGTCCGATTTTACCGAAAATGTCCCGGAGTTCTTGACAAGGCGGGCGCTTTGTAGTACAATAATCTTATATGTGAGTATAACTTTCCAGGAGGCACCCGATGAGAAGCATGACAGGCTATGCCCGCGCGACCGCCACGGTCCCTGCGGCGGCAGGCGGGCAGGATGTCCGCGAGGTGTGCGTGGAAATGCGCTCGGTCAACAACCGTTACCTTGACCTGTCCGTCCGCCTGCCGCGCAGTCTGACGGGACTGGAGGAGCGTGTCCGACGTGCGCTGACCGCCGCCAGCATCGCGCGCGGCAAGCTGGACGTGACCGTGACGATGACAGTCCGGGATGCCTCCGGGGAAGAGGGCGGCGCAACGCCGCTGGAGCCGGATATGGTCTTTGCCCGCCGCCTGGCGGATGCCGCACAGCGGCTGTCCGAGGGGCTGGGCGTTCCGAACGATCTGACCGTCAGCCGCCTGATGGCGATGCCCGGCGTGCTGGTTCCGGTTCGTCCGGAGGCAGGCGAGTCCGAGGAGGATGCGTGGGGCGTGCTGGAGCCGGTGCTTGCGGATGCCGTTGCGCAGTTTCTGGACGCGCGGGCACGCGAGGGCGAGCGGCTGGGCACGGATATGCTGGGCAAGATAGCCCGGATCCGTACACTGGCGGCAGAGCTTGCCGCTGCGTCGGAGGAGGATGTCCGTACCCTGCGGGTGCGCTTTGAGGAGCGGCTTCGGTCGCTGATCGGGCAGGCGGACGTTCAGCCGGATGAGGCACGCATCATCACCGAGTGCGCCGTCTTTGCCGACCGCATTTCGGTGGACGAGGAGTTGGTACGGCTGTCCTCGCATCTGGACACGCTGGAGGGACTGCTGCATACGGATGACGCCGTGGGGCGGAAGATAGACTTCATGCTGCAGGAGACCAACCGGGAGGTCAACACGGTCGGCTCCAAATGCTCCAACGCGGGCATGGCGCGGCTGGTCGCGGAGATCAAGAACGAGCTGGAAAAGATCCGGGAACAGGTCCAGAACATTGAGTAAGACCGTCCGGGGAAAGGAAGAAATTCCATGAAATTCATCAATATCGGCTACGGCAATATGGTGGCGGTGGATCGTATCGTCACACTGGTCAGCCCGGATTCGGCACCCATCAAGCGCCTGATCCAGGACGCGAAGGACGACGGGCGCGTCATTGATGTCACCTGCGGGCGCAAAACCCGCGCGGTTATCATCACCGATTCGGAGCACGTCATCCTGTCGGCATTGCAGGCGGAGACTATTGCCAACCGGCTGGACAGCGACGCCGATACCGACGACGCGGCGGAGGCTGGCGACGCCGACCTCACCGAGGACGACTGAGCCGGGATGCGGATTTCCGGAGAGCGTAAGGCATACGGGCACCTCTCTGCCTGTTCGCCGCGCGGTGAATTGTCAGAGGCACCCATAATCTGAAGAGCAGAATAAGGAGAACTATCCATGATTTTTCCCACTACCAGTGACCTGACCAAGGGTAAGTACAACCGGTATGAGGTCGCGCTGGCGACCGCCAAGTGCGCCCGCATGATTACCAACGAGTACGTCCGGCAGCGTGCCGAGGCGGAAAGCTCCATGTCCGGCAACAAGGAGACCGACCGTCCGCTGAACACGCTCATCGACAAGGAGGTGCGGGACGAGAAGGCGGTCAATATCGCCATCCGCCGCCTGTACGAGGGGCAGTATGTCATCACGCACAAGTCGGTGGAGGAGCAGGAGCGCGAGGAGCGCGCCGTGCTGGAGGGTATCGGCGAGCCCGCACAGCAGTTCGCGGAGCGTGAGGAGGATGAGATCCTGGACGGTGACCGGAACGCGGACGATGCCGTACTGGATGATGACGCGGCACCGGAAGACGGGGAAGCCGCAGAGACGGACAGCGGCGATGCGGCGGATGCTGTGACGGAGGACGAAACGGCTGCCGATGCCGTTGCCGAGGAGGAAGTGGAAGCGGCAGAGGCGGCGGAAGCGGAAGCGGTGGAGGAGTCGGACGCCGACGGATCCGCCGGAACATCGGAAAACTGAGCCGACCTGAGCGCGGCGGGCTACGTGGGTAGCGGGAAGGAGTTACGGCATGAACCAGCCCGAAAGCTGCCGCGCGACGGATGCACCGTCTGCAGACGTTCTGTATGCCGCCGTGCATATTCTGGAGTGTCCCTTCGGTGTTGACCGACCGTACCATTACTATATCCCCCGCCCGCTTGCGGATGCAGTCCGCCCGGGCGCGTTTGTGACGGTTCCCTTCGGAAAGGGGAACCGGAAGAAACTCGCTCTGGCTGTCGAAATCTGCGATCGGGCGGGGCTTTCTGCACTTCCGGACGGGTTGGATCCGGATAAATTCAAGCCGGTGAGCGGCGTCTGCCGTGCGCGGCTGTTCCTCACGGAGGGGCAGCTTGCGCTCTGCCGCTACCTGACCGCGCAGACGCTGTGTACCGTCGGCGAGGCGGTGCGCACGCTGGTGCCGGCGCAGGCGCTGGCTACGCTGGCGGAATTTTACCGCCCCGTCCCCGGTGCGGTGCTGCCGGCAGAGCGCCTGCCCGCCGCGGGGGATCTTTTGATTTACGAGTACATCCGCGCACGGGGGAGCGTGTCTGCGCAGGCATTGCGCACCCGCTTCGGGACACGTGCCGCCGCCGTGCTGGATATGCTGACCGAGCGGGGGCTGGTCGAGCGTGAGCTGGCTGTCCGGGAGCCGGACGAGCGGCAGGAGAGCTTTTTTGTGCTTGCCCGCCCGGCGGAGGAGATCCGCGCGGCGCTGGCGGTGGAAAAGGGAGCCGGACGCATTGCGTCAGCCGCTCAGCGCACGGTGCTGGGTGTCCTGCTGGATGCGACCGAACCGATCCCCGCATCCGCCCTCAGACAGCACGCCGGCGTGACCGCGGCGGTTTTGCGGGCGCTGGTGCAGAAGGGACTGCTCCGGAGCGAGGTGCGCCGCGTGCTGGCGGAACACCCGGAGACATCGCCGCTGGGGGACGCAGGACTGCGCACGCCGTTCTCGCTTAACGGGGAGCAGTCCGACGCGGTGCGCATCCTGTCCGGGCTTGCCGATGCGGGGGAGGCACGCGCGGCACTGCTGTTCGGCGTGACCGGCTCCGGCAAGACCTGCGTTATCCTGTCCATGATAGACAGGATGCTGGACGCCGGGCGGGGCGTTATTATGATGCTGCCGGAGATCGCACTGACTCCGCAGATGCTTGCCATTTTCCGCGCCCGGTACGGCTACCGGGTGGCGGTGATCCATTCGGGACTGTCGGGCGGGGAGCGGATGGACGCTTACCGCCGCATCCGTGCGGGGGAGGCACCGGTGGTGGTGGGTACCCGATCCGCCGTGTTCGCGCCGGTGCCGCACCTCGGCATGATTGTCATGGACGAGGAGCAGGAGCATACCTACAAGTCGGATCAGAACCCCAAGTACCACGCACGCGATGTGGCGCGGTTCCGGTGTGCGCAGGAGAAGGCACTGCTGCTTTTGGCATCCGCGACACCGTCGCTGGAGAGCTTCCGCAAGGCGGAGGAGGGAAAGTACACGCTGATCGCGCTCCGGCACCGCTTCGGAAATGCGCACCTGCCTGCGGTGCGCATCGTGGATATGCGCGGCGAGGCACAGCGCGGGCAGACCGCCCCGCTGGGGCAGGAGCTGGTGACCGAACTGAAGCGCGTCCGGGAGGAGGGGAATCAAGCTGTCCTGTTTCTCAACCGGCGCGGGTATTCGACTCAGTTGGTCTGCCGTTCCTGCGGTCTTGCCGTGACCTGCCCCGCCTGCTCGGTTGCCATGAACTATCACACCCTGCGCGGCGGCTATGACCGGGGTGAGCTGGTCTGCCACTGGTGCGGCGCGCGCCGTCCGGTTCCGGAAACCTGTCCTTCCTGCGGCTCGCCGCCTCTGATGCGCATGGGCTTCGGCACCCAGCGCATCCAGCAGGAGCTGGAGCGGGAACTTCCCGGGGTGCGCGTCATGCGTATGGACGCGGACACGACCGGGACAAAATCGGCGTACTTTGATATGCTTACGTCCTTCCGCAACCACGGGGCGGACATCCTGCTGGGGACGCAGATGGTCACGAAGGGGCATGACTTCCCGGACGTGACGCTGGTGGGCGTCCTGCTGGCGGATATGTCACTGTATGTGGACGATTACCGCGCCGCGGAGCGCACGTTCTCCCTGCTGACGCAGGTTATCGGACGCGCCGGGCGGGCGGATAAGCCGGGACTGGCTGTCATTCAGACCATGAACCCGGACAACGACGTGCTGAAGCTCGCCTGCGCGCAGGACTATGAGACCTTTTATGCGCGCGAGGTGCGCTTGCGGCGCAATCTTGCCTTCCCGCCGTTCTGCGATATCGCCCTTCTGACGCTGACATCGCCGGACGAGAAGGAGCTGCAGAAGGCGTGCCTGCGCCTTACGGAGGAGATCCGGCGGCTGACGGCGAACGACTATACCGATGTGCCGATGCAGATGTTCGGTCCGTTCGAGGCACCGGTCTACCGGGTGGACAACGTATACCGGATGCGGACGGTCATCAAGTGTCGCCTGACGCGCCGCGCGCGGGCGCTGTTTACGGAACTGCTGCGGGCGTTTTCCGCCCTGCGCCAGCGCCCGGTGCTGAGCGTGGATTTCAATCCGAGCAGTATCTGAGGAGGGGACCTCGGAAAAACCCCGCGTGCCGCGCCTGCCGGCAGTGGAAAGGATCCTGTTATGATACTCTGCGATACGCATACCCACACCCGTTTTTCCTTTGACGGCGCCCCGGACTCCACGCCGGACGCCCTGTGCCGGCGCGCGCTGGAGATCGGGCTGACCGATCTGTGCATCACCGATCACTGCGATGTCAACGGCGAGGCGGAGGGCATCTATACCCACTACGACGCCGATGCCGCCTGGGACGCCATGACCGAGGTGCAGGAGAAGTACCGCGGGCGGCTGTATATTTCGCGCGGACTGGAGCTGGGCAACGCCACGCAGTACCCGGAGATAGCCCGGTCGGTGCTGACGCGCCACCCCTACGAGTTTGTCATCGGGTCACTGCACAATCTGTGCGGCGTGCCGGATTTTTCCATGCTTCGCTTTGAAAGCATGAGCGAGGCGCTGATCGACCGCCTGTTCTGCCGTGCCATGGACGAAACGGAGGAGATGCTGCGCTTTGAGCCGCCCGCAGGCGCACCGGCAATCACCACGCTGGGGCATCTGACCTACATCCACCGCTATATCACCATGGCGGGCAGACGCTTCGATTTCCACCCGCATTACGACCGGATCGAGGCGATTTACCGCCTGCTCATGAGCCGTGACATCGCGCTGGAGCTGAACGTTTCCACGCTCTGGCGGGGGTTTGGCATCGGGATGCCCACGCTGGAGCTGCTCAGCTTTTACCGCGACTGCGGCGGGCGGCTGGTCACGGTAGGCTCCGATGCGCACGCACCGGTCAATCTGGGGCGCTGTATCCGGCAGGGGTACGCGCTCCTGAACGCCGCCGGACTGCACGAGGTATTGGTCGTGCGGGACGGTGCGCGTTGCCTCCTCCCCATTGAATAACGAAAGGATACAGGATACCGGCATGAAACTGGAAAACTTCAGCCTTCTGTACCCCGACAGCCAGACCCAGCGGGATCATCTGGCGGGGGTCAATGTCCCCGACATTGATATGTATACGCTCCAGGAGTTGGGGATGCTGGAAATCTTCAACCCGCAGAGCACCCCGCTTTCGGATTTCTTCACGTCCGACCCCGCCGTGATTTCGTACCGCAACCAGACCTTCTCGGATATGCTGTGCAATCCTGCCCTGACCGAGACACTGCATCGGCTTGTGCCTGTCCTGCAGGACATTACCGAACTGCGCCGTCTGGAAAATGATATTGCCGGGGAGGACACCGCTTCCTACCTTGCCAGCATGACCGAGATCGAGCTGTATATCACCTGCGTGGACATCCTGCACAAGGGCATGAAGGAGGTGCGCGGCAACCTGCACGGTGCTGCCTTCCGGCGTCTGGCGGACTGCGTGACCGAGTTGGCGGAGTCCGACTACTATGCCGAGCTGAACCGGAAGCTGTCCGAGCTGACGCGGCGCGTGCGTGAGATCCGGAGCGTGACCATCGGGGTTAATCTGGACGCGCAGCTCCGACCGGCGCAGGCAGGCGTGCTGTCCATCAACGCGCAGCCCTTCAAATCCGGCGACGTGCTGGACAAGATTCTGCGGCTCAACCTCAAGGGGGACGAGTACACCTGCATTGCCAATCTTGTTCCCTTCGGCAAGAAGCAGTCCGAAAATCAGAAGACGGCGCTCTCGCTTGCCTTCAATTCCGCCATCAACGACGTGTACCGCTCCTCCCTGCGCTCATGGAAGAAGATCGTGCAGGGCTACGTGCTGGAGAATACGGATTTTCTGCTGGGGCTTCTGCCGGAGATCGAGTTTGTGGTCAAGGGGACGCAGCTGCAGGAATCCCTGCGTGCGCGGGGCTGTACGCTTTGCGAGCCGGATCTGCGCCCGATGGACGAGCGTGTCTTTGTCGCCGACCGGCTGTACAATCCTGCCGTGGCACTCAAGCTCCCGGAGGGGGAGACCATCGTCCCCAACAGCATTGCCTTTGACACCACGCCGGAGAACGCCATGATTTATGTGCTGACCGGTCCCAACCGGGGCGGAAAGTCCGTCATTACCTGCGCGGTCGGGCTGTGTCAGGTCATGCTGCAGCTTGGTATGTTCCTGCCTGCCGACACCTGCCGCATCAGCCCGGCGGACGGCATTTATACCCACTTCCCGACCGGCGCTGATGACACCATTGACAAGGGACGCCTTGGCGAGGAATGCGCGCGCCTTGGCGAGATCTTCGATGCCGTAACGGCAGACAGCCTTGTCCTCTTGGACGAGTCGCTGTCCTCCACCGGCTCCTTCGAGGCGTCCTATATCGCTGCCGAGGTGCTGATGGGACTGTGCCGCGTCGGTTGCCGTTGCCTTTTCTCTACCCACCTCCATGAGCTTGCCGCCGAGATCGACCGCATCAACGCGCAGTCCGCCGCCGAAGGCGGTGCGCGCGTGGATACCCTCGTCGCTGGCATTGAGGGCGAAGGCAAGCGCTCCTTCGTCATCAAACGCGCCAAACCCGACGGTAAATCCTACGCCCGCGACATCGCCAGCCGCTACGGACTGACCTATGAGGGCATCCTTCAGCGCATCGGCAAGGAAAAGAGATAGAGAAGGGAAACGGGGAAACGAGGAAACGAGGAAACGAGGAAACGTTGGGGGCTTCTTGAAAGAAGCCCCCAAGCCCCAAGAACTTTCCCGATATATTCCTGATTGGAACCGGCGTTCGTGCCCGGTCCCGGACTGGTCTTGCAGCATACATGGTGGCTGTGATTTTGGGTGTTGCAGAATCGGCTTAGCCGCTTCTGCCGGGATTGGAAAATCCGGTATGACGCCCGATAACGGAACATCTGCCCCAGCCGGCGTCCACTCGGGCAAGCCCCCGCTGGTGTGGGCTTCGCCCCCTGTTCCGGTGCCCCGCTGGGCAAGCCCCCCGCCGGGCAACGCCAACGCAGGTTCAGCCCGTGTCGCCCGGGTTCAGTCCCGGGGATGCAAGGGGCGAAGCCCCTTGCATAAGAAAACTAAAAATCTCCCCCT
>ERZ857629.4728-NODE-4728-length-10324-cov-3.235466_pt1 | contig 10324 bp, 8 predicted proteins | sample MGYA00519700_ERZ857629 | MGnify/ENA primary metagenome ERZ857629 (study PRJEB31778, sample SAMEA3449351) | human gut metagenome | biome: human gut; feature: human-associated habitat; material: faeces | place: United Kingdom | collected 2010/2012 ... | reverse complement strand
TAAAGGGAACGGAAGAACAAAGAAACGCCATTGAAGGTTTAAAAGGCGGTATTGATAAAAAGACCAGCGGTAGTATAGAAAAGAGTATTTTCACAGGTTCGCTTGAAGATGTTCAACAAAAGTACGATACTCACTCGGCAGGTGTTCACGGTGCACCTTCCAGTACACAATTAAATGTCAGAGATTACGGTTTAGAAAATATTTTCAATGCTTTGGATATTAATGGCGACGGCGAAGTTACGGAAGATGAAATCAATGATATTGCTGCACTTAATACAAGTGAATTTGCAACTACTGATAATACAACATTGAGTACGGAAGATTTAGATTTGTTGTACAAAAATGCAATGGATGCAGTTAATGCATCAGTTATCAACATGGGGGATAAAACAGAATTCCACTATGAAAACGGTGATGTTACAAAAATCTACATCGGAAGTGATGGTAAAATGTCCCAAAAATATGTTGAAGAAAGAAACGATGACGGCACAAAAACAGGAATTTCTTACACTTATGCCGACAAATCAACTACAAGATGGGAATATGACGAACAAGGCAGAGTTTCTGAAATAGAAAGAAAAACTTCAAACGAAAAGAAAAATTACACAAAAAATATCACTTATAACGAAGATAATTCAAGAACAGTAACTACAAAAGATTATGTTGCAACCACGGACAGAGTTTACGATTCAAACGGTAAATTTGTTTCAAAAGATGCAAAATACAATTACGATTCAGACGGAATTATCGGCGATACTGCACAACAATCAATCGGCGATTGCTGGGTTCTTGCAGGCGTAAATGCTCTTAATACTTCTGATGCAGGTAAAGCAATTTTGAAAAATGCAATTCAGCAAAATGACGACGGAAGTGTTACTGTTACCCTTAAAGGTGTTGGTAAACAATATACATACTCTGCGGAAGAAATTATTGACAACAAATATAATACACCGAGTAAAAGTTATTCAACCGGTGATACTGATATGAACCTTTTTGAAATGGCAATCGGCGATTACAGACGTGAATTAATCGAATCAGGTGATTATGTTAAAAACGGACGTGATCTTTCAAGAACGGCAGGAAAAGATGCAACCGTTAATGATCCTTTGAATGGTGGTCAAATAGATGAAGCAATTTACTACATTACAGGCTACACTTCTCAATTCTCGGCAAGCAAAAAAAATGTTGCGAGAGATATGATAAACAAAATTGAAGGCAGCGTAAACAAATACATTATGAACGTATCTTTCAAAGAAAAAGATGAAAGTATCGGTGCTATCACAACCGGACACGCTTATACGGTTTCTAATGTTGATGAAGAAAATGTTTACGTCATAAATCCGTGGGATTCTTCGGTTGAAATCGCTTATCCGAAAGAAAAATTCTTAGATAACGCATTCCAATCAACTTTGACGGATATTACTCCGCAGATACAAGAACATACAATTTCTGCACCAAAAGAAGGCACCATTTACACTCCGAAAGGAAATGGTGAAAAATTCATGGATAAAATTAAAAACTTCTTTGCAAAAATCATAAAATAATCGGTTAAAAATTTAAAAAGAGAAGGACTTGTTTGAATTAATAAGTTCTTCTTTTTTTGTACGTGGAAGTTTTTTGATTTTTATTTCTGCTTTGAGTGCATCTGATTTTGTTGCAAACTCTTGCGACCAGACGATTTGAACAGGTTTGTTTATTCTTGTGTATTTAGCCCCTTTTCCGCTTAAATGGGTTTGAAATCTTTTTTCGACGTCATTGGTGTAACCGCAGTAGAGGGTGTTTCTTTCTGTGAGAAGAAGGTAGACAAAGAATTTTTTATCCTGCATTTTTTATTTCTTCCAAAAGTTTGACAATGGTTTGGTAATTTTCTTCGGTAACTAATTTTCCTCTGTATTCCGAAGCGCCTCGAACCCCTTTTATGTAGTAGGGATAGAATTTTCTGAAAAATTTAATTCCGTTGAGTTCTCCTCGGAACGCAATTTCTTCGTCGAGATGTTCTTTCAAAACTTCAATTTTTTCTTCAAGAGATTTTTCCTCAGGTTTTTTGCCGTATTTGAGAAAATCATCAATTTGTGCAGGAAACCATGGGTTGCCGAGAAGTCCTCTGCCAATTGCAAGTCCGTCCGCTTTGGAGTCTTCAAGTGCCTGAATTGCCGTTTCGACAGACACGATATCCCCGTTTATAAAGTATGGAATGTCTATGTTTCCTTTCAGTTCTGCAACTTTTTTCCAGTCGGCAATGCCTGAATACATTTGCACTCTTGTTCTTGCGTGAACGCAAATTGCTTGTGCACCAGCTTCTTGCATTTTTACTGCAAAATCGACGAAATTTATTGTGTTTTGGTTAATTCCGAGTCTGAATTTGCAAGTTACGGGCAAAGCAACGGTATCTTTTACCGCTTTTATAATGTCTGCGGCAACATTGGGCGATTTCATAAGGGCACAGCCGTCAGTCGCTTTCATGACTTTGTTTACGGGACAGCCCATGTTGATGTCAATTATTGTAGCTTTGTCTTTTAGTATTTCCGCAGATTTTGCGATAAGAGCAGGTTTGTGTCCCGAAATTTGAAATGCAACGGGCGGTTCGTTTTTGTCCGTATGAACAATGTGGCATTCTTCTCTTTGGACAAGTGCTTCCGAACTAATCATTTCTGTTGTCAAAAGGCAGTCTTTTGAATATTTTCTGATTAATTTTCTCAAAACATAATCCGTTATACCTGCCATTGGGGCGGATATAACTTTGGATTTTATTTCTACATTTCCGATGAAAATGCTATGGTGTTTGTTTAATTCTTTGTCTTGCGTAGTTTGTATATTCATTGTTTTCTTTTGATAATTCCAAAAATTTCTTGTAGTTTTGAATAGCCCTCGGGAAGTCTTTTAAACTGTCATAGTCTACACCCAAAGAGTAATAAACAAGAGCGATTGAAGAATCTTTTGCAATGACGCTTTCATAATCGCTGACGGCAAGTTTGTAATTTCCGAGTGCGTCATATACCATAGCACGGTAATAATACGGCATGTATCCGCCAAGTTTTTGATTTATCAAAGAGGTCAAAATCGTTTCGGCGTTTTTGTAATCTTTTGCTTCGTATTTTGTTATTGCTTTGTTTAATTCGGCATCTGCTTTTTGAGAATTTATGTAATTTCTTAGTTCTTTAGCCTTGGGATTTTGAGAATTTGCAAGTTTTTGAGTGTATTTTTCCGCATTTGCAATGTCATCTTGCTGAATGTAAATTCCTGCAACGGTAAGAATAACTTCTTCATCATTCGGTTTTTCATTAAGCGCTTTGTCGTAGAAGATAACGGCGTTTTTGTAGTCCTTCATAAGTTGGTAGACGCCTGCTATGCCGACGTATGAATTGAAATCTTGCGGAGTGATTTTTTGATATTTTGCAAGCGCTTCGCTGTATTGACCTTTTTGAGTCAAAGCAGCCGCTTCGTTGTACAAAGTGCCTGCCATTCTCGTTTTTACGGAGTTGTAAAACTGTTGAACCTGCGTGTCTTGCGGAAATTTTTGTTTTGCAAGTTCCGCATAAGCCATTGCGTTTACAAAATCGTTTTGTCCGCTGTAAATTTGCCCTAAGTTCAGGTATAGCGACTTGTCGTTCGGGTTTGCTTCAATCGCAAGTTTGTAAAACTTCATTGCTTTGGCTATGTCTTTGTTTTTATGTGCAGTGTATGCAGTTTGTGCATAAAATTCGGGCGATAAAGTTATTCCCTGTGCTTTGAGGGTGGAGAGGGCATCTTCTGTCGGCATATTTTTTGTGTAAATTTCTGCCAGTCCGAATTGTGCTTCTGAATTTTTTTCGTCGTATTTAAGGACGTTTTTGTACTCCTCGGTTGCGTTTTCCCAAAGGCTCAACGCTTGGAAACATTTTGCTTTCTGCAAGCGAGCCTGAACGTTTTTAGGGTCGATTAAAAGTGCCTTGTTGCTCGCTTCAATTGACTCTTTGTATCTTTTTAAATCATAGTACAAAATGGCTGTATTAGTTTTACTTGTTACCAAAGCAGGGTTTAGTTTGTCTGCTTTTTGGTATTCGGCAAGTGCACCTTCAATGTTGCCTCTTTTTTGGTAAATTGTTCCTAAGTTGCAGTGAGATTCCGCATCAGCGGGATTTTTTTCAACTCTTTGTCTGCAAATTCTTTCAAGCGAGTTTAAAATTTCTTCTTTTTCTTGTGAATTTGTAAGAGCGTAATTGTAGTGTTCGGCAGCGATTGCGTATTGACCTGATTCTTCATAAGCACGTGCGATTTTGAGTCTTAAATTTGCGTTATCGGGGTCAAGTTTGACGGCTGCTTCGTAGTAGGGCAAAGACGCTCTCGGTTGTCCTAAAATTTTCAGAATGTCGCCAAGCCCGATATTTGCGGCTTTTGCGTTAACAGGGTCTTCCAATGCTCGGTAAAAATCGTATCCTGCTGCTGCAAATTCGTATTGTGTTCTAAGATTTTTTCCTGATTTAACCAGTCCGCTTGCGGTGATATCGGCATTTAAACTTTTTTCAAGTGTGTTTAAGTTTGTAATTGCTGCCGTGTAGGCATCTGAGTATGTTGTTTTTGCTGAATTGCCGTTAAAGCACACAAAGTAAAATGCGGCTGATTTTAAATCAGAGAGTGCTTTTTGCGGATTTTTTGCCGTGTTGTTGTAGTATTCTGCTCTTGAAACATAGGCATTAATCAAGCCTATTTTTGCGGAAGAATCTTCGGCATCTTCTCTCAAAGCAGTTCTGAAAGCCTTTATGGCGCTGGAATATTGTCCGCTTTGATAAAAATTTTGACCTTGTGTAAAATAATAACTCGGCGGATTATCGTCGTAAGTCGCTGCACAGATAGGATTTGTCGTGAATAAACAAGCCGCCAGCAGCGTGATTATCAGTTTTTTATTTTTCATAAGATTCATTCCTGTTTTGTTTTATAGAAATATTTTAACTGATTTTATGGATTTTTGTACACTCCTGTAAGGTAATTCCCGTATTTATTGATATTGAACGAATTGTAACGATTTTGCATTTTTGTTAATTCATTTATTTAAAAGAGTTTTTTCATTTATAGTAAAATTTTTATTTCTATAATAAAATATTTACAGTAATTCAGAAAGGTAAAAAAATGGAAGTTATAAATCAATTATTAATTCATATCGGAACATGGATAGAAGCGACTATTACTGCAATGGGTCCGTGGGGAATTGCTTTGCTTATGGCAATAGAATCTTGTAATATTCCGCTTCCGAGTGAAGCAATATTACCTTTTGCAGGATATTTGGTAAGTAAAGGTGTGTTTTCAATACACACGGCGGCATTTTTCGGAGCAATCGGCTGTGTAATCGGCTCAGTTCCTTCGTATTTGCTCGGAAGTATCGGCGGACGTCCGTTTATTGAAAAGTACGGAAAATGGTTTTTAATCAGCAAAAAAGATTTGGAAACCGCTGATAAATGGCAAAAAAAATGGGGCGATTGGGCGTTTTTCATTTGCAGAATGCTGCCTGTTGTAAGAACATTTATCTCTTTGCCGGCCGGAATTTTGAAGGCAAATTTCCCGAAATTTATTGCGTTTACTTTTGTCGGCTCTTTGGTATGGAGTTATTTCCTCGTTTGGGTCGGGGTAAAATTCGGAATGCACAGAGAAGCCTTCAAACATATTTGGCATAAATTCGATGTTGCAATTGTTGTTGCTTGCGTTATTCTATTTGTATTATACTTGCATCATCATTTTAAAAATTTGAAAGAATCATAAGTATCATAAGAATCATAAAGGAGAAATTATGAACGTAAAAGTTATTGCAAAAACAGGTGATAATCTTAATGCTGCGGCTGCTGCGGCTGTGAAAGAAGTTAAAGAAAGAGCAGGAAAACAAGGTCAATTCTTGAATTGGATTAAAGTTTTGCCTGAAAACCAATTGAAAAATTTGGATAATTTGTTTGAAATGGCAAATAAAGCAAAAGAAGGCGGTTTTGAAGAATTGGCAATTCTCGGTATCGGCGGTTCAAGACACACTACCGAATCAATGATGACTTTGCTCGGAATTAAAAATGTTCACTTCTTCTCATCAGTTGACCCTGTAAGTTTTAACAGATTTATTCAACCGTTAAACCTTGCAAAAACTAAGTTTATGGTTGTTTCTAAGTCAGGCGGAACTATGGAAACAACAACTGCTTATAACAAAGTTGATGAAATTCTTCGTCATACTTTCAAAACAGACAATGTTGCAAACAGATTTGTTGCAATGACTGACGTTTCACCCGAAAAAAGCAAACTCAGAAAAATCGTTGACGAAGGAAAAATCTCACTTTCAGGCTTTGTTCATGACGATGTTGGCGGACGTTTTTCAATTTTTGACGATGCAACAATTTTTGCACTCGCATTTGCCGGCGTTTCAAAAGATGACGTTAGAAAAATGTTAGAAGCATCGTTGGCTGCTCAAAATGCGTTTTTAAGCGAAAATGTTTCCGATAACCTTGCTTTGCAACTCGCAACTTTCAACGTAAATGCTTACAAAGACGGCAAAAGAAAACATTTCGTAGAATATTTCTCAGACGCTTTTATGGGCACAACTCTTTGGGAAAAACAACTTAAAAACGAAAGTTTGAAGGCAAGAATTTCTACTGATACAAACGTTGGACCGGGATACCTTCACTACAACGCAGAAGCAGATTTGGACGAAGAAAACGTTGATTCTTTCTTCACGTTTGTAAATTACGAAAACGACGATAAAGTTACAAATGCTATTCTTGAAGGCGTTGTTGCTGCATATTCCGCTCAACACCCCGTTTCAAGAATTATTCTCAACGATTTGACTTTGGAAAGCATTGCTCAATTTGTTGAATTGAAACACTTTGAAACTATTTATACAGGTAATATTTTAAGACGTGAACTCGGCTTGTTGACTTCTATGGAAACTGCTATGCCGGAAGTTCTTCAACCTAACGTTGAAAAATATAAAGCCGAAGTAAGAAAAGCAATGGCAAAATAGTTTTTGAATATTTATTCAATTAAAAAAGCGGAGTGAAAATCATTCCGCTTTTTATTTTGCTTTTAAATTGAAAAAACTGATTGTTTTTTCGTGATTATTTTGTCATATTGTAATTAATTCCTGCATCTTTCATTCTTTTTAATGCTTCTTTAATTACTTCAACGGGCTTTGTAAGGGCAATTCTGAAAAATCCTTCGCCGTATTTGCCGTAGCCGTTTCCCGGCGGTACAACAACGTGTGCTTTTTCAAGCATTACAGTTACAAATTCTTCTGACGTAAATCCTTTTGGAACAGGAACCCAAAGGTAGAAAGTTGCCTTAGACGGTTCAACATTCCAGCCTAATTCTCTTAAACCTTGCTCCATAACTTCTTTACGTTCTTTGTACATATCGTTGAGTTTTTGTATTCTTTCTTTTGGTGTGTCAAAGGCTGCCGTTGCTGCTTGTTGAATTGCTTTGAATACACCTGAATCGATATTGTTTTTTATTGTTCCGAGTGCTTTGATTGCATCTTTGTTACCGCAAACAAAGCCGACTCTCCATCCTGTCATATTGTAAGATTTTGAATGTGAGAAAAATTCAATCGCGATGTCTTTTGCGCCTTCAACTTGAAGAACGGAAGGTGCAACATAACCGTCATAAGTCATTTCGCAATATGCTTGGTCGTGGCAAAGCAAGATGTCGTATTTTTTACAAAAATCAACTGCTTTTTTGAAGAAATCCAAGTCGCAAACTGCTCCTGTCGGATTGTTGGGGTAGTTTAAGAACATAATTTTTGATTTTTTCGCAATATCTTCGGGGATTTTGCCAAAATCGGGTAGGAAGTGATTTTCCGCCGAAAGAGGCATTGAATAAGGTGTTCCGCCCGCAAAGATAGTTGCGTTTTTGTAAACTGGGTATCCGGGGTCAGGAACAAGTGTGTAGTCGCCTTCATCAACGTATGCGAAGAAAACGTGTGCAATTGCTTCTTTTGAGCCAATGTTTGCAAGCATTTCCGTGTCAGGGTCAAGTTCTATGCCAAAACGTTTTTTCATCCAGTTGCAAGCGGCTTGTCTAAATTCTTTTGTTCCGTTGTAGGGCGGATAGTCGTGGTTTTTAGGTTCATCAATTGCTTTGTGCATTTCCGCAACAACATCTTCAAGAGTCGGAGTGTCGGGGTCGCCTATTCCGAGGCTGATTATGTCGTAGCCTTTTGCTTTTGCTTCGTCAATTTTTCTGTCTATTTCCGCAAAAAGATACGGAGGAATTTTGTCTAATCTTATTGATTGTTTCATTATTAACTCCTTTTGTGTGTGTTTGTTTTGATTTTAGCAAAATAGTTTTCAAAAAACAAATTAATCATCTTCTTCAGGCATTTTTAATCTCGGAAGTTTTGGTAATCCGAGGTGATAAAATGTTGCCAAAAGTCTTATCAAAATTGTTATCAATATGGTCGAAGTTACCGATATGAAAGCGTTTACACCGTTTGAATACATATAATAATACATAGCCGCTCCGACTATTGCCGCAGATGCGTAAATATCTTTGTATAAAACAAACGGAACTTTTCCTGCTAAAATATCTCTCAGCATTCCTCCGCCTATACCTGTTATAACTCCGACGAATATTGCGAGAAATGCGTTATGTTCAAAGCCGTTTATTATCGCTGTATTTGTGCCTGTTACCGCAAAAACTCCAAGCCCGATTGCGTCAAAAAAGTTGACCATATCTTTGAAAAATCTTTTATTTTTTTTGAATTTTAGGGTTGCGACCGCTGCTCCTGCAAATGAAAGGCAAGAGGTTAAAAATGCCACGAATACGTACAGTGAATTTTTAAACATTGTAGGAGGAATGATGCCCAAAATAATATCTCTCATCGCACCGCCGCCAACTGCCGTGATTACACCCAAAACTATTATTCCAAAAACGTCAAAGTTTTTCTTTATTGCAACAATTGCTCCTGATATTGCAAATGCAATAATACCGATAAGTTCAATTATTATTATTTCTGTTCCGAATGTCATGTCTTTTTTCTTTCTAAAAAGTATTATATCAAATCAATTTTTTTGGTATAATCAAAAAATAGTAAAATAAAAAGGAGTATGAAATGAAAAATAAGTTTTTGGTTAAAATTTTTACTTTATTTTTAATTTTAGTCTTTACAACACCTGCATCAGTTTTTGCAACGGTTTTGAAGTTTGCTCAGGTTTCAGATATTCATTATCAACCGAATGCACCTAAAAATGAAAAAAGTTTTAAACTTAAATATTATTCTTTGAAATTCCTTGATGATGCGGCTGAACAAATTAAAAACGAAAAAAATGTAGACTTTGTTCTCGTAACAGGCGATGCTGCCGATAAGCCGTTAGTTAAAGACTTTGATTTTATTTACAAATATTTGAACAAAGTTCTTCCGAAACCGTGGTACTACTGCTTAGGAAACCACGATGTTGCAATAAAAGGTGAACTTTCAAAGGCTAAGCAAATTGAATTGTTAAATCAAATTAACCCGAAAGGTTTTGCAAAAGACAAAACTTATTACTCCTTCTCACCAAGAAGAGATATGACTTTTATCGGTTTGGATGCAACTTATGACACAAAAATTACTTCACAAGGTTATTTGCCTCCTGAACAATTGAATTTTGTTGATGATACAATTAAAAATGCAAAAAAAGATGTTATTGTTATCTTTTTACATCACCCGTTGACATATCCTGCTCAATCTTCTGACCACAATATTATTAACGATACTGCTTTTAAGGCAATTTTGAAAAAGTATGATAATCCGATTTTGGTTATCGGCGGACACTTCCACGCTTGCAAAATCGAAAGAGACGGCAACCTTATAGAAGTCGCTTCTCCTGCATTGGTAAGTTATCCGAACGCTTTCAGATTTGTTACTATCGATAACAAAAAAGACAAGACAACTTTCATAATAGATTATCGTGAAACTACTCACAAAGATTTGCAAAATTTAGCAAAAACAAGAATGGTTTGGGGTCATAGTTGGGTATACGGAAATGCCAGCGACAGACTTACTACCATTGTTGTGGACAAAAAGTGCAAAAATAAGTAAAATCTAAAAGAAAGAGATTTTAAAATGAATAATTCAATTGGTAATTTTTCAGTAAAATTCAGAGGAATAAGAGGGTCTTATCCTACTCCTGCAAAAGGTTTTCTTGAAATAGGCGGAAACACCTCTTGCGTGGAAGTCAACGTCGGCGGTCATTTGATAATCCTTGATGCAGGTACGGGGATTATTTCTCTCGGCAATGAACTTATGAAAAAACACATTGCTTCTTCCGACGAATTTTTTGAAAGAACACCGATTAATGCAACTATTTTATTAAGTCATATTCACGCAGATCATATTCAA
>ERZ857629.4725-NODE-4725-length-10334-cov-2.534001_pt1 | contig 10334 bp, 8 predicted proteins | sample MGYA00519700_ERZ857629 | MGnify/ENA primary metagenome ERZ857629 (study PRJEB31778, sample SAMEA3449351) | human gut metagenome | biome: human gut; feature: human-associated habitat; material: faeces | place: United Kingdom | collected 2010/2012 ... | reverse complement strand
TCGTTTTAACAATGGGCTGCATAGTCAGAACGGCTATGTCACCTGGGATGTGGATAGCCTTGAAAGTGCCATTCGCCTTGGATTAAACAAGGTGTGCGAGGAAGGGATTCGTATCGATAGCATTGGGATTGATACCTGGGGCGTGGACTTTGTGCTGCTCGACCAACAGGGTCAGCGTGTGGGCCTGCCCGTTGCTTATCGCGATAGCCGCACCAATGGCCTAATGGCGCAGGCACAACAACAACTCGGCAAACGCGATATTTATCAACGTAGCGGCATCCAGTTTCTGCCCTTCAATACGCTTTATCAGTTGCGTGCGCTGACGGAGCAACAACCTGAACTTATTCCACACATTGCTCACGCTCTGCTGATGCCGGATTACTTCAGTTATCGCCTGACCGGCAAGATGAACTGGGAATATACCAACGCCACGACCACGCAACTGGTCAATATCAATAGCGACGACTGGGACGAGTCGCTACTGGCGTGGAGCGGGGCCAACAAAGCCTGGTTTGGTCGCCCGACGCATCCGGGTAATGTCATAGGTCACTGGATTTGCCCGCAGGGTAATGAGATTCCAGTGGTCGCCGTTGCCAGCCATGATACCGCCAGCGCGGTTATCGCCTCGCCGTTAAACGGCTCACGTGCTGCTTATCTCTCTTCTGGCACCTGGTCATTGATGGGCTTCGAAAGCCAGACGCCATTTACCAATGACACGGCACTGGCAGCCAACATCACCAATGAAGGCGGGGCGGAAGGTCGCTATCGGGTGCTGAAAAATATTATGGGCTTATGGCTGCTTCAGCGAGTGCTTCAGGAGCAGCAAATCAACGATCTTCCGGCGCTTATCTCCGCGACACAGGCACTTCCGGCTTGCCGCTTCATTATCAATCCCAATGACGATCGCTTTATTAATCCTGAGACGATGTGCAGCGAAATTCAGGCTGCGTGTCGGGAAACGGCGCAACCGATCCCGGAAAGTGATGCTGAACTGGCGCGCTGCATTTTCGACAGTCTGGCGCTGCTGTATGCCGATGTGTTGCATGAGCTGGCGCAGCTGCGCGGTGAAGATTTCTCGCAACTGCATATTGTCGGCGGAGGCTGCCAGAACACGCTGCTCAACCAGCTATGCGCCGATGCCTGCGGTATTCGGGTGATCGCCGGGCCTGTTGAAGCCTCGACGCTCGGCAATATCGGCATCCAGTTAATGACGCTGGATGAACTCAACAATGTGGATGATTTCCGTCAGGTCGTCAGCACCACCGCGAATCTGACCACCTTTACCCCTAATCCTGACAGTGAAATTGCTCACTATGTGGCGCAGATTCACTCTACACGACAGACAAAGGAGCTTTGCGCATGACCACTCAACTGGAACAGGCCTGGGAGCTAGCGAAACAGCGTTTCGCGGCGGTGGGGATTGATGTCGAGGAGGCGCTGCGCCAACTTGATCGTTTACCCGTTTCAATGCACTGCTGGCAGGGCGATGATGTTTCCGGTTTTGAAAACCCGGAAGGTTCGCTGACCGGGGGGATTCAGGCCACAGGCAATTATCCGGGCAAAGCGCGTAATGCCAGTGAGCTACGTGCCGATCTGGAACAGGCTATGCGGCTGATTCCGGGGCCGAAACGGCTTAATTTACATGCCATCTATCTGGAATCAGATACGCCAGTCTCGCGCGACCAGATCAAACCAGAGCACTTCAAAAACTGGGTTGAATGGGAGAAAGCCAATCAGCTCGGTCTGGATTTTAACCCCTCCTGCTTTTCGCATCCGCTAAGCGCCGATGGCTTTACGCTTTCCCATGCCGACGACAGCATTCGCCAGTTCTGGATTGATCACTGCAAAGCCAGCCGTCGCGTTTCGGCCTATTTTGGCGAGCAACTCGGCACACCATCGGTGATGAACATCTGGATCCCGGATGGTATGAAAGATATCACCGTTGACCGTCTCGCCCCGCGTCAGCGTCTGCTGGCAGCACTGGATGAGGTGATCAGCGAGAAGCTAAACCCTGCGCACCATATCGACGCCGTTGAGAGCAAATTGTTTGGCATTGGCGCAGAGAGCTACACGGTTGGCTCCAATGAGTTTTACATGGGGTATGCCACCAGCCGCCAGACTGCGCTGTGCCTGGACGCCGGGCACTTCCACCCGACTGAAGTGATTTCCGACAAGATTTCCGCCGCCATGCTGTATGTGCCGCAGTTGCTGCTGCACGTCAGCCGTCCGGTTCGCTGGGACAGCGATCACGTAGTGCTGCTGGATGATGAAACCCAGGCAATTGCCAGTGAGATTGTGCGTCACGATCTGTTTGACCGGGTGCATATCGGCCTTGACTTCTTCGATGCCTCTATCAACCGCATTGCCGCGTGGGTCATTGGTACACGCAATATGAAAAAAGCCCTGCTGCGTGCGTTGCTGGAACCTACCGCTGAGCTGCGCAAGCTGGAAGCGGCGGGCGATTACACTGCGCGTCTGGCACTGCTGGAAGAGCAGAAATCGTTGCCGTGGCAGGCGGTCTGGGAAATGTATTGCCAACGTCACGATACGCCAGCAGGTAGCGAATGGCTGGAGAGCGTGCGGGCTTATGAGAAAGAAATTTTGAGTCGCCGCGGGTAAACACTGCCGGATGCGGCGCGAGCGCCTTATCCGGCCTACGGGTCGGCAACAGTTGTAGGCCTGATAAGACGCGACAGCGTCGCATCAGGCATTGATTGCCGGATGCGGCACAAGTGCCTTATCCGGCCTACAGGTCGGCAATAGGCCTGATAAGACGCGACAGCGTCGCATCAGGCATTGATTGCCGGATGCGGCGCGAGCGCCTTATCCGGCCTACGGGTCGTGCATCCGACAACACCGAATTTACAGGAACACAGAACATGCAAAACATTACTCAGTCCTGGTTTGTCCAGGGAATGATCAAAGCCACCACCGACGCCTGGCTGAAAGGCTGGGATGAGCGCAACGGCGGCAACCTGACGCTACGCCTGGATGACGCCGATATCGCACCATATCACGACAATTTCCACCAACAACCGCGCTATATCCCGCTCAGCCAGCCCATGCCTTTACTGGCAAATACACCGTTTATTGTCACCGGCTCGGGCAAATTCTTCCGTAACGTCCAGCTTGATCCTGCGGCTAACTTAGGCATCGTAAAAGTCGACAGCGACGGCGCGGGCTACCACATTCTTTGGGGGTTAACCAACGAAGCCGTCCCCACTTCCGAACTTCCGGCTCACTTCCTTTCCCACTGCGAGCGCATTAAAGCCACCAACGGCAAAGATCGGGTGATCATGCACTGCCACGCCACCAACCTGATCGCCCTCACCTATGTACTTGAAAACGACACCGCGGTCTTCACTCGCCAACTGTGGGAAGGCAGCACCGAGTGTCTGGTGGTATTCCCGGATGGCGTTGGCATTTTGCCGTGGATGGTGCCCGGCACGGACGAAATCGGCCAGGCGACCGCACAAGAGATGCAAAAACATTCGCTGGTGTTGTGGCCCTTCCACGGCGTCTTCGGCAGCGGACCGACGCTGGATGAAACCTTCGGTTTAATCGACACCGCAGAAAAATCAGCACAAGTATTAGTGAAGGTTTATTCGATGGGCGGCATGAAACAGACCATCAGCCGTGAAGAGTTGATAGCGCTCGGCAAGCGTTTCGGCGTTACGCCACTCGCCAGTGCGCTGGCGCTGTAAGGAGCAAACATGATCCGCAAAGCCTTTGTCATGCAGGTAAACCCCGACGCCCACGAAGAGTATCAGCGTCGGCATAATCCCATCTGGCCAGAACTGGAAGCAGTGCTGAAATCTCACGGTGCGCATAACTACGCCATCTATCTCGACAAAGCGCGTAATCTGCTGTTTGCCATGGTAGAGATTGAATCTGAAGAACGCTGGAATGCGGTTGCCAGCACTGATGTTTGCCAACGTTGGTGGAAATATATGACCGATGTTATGCCCGCTAACCCGGATAACAGCCCGGTGAGTAGCGAGCTGCAAGAAGTGTTTTACCTGCCGTAATTGCCCAATGTGCCAGAGATGCCTCCGGCACAATATTTTAAATTTCGATTTGAAAAATTAAACATATTACATCTCCCGGTAAGTTATATTTCCCTGATACATTGTGAGTAAATCACAAAAATAATGAATAACCCATTAATGATTCATGTGGTTTATTTAAATAACCATTATGTGCATTACTCCGCAAATCTGACCTTTCACTCTGTCTCAAATTGTCATTGTTTACCGACATATCGCCTCTCATCACTTAATCGCTCCACCATTACAATTGATTAAAATATATTTTATGGAGTCCGATTAATGGCAGCTCTTACTGCAAGCTGTATTGACCTGAATATTCAGGGCAATGGCGCTTATTCCGTTCTGAAGCAGTTGGCGACAATAGCGTTACAAAACGGTTTTATCACCGACTCACACCAGTTCCTGCAAACCCTGCTGCTGCGCGAAAAAATGCACTCTACTGGATTTGGTTCCGGTGTCGCCGTGCCGCACGGTAAAAGCGCCTGCGTTAAACAACCGTTCGTATTATTCGCCCGCAAAGCGCAGGCTATTGACTGGAAAGCCAGCGATGGCGAAGACGTCAATTGCTGGATCTGCCTCGGCGTGCCGCAAAGCGGCGAAGAGGATCAGGTCAAAATCATCGGCACACTGTGTCGCAAAATTATTCACAAGGAATTTATTCATCAACTGCAACAGGGCGATACCGACCAGGTGCTTGCCTTGTTAAATCAAACCCTCAGCTCATAAGGAAGTGGCGATGGAGTCATCCTTACGTATTGTCGCGATCACCAACTGCCCCGCCGGGATCGCTCACACCTACATGGTGGCGGAAGCCCTGGAACAGAAAGCCCGTTCTCTCGGTCATACCATAAAAGTGGAAACTCAAGGGTCCAGTGGCGTTGAAAACCGCTTATCCAGCGAAGAGATTGCCGCTGCCGATTACGTCATTCTCGCTACCGGGCGTGGCCTGAGCGGTGATGATCGCGCGCGGTTTGCCGGGAAGAAAGTTTATGAGATTGCCATCTCCCAGGCGTTGAAAAATATCGACCAGATTTTCAGCGAATTACCGACAAACTCGCAGCTTTTTGCCGCAGATAGCGGCGTGAAGCTTGGCAAACAGGAAGTGCAAAGCGGTAGCGTGATGAGCCACCTGATGGCGGGCGTCTCTGCGGCGCTGCCGTTTGTCATCGGCGGTGGTATCCTGGTGGCGCTTGCCAACATGCTGGTGCAGTTCGGTTTGCCATATACCGATATGTCGAAAGGCGCGCCGTCGTTTACCTGGGTAGTTGAATCCATCGGTTACCTTGGCTTCACCTTTATGATCCCCATCATGGGCGCTTATATTGCCTCGTCGATTGCCGATAAACCGGCTTTCGCTCCGGCGTTTCTGGTTTGCTATCTGGCGAACGACAAAGCGCTGCTCGGCACCCAGTCGGGTGCGGGATTCCTCGGCGCGGTGGTGCTGGGGCTGGCGATTGGCTATTTCGTCTTCTGGTTCCGCAAAGGGCGCCTTGGCAAAGCATTACAACCGCTGCTCGGTTCAATGCTGATCCCGTTCGTTACTCTGCTGGTTTTCGGCGTGCTCACTTACTACGTTATCGGGCCGGTGATGTCCGACCTCATGGGCGGGCTGCTCCACTTCCTGAATACCATTCCTCCATCAATGAAGTTTGCGGCAGCGTTTCTGGTCGGTGCGATGCTGGCGTTCGATATGGGCGGCCCCATCAATAAAACCGCCTGGTTCTTCTGCTTCTCACTGCTGGAAAAACACATTTATGACTGGTACGCCATCGTCGGCGTTGTCGCGCTGATGCCGCCCGTCGCGGCGGGTCTTGCGACGTTCATTGCGCCCAAACTGTTTACCCGACAGGAAAAAGAGGCTGCCAGTAGTGCCATTGTGGTCGGTGCCACAGTCGCAACCGAACCGGCTATTCCTTACGCTCTGGCAGCTCCGTTGCCGATGATTACCGCCAATACGCTGGCGGGCGGCATTACCGGCGTGCTGGTGATCGCTTTCGGAATCAAACGTCTGGCACCTGGTTTGGGTATCTTTGACCCGCTGATCGGCCTGATGTCGCCGGTGGGTTCGTTTTATCTGGTGCTGGCGATTGGCCTCGCGCTGAACATTTCATTCATTATCGTCCTGAAAGGATTGTGGTTACGCCGCAAAGCGAAAGCCGCGCAACAGGAGCTTGTCCATGAACATTGAGTTACTGCAACAGTTGTGCGAAGCCAGCGCCGTCAGCGGCGATGAACAGGAAGTTCGCGACATTCTGATAAACACGCTGGAACCTTGCGTGAATGAAATCACCTTCGATGGTCTGGGCAGCTTTGTTACCCGTAAGGGGAATAAAGGTCCAAAAGTTGCCGTTGTCGGACATATGGATGAAGTCGGCTTTATGGTCACCCACATCGACGAGAGCGGTTTTCTGCGTTTTACCACCATTGGCGGCTGGTGGAATCAGTCGATGCTCAACCACCGGGTAACCATACGCACACACAAGGGAGTGAAAATCCCTGGTGTGATTGGTTCCGTCGCGCCTCATGCGTTAACGGAAAAGCAAAAGCAACAACCGCTGTCATTTGATGAGATGTTCATTGATATTGGCGCGAACAGTCGCGAAGAGGTGGAAAAGCGCGGCGTGGAAATTGGTAATTTTATTAGCCCGGAAGCCAATTTTGCCTGCTGGGGCGAAGATAAAGTGGTCGGCAAGGCGTTGGATAACCGCATCGGCTGCGCAATGATGGCTGAACTATTGCAGACGGTGAATAATCCCGAAATTACGCTGTATGGCGTTGGCAGTGTGGAAGAAGAAGTTGGGCTACGCGGGGCGCAAACCTCGGCGGAACACATTAAACCGGACGTCGTGATCGTGTTGGATACCGCCGTAGCGGGCGATGTTCCGGGCATTGATAACATTAAATACCCGCTGAAACTGGGCCAGGGGCCGGGGCTGATGCTGTTTGACAAGCGCTACTTCCCCAACCAGAAACTGGTAGCAGCGTTAAAAAGCTGTGCCGCACATAACGATTTACCGCTGCAATTTTCCACCATGAAAACCGGTGCGACGGATGGCGGGCGCTACAACGTGATGGGGGGCGGGCGTCCGGTTGTCGCGCTGTGTCTGCCAACTCGTTATCTGCACGCCAACAGCGGTATGATTTCAAAAGCCGATTACGAAGCTCTGCTCACGCTGATACGGGGTTTTCTGACGACCTTAACTGCGGAGAAAGTCAACGCGTTTAGCCAGTTCCGTCAGGTGGATTAATGCTAAACGAACGCCAGTTAAAGATTGTCGATCTGCTGGAGCAACAGCCGCGCACGCCTGGCGAGCTGGCGCAACAGACTGGCGTTTCAGGCAGGACCATCCTGCGTGATATTGACTATCTCAACTTCACCCTTAACGGCAAAGCCCGCATTTTCGCCAGTGGCAGTGCGGGCTATCAGCTGGAAATCTTCGAGCGCCGCAGCTTTTTTCAGTTGCTGCAAAAGCACGATAACGACGATCGGCTGCTGGCGCTGTTATTACTGAATACTTTCACTCCCCGTGCGCAACTCGCCTCGGCGCTTAATTTGCCAGAAACGTGGGTAGCAGAGCGTCTGCCCCGGTTAAAACAGCGTTATGAACGCACTTGTTGCCTGGCCAGCCGCCCTGGTTTGGGCCATTTCATTGATGAGACAGAAGAGAAACGCGTTATCTTGCTGGCGAACTTGCTGCGCAAAGATCCGTTTTTAATTCCGCTGGCGGGCATAACACGAGACAACCTTCAGCATTTATCCACGGCCTGCGACAACCAACACCGCTGGCCGCTCATGCAGGGTGATTATCTCTCCAGCCTGATTCTGGCGATTTACGCCCTGCGTAATCAACTGACCGATGAGTGGCCGCAATATCCCGGTGACGAGATAAAACAAATCGTTGAACATAGCGGTCTGTTTCTTGGTGATAACGCTGTAAGAACCCTGACGGGTTTGATAGAGAAACAGCATCAGCAAGCGCAGGTAATTTCAGCCGATAATGTGCAGGGGTTGCTGCAAAGGGTGCCGGGCATCGCGTCATTGAATATTATTGATGCGCAGCTGGTTGAGAATATTACCGGGCATTTATTACGTTGCCTTGCCGCACCAGTGTGGATTGCTGAGCACCGCCAGAGCAGCATGAATAACCTGAAAGCCGCCTGGCCTGCGGCCTTTGATATGAGTCTGCACTTTATTACGCTACTGCGTGAACAGCTCGATATTCCCCTTTTCGACAGCGATCTGATCGGTTTGTATTTTGCCTGTGCGCTGGAGCGGCATCAAAACGAACGCCAGCCGATCATTTTGCTCTCGGACCAGAACGCGATTGCCACCATTAATCAGCTCGCCATTGAGCGCGATGTTTTACATTGTCGGGTGATTATTGCCCGTAGCTTAAGCGAACTTGTTGCCATTCGCGAAGAGATTGAGCCGTTATTGATCATTAACAACAGCCATTATTTACTGGATGACGCGGTCAATAATTACATCACCGTAAAAAATATCATTACGGCTGCCGGTATCGAACAAATAAAACATTTTCTGGCGACGGCATTTATTCGCCAGCAACCGGAGCGTTTTTTCTCTGCCCCCGGAAGTTTTCATTATTCGAATGTACGCGGTGAAAGCTGGCAACATATTACCCGGCAAATTTGTGCGCAATTAGTGGCACAACACCATATTACCGCCGATGAAGCGCAACGGATCATCCGCGAAGGCGAAGGTGAAAACCTGATTGTTAATCGCCTCGCCATCCCACATTGCTGGAGCGAACAGGAGCGACGTTTTCGTGGATTTTTTATTACCCTCGCCCAACCAGTTGAGGTGAATAACGAAGTCATTAACCATGTCTTGATCGCCTGCGCCGCCGCCGATGCGCGTCACGAGTTGAAAATATTCAGCTATCTGGCAAGCGTATTGTGTCAGCATCCGGCAGAGGTTATTGCCGGGTTAACAGGATATGAGGCATTTATGGAGTTACTTCACAAGGGGTGAACTGTGTCGGATGCGCCGCATCCGACACTGCATTTATCATCAAAAACGTTTAACGCAGGCTATTATAGTCATCAACCATTTCGTTGTACTCGCGTAATGCTCTCGGGAAAGAGTCTTCGACCATCCAGCTTGAGTTTGCGTCCTGAAGTTGCTCTTTATCCCAGTCAGAGTACGGGACTTTATCTCTGATGCGGCGAACGTATTTTTTAGCCTCGAGTTGATACTGGCCTGCCGAATTAATAAACGAGAAATTCATGCCGCCTTTATCCGCTTCTTTGGCCTGCGCCACCAGCGTTTCCAGTTCAGACACTTTCTTCATTGCCGCTTCTGCATCAAACTTATCTTGCGATATCAGGTTATTAATTTGTTTCGCTGAAATCATGACTGCCAGAGAGTAGTAGTGGAATGTTTTCCCTTCTCTTTCTTCAATATTTTTCAGTTCCGCAAGCTGACGCTTATCATTAATTTCCTGAATCGCCGCATGATAAGATTCGGCTACAGGTTCAAAGGCTTCCAGATTTTTTAAGAATGTCTGGTGCAGCGTTTTCCCTTTCGCAAACGCATCGTCTTTATAATTTTCCTGGGTGTAATATTTATCCATTTCGTTAATGGTATTACCCAACGCCACGGCAGCATCGATATAACTCACCGCCACGCCATCAATTGGTTGCAGCGCAGGCGTTAACGCCACAGCACTTTTTACGCCTTTTTCACACTCAGCGAGGTTGGATTCACTAATGCCGTAGATGCCATAAACAGTACGCTCTTCACCGGTAGGCCCCTGTTTAAAATCTTTCAGCCAGTCAGCATAACGCGCCAGACTGCGCTGTACCGGGATCTGTAACTTGTTGTAGCACTTGATATAGACATCCATTTTTTCGTCGAAAACCGCTTGTTCATCGACCACCGGTTGCGCAGGTGTTTCAGGTTTAGCTTCTGCTTTTGCAACGGGAGCTTCAGTAGGTTTCGCTTCAGGAGCTGGTGCGGCAGGTTGACTATTGGCAGGCGGGAGCGTTTCTGTTTCGGCTTTTTTATCATCACAACCCGTCAGACCGAGGGACATGATGGCGACTATAATAGCGGAAGATAATAAATTCCTTTTCATTTAATTGCCTTATAAATATATAGATAAGAGAGTGAACATAATAAATGAAAAAAGAAAACGCCACTACACGCATTTTGTTTATAAATAAAATAATAAAATTCACGAAATGAATAAGTCCTGCAATTTAATATATTTCGCAGGACTTATTTTAATTAATTGCTCAAACGCTGCGGATGGGTATAAACCG
>ERZ857629.4723-NODE-4723-length-10340-cov-2.601361_pt1 | contig 10340 bp, 10 predicted proteins | sample MGYA00519700_ERZ857629 | MGnify/ENA primary metagenome ERZ857629 (study PRJEB31778, sample SAMEA3449351) | human gut metagenome | biome: human gut; feature: human-associated habitat; material: faeces | place: United Kingdom | collected 2010/2012 ... | reverse complement strand
GAGCGGCATCGGCGTGCATCCGGGCAGCACCATCACCATCCGGCTGTACATTTACGAGGATATCGTCATGTACTTCTGCCGCGAAGGCCTTACGCCCACGACCGTGGATGCGCTGGTCTACTGCGAAAAGTAAAGCGGAAATCCTGCAAAACGCATCGTCCCCGCGGCGGTGCGTTTTTTCGTATCAGAATATGCTTGCAAAACGCCGCCGACTGTGCTAAAATGCCGAAGCATCCACATTTTTCGGAGGATTTTGCCCGATGGCGACCCTGCTTCTTGTCGTGATTTACCTTTCCTTCATCAGCCTTGGCGTGCCGGATTCGCTGCTTGGCACGGCGTGGCCCGTCCTCTACCGTGAATTCGGTGTGCCGCTTGCGTCCCAGAGCGTCGTGAGCATCCTCTGCTCCCTCGCGACGATGACCTCCAGCATGAACAGCGCGCGCATCATCTCCCGCCTTGGCACGGGCAAAGTGACCGCGTTCTCAACGCTTTTGACTGCCGCCGCCCTGCTCGGCTTCTCCTTTTCGGGCAGCTTCTGGTTCATGTGCCTAATGGCGATTCCGCTCGGCCTGGGCGCGGGCTGCGTTGATTCGGCGCTGAATAATTATGTTTCCATCCACTATAACGCCACCGTCATGTCTTTCCTGCACTGCTTCTATGGCGTGGGCGTGATGGTCAGCCCCTATATCATGTCCGTCGTCATTAACAGCGCGGTCGGCTGGCGCGGCGGCTACCGCACGGCAAGCCTGATTCAGGCGCTTATCGGCAGCATCCTCCTGCTGGCGCTGCCGCTGTGGAAAAAGGCGCACGGCGAAGAGTCCATTCAGGCGGAAAAGAAGATGAAAGTCCTGCCGATTTCGCAGACGCTGCGGATTCCGGGCGCGCTGATGACTTGCCTGCTCTTTCTGACCTTCTGCGCGATTGAGGTCATCTGCGGCGGCTGGAGCGCAACGTACATGGTGGAAGCGAAACACATGTCCGCGGATTTGGCGGCGCGCGCGACGATGTACTTCTACCTCGGCATGGCGCTGGGGCGCTTCCTCTCCGGCGTTGCGGCGAAGAAGCTGACCCCGTGGCAGATTATCTTTATCTCGATGGGCATCCTCGGCGTGTCGCAGACGACGCTGCTCGTCTCCGGCAATAACGTCCTGACGATGGCGGCTCTGCTGATGACGGGCTTGGGCGTCGGCCCGCTGTACCCGAATTTCAACTACATGACGCCCCTGCACTTCGGCAAGGATGTCAGCCAGTCGGTCATGGGGATGCAGATGACCTTCGCGTCCATCGGCACCATCGCCGCCCCCGCCCTCTGCGGCGTGCTGGGACAGCTGCTCGGCATGGGCGTATTCCCGGCGTATTTGATGATATTCTACGTTCTGACCGCCGTCGGCATTATCGCCCTGCGCCGCACGCTCCGGCGGGTGGGACGGCTTCAGCAATGAGCAATGAAAAGCGCGCCCGCAGATTTTGCAGACGCGCCTTTTTAGGTGCGCTAAAAGTCAAGTATGGGAGTGTGCACTGCGAAGGGGTCAAGGGGGCGAGCGCAAAGCCCCCTTGTCGCTCCCGCAGGAGCGAAACCCCTGCGCCACAGGCAAGCATAGCCTGAAAGTGCCATTACGCCGCAATGCCGCGCATTGTCTTCCTAAACACATGCGCGAACAGCGTCACCGTGCACAAGACCGCGAGCACATCCGCAATCGGTTCGGCAAGGAAAATCGCAAACACCGTGTCCGGAATGAACAGCGGCAGCAGATACACCAGCGGAATCAGCAGAATCAGCTTGCGCAGGCACGCCAGAAATAGACTGCACTTCGCATTCCCCAGCGCTACAAACGTCTGCTGACACGCAATCTGCGCGCCGAAAATCGTCACGCCCGCCATGTACAGCCGCACGCACGGAATCGCGTACGCACGCAGCGCTTCGTCCGGGGTCAGCAGATAGACAAAAATCTGCGGCGCAAAGATGCACGTCAGCCCCAGCACCAGTGAGAACGACAGGCAGGAAATCAGCAGTATCCGGAACGCGGCTTTCACCCGCTCCGGGTGCTTCGCGCCGTAGTTGAAGGAGATAATCGGCTGCGCGCCCTGCGAAAGCCCCTGCAAGGGCAGCAGCGCAAACTGCATCAGCGTGGAGCAGATGGTCATCGTGCCGACGGCGAGGGTGCCGCCTGCCGCGCGCAGCGACGTGTTGAAGCACACGGACACAAGGCTCTCCGTGCTTTGCATAATGAACGGCGCAAGCCCCAGCGCCACGCACGGCGCAAGCAGCTTCCAGTTCAGGCGCAGCAGACGGCGCTTCAGGTGCAGTATCGTCTGCCTGCCCGTCAGGAAGCGCAGGACGAACGCCGCGCTCACGGCTTGCGAAATCACCGTCGCCAGCGCCGCGCCCTGCACATCCATGTGGAAAACGAAGATGAACAGCGGGTCAAGCAGCGTGTTCAGCACCGCGCCAATCAGCACCGTCAGCATCCCCGCCTTGGAGAAGCCCTGCGCGGTGATGAACGGGTTCAAGCCGAGAGCCAGCTGCACGAACACCGTGCCGAGGCTGTAAATGGCGATATAGCGCTGGGCGTAGGGCAGGGCATCCTCCGTTGCACCGAACGCCAGCAGAATCGGCGTGTAGAAGCAGAACAGCACAACCGTCAGCACTGCTGAAACGCACAGCAGCAGCGCTGTGCAGCTGCCCAAAATCCCCTCCGCCTTCTCGTTGTTCCGCTGCCCCATCGCGATGGACGCAAGCGGCGCGCCGCTGGATGCGCACAGCGCCGCGAATGCCGAAACCAGCAGGATAATCGGCAGACAGACGCCCAGCCCCGTCAGCGCGAGCGTGCCCACGTCGGGAATGTAGCTGATGTAGATGCGGTCGACAATGTTGTAGAGCATATTGACGAGCTGCGCGGTGATGGTGGGAATCGACAGGCGCAGCATCAGCCGCCCGACGGGTTCATTCGCGAGGTCGGGGCGGCGCGGTGCAGTGGACATAAAAAGCCTCCTTTTTTGCAAACATGGGATAATTCGCCGTCAGCCCCTGGAATTCCTCTTGCTTTGCGGAATTTTCGCGTTCGCTTGTGCTTTTCGGGCGAATCTGGTATACTGGATGCAATCCAACGGAAAGGACGTGCGGATATGCCGGATTTGCACCCCGCCGCCGAAGCGCTGGCGGAGAAACGCTGCCTTGTCACCCTGCGCAATCAGCCGGATTTTGTGCTGCTTCAGCCTATTGACGCGCGGGACACGCTTTCGCAGGAAATGCAGCTGCTTGCCGCGCAGACAACGCGGAGCTTCCTGCACGTCGCGTTCCCGGTGGAAGCGTGGAATGTGGATTTGTCCCCGTGGGACGCGCCGCCTGTGTTCGGCAGGGAAGCCTTCGGGCACGGCGCAGCGGATACGCTGGATTGGCTTCGGACACGCCTGATGCCGGAAGTGCGTGCGAAATACGCGATTTCGCCGGATGCGCCCGTCATCCTCGGCGGATATTCGCTGGCGGGGCTGTTCAGCCTGTGGAGCGCGGCGCAGACGGACGCTTTCGCTGCTGTCGCTGCCATGTCGCCGTCGGTGTGGTTTCCGGGCTGGGCGGATTATGCCGATGCGCACCCCGTGCTTGCCCGCGCAGCCTACCTCAGCTTGGGCGACCGGGAGGAGAGAAGCCACAATCCGCTGCTGGCAACGGTCGGAGAGGCGGTCAGGCAGCAGGACGCGCGGCACGAGCGGCAGGGCATCCGGCACATCCTCCGCTGGCATCCGGGGAACCATTTTCAGGGGGTGGAGGCGCGCTGCGCGGCGGGGTTCGCGTGGTGCATCATGTCTATCGGATAAGTAGGAATTGACGGTTTTCCCTGCATTTTCGCGTTGTTTCGTGCGAAAAAGCGGGAGAATCGCAGGGAAAATGAGCATAATTCACAAAGTTTCCGTCGTTTTTTCTATCGCGACATTTTGTCTAAACCTTGACAAGCCTGTTCTGAATGGTATAATAATAGGTATTACACCGCACAAAAAATGCGGAACGAAAAAGAGGTTATTCAGATGCAGACTCGTCGTGAATTTTTGAAGAAGAGCGCAGCCCTGCTGGGCAGCGCCGCGGTTGTCGGCAGCGTTCCCGGACTGCTGAAGGCGCAGGCAGAGGACGGTCAGGAAGTTCCCGCGTACCCCTACCCCTATGTCGAACTTGACCCGGCATACGTCGAGAAGCTCGCCTATGAAGGCTACTTCGAGAACGGCTGCTGCTTCGGCGTCGCCAAGGCGATTCTGGTTGCCCTGCGCGAGAAGGTTGGCTATCCCTACACCGTCATCCCGGAAGAGATGTTCGCCAACGGCAAGGAAGGCTACACCTGCGGCACGCTGTGCGGCGCGCTCGGCGGCGCGGTGGCGATGATCGGTCTGGTCTGCGCGTCTGCGGATTCCCGCCAGCTGACCAAGGATCTGTTCGCGTGGTACTGCTCCACCAATCTGCCGATTTACCAGCCCGAAGCGGCTGCTCCCGTGCAGACGGTGGCGCCCAGCGTCAACTGCATTGACTCCATCACCAAGTTCATGACGGCTGCGAACGTCGAGCGCGGCGATATCATCCGCAAGCGCCGCTGCGGCGGCCTGAGCGGCGACGTGGCGCGCCGTACGGTTGAACTGCTGAACGCGCACTTCGGCTTCGCGGAGCTGCCGGTTGCTTCTCCCGTGGCGGAGGAAGAAACCCTCGCGCCCAACGAGTACATCGGCGAAGCGGAGTCCTTCGGCGGCACGCTGAAGGTGAAGGTGACCATGGACGGCGACAAGATTGCCAAGATTGACATCCTGTCCCACAACGACACTGCCGGCGTGTGCAACGCGGCGTACGACACCGTGCCGGGCAAGATTATCGACGCGCAGTCCACGAATGTTGACGCGGCGACGAATGCAACCATTTCCAGCAAGGCCATCATGGCGGCTGTGGAAGACGCGCTGAGCAAGGTCGGCAAGTAATTACCGAATTTCAACAAACACATTGGGAGGGCTTGCATGGGCGCTGCCCGGCACGCCCTCCCTTTCTTTCAACGGTTACAAGCGCCGAAAGGAGGTCATCAAGCCATGTTCAACATTGGTTTTTCGGAACTGCTGCTGGTGCTGCTGGTCGCCTTTCTGGTGGTCGGGCCGAAGGATTTGCCCAAGGTTGCCCGCTGGCTGGGGCGCGCGGTGAAAAAATCGCGTCGGCTGCTGAACGAAATCAAGAAGGAATCCGGCTGGGACGAGCTGGAGAAGGAAGTTCGCGACGTTCAGCACGACGTGAAGGACGCCGTGAAGCAGGGCGATGTCTCCGCGGAATTGCGCGAGGCGAAAAAATCCGTGCAGGACAGCGCGGAAAAGTTTGACAAGGACACGAAATCGAACTGAGGGAGGACACAAACATGCGTCTGGGAACCACGGAAATCATCCTGATCGTCGTACTGGCGCTGGTGCTGTTCGGCGGCGGCAAGCTGGCGGGCGTCGGCAAGGCGCTGGGCAAGAGCATCAAGGACTTCAAGAATGAAGTGAAGGACGACAAGGCGGAGGAAAAGTCCAAAGAGGACAAAAAGGACGAAACATGAAGCAGAAGCAGACGACCCCTGCCGAGGAGACGGAAGACAAGCGCACGGATGAGACACCCGACGAAGAATCCTCCGATGGCCTGAAGGAAGCGGGCGAATCCATGCTTTCGCACCTGATGGCGCTGCGCAAAGTCCTGCTCATATCCGCCGCGGCGGTGCTGATCGGCTTCGTCCTCGTCTTTTATCTGGCGATTGACCAGCTGATGGCGCAGATTCTCGCCCCCATTCAGGCGCGCGGGATTCAGGTGATTTTCACCACCATGTCCGAGGCGCTGGTGACGAAGTTCAAGGTGGCGCTGCTGGCGGGCGTGATTATCGCCAGTCCCGTCGTCATCTGGGAGATTTGGGGGTTCATCAAGCCCGCGCTGTACCCGCAGGAGAAGCGGAAGTTCCGCCTGCTGTTCGTGCTGGCGCTGCTGCTGTTCCTGACGGGCGTTGTGTTCTGCTATTTCGCCGTGTATTCTCTGGCGGTGGATTTCTTCCTCGTTGCGGGCGATTCGCTGGCGACGCCGATGCTGTCCATTGACAAGTACGTCAGCTTCCTGTTCGGCTTCCTTGTGCCGTTCGGGGTTGCGTTCCAGCTGCCGGTGGTGCTGTACCTGACGACGCGCGTTGGGCTGACGACGCCCGACATGCTTCGCAGCAAGCGGAAGTATGTCATTCTGGCGATTTTCGTCCTCGCGGCGATTTTGACGCCCCCGGACGTGGTGTCGCAGGTGGCGCTGGGCCTGCCGATGTGCGGGCTGTACGAAATCGGCATACTGGTCAGCCGCTGCACGAAGGCAAGGGAGCGGGCATAAGGGGATGAAATGCGCTGCGCATGGCTGATGCCGCAGCGCTTTTTGCGTGGGGAAACAGACTGGCTGGTCGCGCAGTTGGTCAGGCAAGCGGCTTGGGGGCGCGTCTGCGGACGCGCAAAGTTACAACCGCTGCGCTGAAAGCGCTTCGCTGTTCAGCGCTCGTCTCCCTGACTTGACTTTTTTCTTTGAGCTGGTTTAGCGAAGCAACAGTTGGGGCGTTGCCCCAAACCCCACAAGGGACGCTGTCCCTTGACCCTGCAAGGGGCAGACGAAAAGGGACGAAGTCCCCCCTTGACCCCTTCGCGCGATTGCGTTGGTCGCACTCCCTTAATTCTTCCGCGTGTTGCTCTCCTATTCTTCTTCCACCTCTGCCCCAAGTGCCCGCAGCATCCCCGGCAAATCCTCATAGCCCCTCGCAATCTGCCCATTCGGGTCGTGCAGCGTCGTTTCTCCCTCCGCCAGCAATCCACACAGCATCAGCGCCGCGCCGCCGCGCAGGTCGGTGCTGGTCACGCTCGTGCCGCCCAGCGGATGACCGCCGCTGACGAGCGCGATTCTATCCTCAATGCGGATGCTCGCGCCCATGCGTACCATCTCCCGCGCGTGCATGAAGCGGTTCTCAAAGATGGTTTCAAGGAACACGGACGTGCCGCGCAGACTGAGCGCAAGCGCCATCATCGGCGCCTGCATGTCCGTCGGAAAACCCGGATACGCCAGCGTGCGCACCTGCAGCGGCTGAGTCGCGCGGCCAGACAGGCGCAAACCCGCCGCACTCTCCCGCAGCGTCACGCCGCTTTCGCCCAGCTTATACAGCACCGCGCGCATGTGTTCCGGGCGCACGCCGCGCAGGAGGACGCTCCCTTCGGTCATCGCGGCGGCGCACAGCAGCGTCCCCGCCTCAATGCGATCGGGAATCGGGCGGTAGCGGCAGCCGTGCAGCGTCTCGCGCCCCTCGATGAGTATGGTGGACGTGGCGCCGCCGGAGATATGCGCGCCCATCTGCGTCAGGAAATCGCACAAGTCCGCGATTTCCGGCTCTTTCGCCGCGTTTTCGATGCGTGTTGTCCCCCGCGCCAGTGCCGCCGCCATCAGGATATTCTCCGTCGCGCCGACGCTGGGAAAATCAAGGTAGACATAGCCGCCGCGCAGGTTTCCGCGCAAGGTGACGAACCCCGGCGTCTGCTCGACGTGCGCGCCGAGGGCTTCCATGCCCTTCAGGTGCAAATCAATCGGACGCTGACCAATTGCGCAGCCACCGGGCAGCGCAACCCGCGCATAGCCCGTCCGCGCCAGCAGCGGCCCCATTACCAGCACCGACGCGCGCATTCGGCTGAGCAAATCCTCCCGGCGCGGCGAACGCGGGGAATCCGCCGTCATCGTCAGCAATTTTTCTGCCTGATCCGCGTGCATCAAAACGCCGCAGTCGCGCAGAATATCCGTGAGAGTTTTCACATCCGTCAGCGCCGGAATCTGCTCGATGGTCACGGTTTCCCGCGTCAGCAGCGCGCCGCACATCAGGGGCAGCACCGCGTTTTTTGCCGAATGCACGGTGATTTCGCCCGACAGGCGCGCACAGGGTCGAATGCGATATGTCGCCATGTTTCCGCCTCCTCGCGCTTCATTCTGCCCGGCGCATCAGGCGATAACCGGGCGAAATTTCCCTGCAAAGGCGCATTTTTGCCCCGGCGGCCGCGCAATCCCGGCATTCGCCTTGACTTTTGGGGGCAATTGGCGCATAATGAAACGGCATTCCATTGATTGAATTGACAAATCCACGGAGGTGTCCTCGTGTCCACCGCAATTACCCATGTACAGCCCGGTTCGATTGCCCAGCGCCTCGGTTTGGCAGCGGGCGATAAGCTTGTTTCTATTGCGGGCGAACCCATTATCGACCAGATTGACTATCAGGCGCTCACTGCGCAGGAACGCTTCGACATGATGGTGGAGGACGCAGGCGGACAAACGCGCACGGTGCACGTTCGCAAAGAGGACTGGGAGCCGCTGGGGCTAACGCTCGACCAGACGATTGTCTCCAAGCCGCGCCCGTGCCGAAATCACTGCGTTTTCTGCTTCATCGACCAGATGCCGCCGGGAATGCGCAAAACGCTGTACGTCAAGGACGACGACTGGCGCTTGTCCCTGATGATGGGCAACTACATCACCATGACCAACATCGACGACCACGAGCTTGACCGCATCATCCGCCGCAAGGTGTCGCCGCTGTTCGTCTCCGTGCAGTGCACCGACCCGGACATGCGCGTCAAGCTCCTGCGCAACCCCAACGCCGCGAAAATCATGGACAACCTGCGGCTGCTCAAGGCAAACGGCATCCGCTTTCACGCACAGATGGTGCTCTGCCCCGGCTGGAACGACGGCGAAATCCTCAAAAAATCGCTGGAGGATCTCGAAACGCTGCGTCCGGCGGTGCAGTCCATCGCCCTTGTGCCGATTGGGCTGACGAAGTTCCGCGACGGGCTGCCGTACATCAAGCCCTACAACAAGCAAATGGCGATTGACCTGATTGAGAGCGTGAAGCCGTATCAGGAGCGCTTCCTGCGGGAAATCGGCACGCGCCTTGTTTTCCCGGCGGATGAGTTCTACTGCCTGTCCGGGCTGCCGCTGCCGACAGACGAGGAATACGAGGATTACCCGCAGATTGAGAACGGCGTCGGGATGCTGCGGATGTTCGAGACCGACCTCGAATACGCGGTGGAGGATTTGCCGATGACGGAAACGCCGCCGCGCCGCATTTGCATTGCGACTGGAACGAGCGTCGCGCCATTTCTGCGGGAATTGGCGAATAAACACGCCCCGCGCGGCACAACCGTCGAGGTTCGCCCGATTGTCAACAAATTTTTCGGCGAGAGCGTGACGGTGACAGGGCTGATTACCGGGCAGGACTTGGTGGCGCAGTGTCAGGACGTGCAGGCGGACGAAATTTTGATTGTCCGCAGCATGATTCGCGCCGAGGGCGACTTGTTTTTGGACAACATGAGCGTCGACGAGGTGCGCTCGAAGCTCCCCTGTCCGCTGAAAATCACCGAGAACAGCGGTGAGGGCTTCTGGCGCGCGATTTCGGGGCAGCTGTAAAAATTATCCGCAAATAAAGAATCCGCGGCATGAACGAATTTTTGTCCATGCCGCGGATTTTCTTTGCCTTATGCCTTTTGACCGATTTTGCGTTCCGTGCCGTGAATCAGCCGCCCGATGTTCTCGTGATGACGGTAGATGCACAGCCCCGCAATCACCCAGCCAGTTGCCCCAGTTCGTCGCAGTGACAAGGATGCCGAACAGCACCACCAGCACCAGCGAGCCGAGGGAAACGAACTTCGTGATAGCAATCAGCGCAATGGTGATGACGTAGCAGATCAGCGCCTGCCACCAGAAAGTCATCAGCATCACGCCGCAGGTGCTGCTGACGCCCTTGCCGCCCTTGAAGCCAAAGAACACCGGCCAGTTATGTCCGAGGATGACGAACAGCCCCGCCAGCAGCGCGCCGTTCTGCCCCATCCACAGGCGGCCAACGAGGCACGCCAGCAGCGCTTTCACCACGTCGCCCGCAAAGACAATCGCGCCGCCCTTTTTGCCCATCGTGCGCAGGGCGTTCGTCGCGCCCGTGTTGCCGCTGCCGACCTTGTGCAGGTCGGGGCCGCCCATTGCCTTGGAAACAAGCATCCCTGTCGAAATCGACCCCAGCAGATACGCAATAACCGCAATCGCCAGATATGCCAAAACGTCCATCGGTTACTTGTCCTCCTTCGTCTTTTCCCGCAGAATGAAACGAATCGGCGTGCCGGTGAAATCGAACGTCTTGCGGAAATAGTTCTCCAGATACCGCTGATAAGCAAAGTGCATCAGCGCTTCCTCGTTCACAAAGAGGATGAACGTGGGCGGGCAGGCACTCTGCTGCGTGATGTAATAGATTTTGAGGCGGCGGCCGTTCGTCGCCGGAGGCTGCAAATCCGCCGTCGCGTCGTTCAGCACA
>ERZ857629.4722-NODE-4722-length-10340-cov-6.026252_pt1 | contig 10340 bp, 9 predicted proteins | sample MGYA00519700_ERZ857629 | MGnify/ENA primary metagenome ERZ857629 (study PRJEB31778, sample SAMEA3449351) | human gut metagenome | biome: human gut; feature: human-associated habitat; material: faeces | place: United Kingdom | collected 2010/2012 ... | reverse complement strand
CGATCTCCGCGTGGGCCAGGGCGGACTTGCCCGCCTCCCGCCGGTTGCGGCCGGAGCCGACGATCTCCCCCCGGCGCACAATGACGCAGCCCACGGGCACCTCGCCCTCCCGGGCGGACTGCCGCGCCAGCTCCAGCGCCGCCGCCATGAATTTCAGATCCTCCACGCATGTCCCTCCCGGACGCATCCACAGTATCGCATACCCCGCGGGAAAATTCCGGCGAAGCGGGGGCGGTCAGTAAAATTTTTTCATATCCCTGCGGGCCTGCTCCACCTCGCCCAGCAGCTCCCGGGCGGACATCCGCAGCACGCCGCTGCGGAAGGAGGACAGCTGCACCAGCGAATCCGAGGACGCCACCCGCACGGCGTAGCTGGAGCCGATCTCGTCGGCCAGCTCCTCGATATAGCGGTCCGCCGTCTGCCCCTGGGGGGTGTACACCACCTGGATGTTGCCCAGCTGGCGCTTCTCGCCGGGGTTGCCCTGCTGCTTGTAGCCGTCGAACACCACCACCAGCTTGGTCTTGGTAAAGCCCGCGTAGCTGGACAGCCGGTCGCACAGCATTCTGCGCGCCGCGTCCAGGTCATCCTTGGCCTGCCCGGCCAGCTCGTCCCAGGCGAAGATCATGTTGTAGCCGTCCACGATGATATAGCGCTGCTTGGGCGGCCTGATGGTGATCTCCTCGGTGGCCGGGCGCAGCCGGGGGGCGGAATACCGAGGGCGGCGGACGGGGCCGAACTCCCGCTCCATGATCCGTTCCAGCTCCCGGTCGTCGATGCTGCCGCGCTGGATGATCTGGGGCGGCTTTTCCTCTTTCAGGCCGCTGTCCAGGTGCATGTAGTCCTTCACCCGGTCCCACTTCACATTGAAGCCCGCCCCGTGGGCGCAGAACACGGAATCCGGGGTGTTTTCCAGGTCGGCCTCCGGGTCATAGCCGGCGGCCCCGATCACCGCCTCGGCATTGTGGCAGGGGGCATAGCCCTGGACGGACAGCTGCAAGCGTCCCCGGCCCTGGGTATAGGCAGCCAGCGTCTCGGCATAGTCCCGCACCTCGGCGGCGGGGACGGAGCCGCGCAGGGTGGAAAGGCCGCCCCTTGCCTCCGGGGCGTCAAACTGGCCGCCCATGACCCGGATATCCGTGATGGCCCGGCCGATCAGCTCCGTGGGGGCGGTCACCGTAAAGGCATACCAGGGCTCCAGGAGGACGGATCTGGCCTGCATCAGGCCCTGGCGCACGGCGCGGTAGGTGGCCTGGCGGAAGTCGCCGCCCTCGGTGTGCTTCAGGTGGGCCTTGCCCACCAGCAGCGTCAGCTTCATATCCGTGATGGGCGCGCCGATGAGCACGCCCCGGTGGGCCTTCTCGGCCAGGTGGGTCAGGATCAGATTCTGATAGTTCCCGTCCAGCACGTCCAGCGGGCACACGCTGTCAAACACCAGTCCGCTGCCCCGGGGCAGCGGCTCCAGCAGGATGTGGCACTCGGCATAGTGACGCAGCGGCTCGAAATGCCCCACGCCCTCCACCGTGTTCTCAATGGTCTCTTTATAGGAGATGCGCCGGTCGTCCAGCGTCACCTCCATGCCGAAGCGCTGGGCTACCAGGCTGCGGAAGATCTCCAGCTGCACCTTGCCCATGATCTGCACATGGATTTGCCCCTGCTCCCACAGCAGCCGCAACTGGGGATCCTCTTCCTCCAGCTGGCGCAGCTTGGGCAGGGCCTGGGCCGGATCCACCTGGGGCGGAAGATTCACCCGGTAGGTCATTACCGGCTCCATGGCGGCCTCCGGCCCGGCGGGCTCCGCGCCCAGGGTCTGGCCGATATAGCTGCCGGTGAGGCCCGTTACCGCCGCCAGCGTCCCGGCCGGGATCTCCTCGGGGGCGGTGAATTTGTCCCCGGAGTACAGCCGCAGCTGCTGCGCCTTTTCCTCGGTGATCTCCCCCTTGGGGCCGGTCAGGCGCAGCGTCTGGCGCACCCGCAGCGTTCCGCCGGCGACCTTCAGCCAGGTCAGCCGCGCGCCGGAATCGTCCCGGGAAATTTTATAGACCCGGGCGGCGAAGGCCGTGCCGTATTCCCGCACCGGCGCATACACGTCCAGCAGGCGCAGCAGCGCCTCCACGCCCTCCAGCTTCAGCGCGGAGCCGAAGCAGCAGGGGAAAAGCCTGCGGTGGCCGATCAGCTCCCGCAGATTGCCGTCCGTCACCCGGCCGGAGGCAAGATAGCTCTCCAGCAGCGCCTCGTCGCACAGGGCGGCGTTTTCCGCGATCTCCTCCCGGGGGGCGGAAAAATCCAGGCACCCGGAGCCGAACTGGTCCTGGAGCTGCGCCAGGAGCCGCGCCCGGTCCGCGCCGGGCAGGTCCATTTTGTTGATAAACAGGAATACCGGCACCCCGTACCGCTCCAGCAGCCGCCACAGCGTGACCGTGTGGGCCTGGATGCCGTCGGTGCCGCTGATCACCAGCACCGCGCAGTCCAGCACCGGCATGACGCGCTCCGCCTCGGCGGAAAAGTCCACGTGCCCCGGCGTATCCACCAGGGTGACCTGCCGGGCGGCCGTCTCCAGCAGCGCCTGCTTGGAGAAAATGGTGATCCCCCGCTCCCGCTCCAGCGCGTGGGTATCCAGCAGGGAGTCCCGGTGATCCACCCGCCCCAGGGTCCTGCGCCATCCGCTGCAATACATCAGTCCCTCCGACAGCGTGGTCTTCCCCGCGTCCACATGGGCCAGGAGTCCGCAAACCAGGGGGCGCTTGCCCCCGCTCCCCTTTTCGGGCACAAAACCGCCCCCTTCCGCACAATGATAACTTATTATAGCATGAAAGAAGGCTTTCGCCAATAGGATTGTTTTTGAATCTGCGGATCTGTTTGTAGACGATGCCCACATTGTCCCGTGCCCAGGGCGGAATATTTCCACGCCCGGTCAAATGGGGGAAATGTTATGTCATCATCCCATTTCCCTGTCCCATTCAATGCACCAAGGCAGTCCCGTAAGCTCTCGGGACGATGTGGGCTGATCCCCATCTTTGACGGGGACACGCTGCTGGGCTCCATCAACGTAGGCTTTTTCCAGACGGACGAGGCCAGGACCCGGCGCAGGATCTGCGCCACCTGCCGCCGGGAGCCGCCCCTGGACCCGGAGACGGCGCTGGCGCTTTACCATCTGTCCGTCCAGCCGCCCGCGGTGGATGTGGAGCAAATGCTGGCGGGTCTGGAGCTGCTGGCGGAATACCTGGGCCTGACCTACCGCCTGCTGCACACCAGCCAGCCCCATTCCGACAGCGTGGGCCGCTACCATGATTCCAGCGAGGACACCATCCTTGCCCACGCGCTGGAATACATCCGCCAGAACTATAAAAATCGGATCACCGTGGCCGAGCTGGCGGTTTTCTGCCATTGCAGCGAATCCTACCTGAGCCGCATTTTCAAGCGTCGCACCGGCGTAAACATCACCATCTACGTCAACAGGGTGCGCATGGAATTTGCGAAAAAGCCCCTGTGCTGCTCCGACGAGAGCATCGCGGAGATCGCCGCCGCCGCGGGCTTCGGGGATCCCACCTACTTCTCCCGGGTCTTTACCCAGATCATCGGCATCTCCCCCACCGAATTCCGAAAGCGATTTTATCAAAAATAGTGAGCTGCCCTTTGCTTTTCCCTTGCTTTTTCCCTGCGTATGGGGTATAATTCTTGCCGGATAGGAAGAAACTTCACCCACGCGATCATGATAAGGAGTATAACAGCATGGAAATTTTGAATAACGAGCCGGAAAATGAGCAGGAGGAGTCCGAAATTCTGACTCTGACCGACGAGAACGGGCAGGATGTGGATTTTGAATATCTGGACTGCATGGAATACCAGGGCAAGGAATACCTGGTGCTGATGCCCGCCGACGAGGCGGAGACCCAGATCGTCATTCTGGAGGTCGAGCCGGTGGACGACGAGAACGAGAACTACCTGGCCGTGGAGGACGAGGCGGTGCTGGACGCGGTCTACGGCATGTTCAAGGAAAAATACAAGGACGTTCTGACCTTCGAGGACTGAGCCAAAGGGAGCCGACACGAAGCTGTCGGCTCTTTTTTTGTACTGGAAATCTGATGCATCCTGTGTTATAATAACAAAAATATCGCCTGAATGGGAGCCATGCTTTCGATTTCCCGGACGGAGCCGGGAAAGGCCGCTCCCTTTTGGCCCCAAACAGAAAGGAAAAAACTATGGGCCTGTCCTCCTCCTCCCCCTGGCTGAAATACTACGGCAAGACGCCCGCCTCCCTGGATTACCCCCACGCCACCATGTATCAGATGGTGGCCGACGCGGCGCGGCGGAAGCCGAATCACGTTGCCTACACTTTCATGGGCAAGAAGACCACCTATACCGAATTCATGCAGCGCATCGAGGCAGCGGCCAAGGGGCTGTACCGCATGGGCATCCGCAAGGGCGACAGGGTGACCATCTGCATGGCCAACACCCCCCAGGCGCTGGACTGCTTCTATGCCCTCAACCGCATCGGGGCCATCCCCAATATGATCCATCCCCTGTCCGCCGCCCAGGAGATCGCGTTCTATCTGAACGTGTCCCACTCCAAGGCCATCCTGACCCTGGATCAGTTCTATTACAAAGTGGCGGAGATCCAGTCCCAGCTCCATGAGCCGGTGACCATCCTCATCGCCCGTGTGGCCGACGAGCTGCCCGCGCCGCTGAACCTGCTCTACCCCATGACCAAGAGCGCCCGGGCCATCCAGAAGCTGCCCAAGGGCGGCTATACCCTGTGGTGCAAGATGGTATCCGCCGGACGGGGCCAGGTGCTGCCCGCCGACGACGGGAAATTTGACGAGTGCGGCGCGATCCTCTATTCCGGCGGCACCACCGGCACCACCAAGGGCATCATGCTCAGCAACCTGAACTTCAACGCACTGGCGCTTCAGACCATCGCCGCCTCCGGCTTTACCATGGACGAGATCTCCGACATGAAGATGCTCTCCGTCATGCCCGTGTTCCACGGCTTCGGCCTGGGCATCGGCATTCACACGCCTCTGGTGGCGGGCGGCACCTGCATTCTGGTGCCCCAGTTCAATGTGAACACCTATGCCGAAATTCTGCTGAAGCAGAAGCCCAATCTGATCCCCGGCGTGCCCACCCTGTTCGAAGCCCTGCTGCGGACGGACAGGCTGGAGGGGGCGGATCTGAGCTTCCTGAAGGGCATCTTCTCCGGCGGCGACAGCCTGTCCCCGGAGCTGAAGCGGAAGGTGGACGCCTTCCTGAAGGCCCACGGCTGCGCTGAGCAGATCCGGGAGGGCTACGGCACCACCGAATGCGTCACCGCCTCCTGCCTGACCCCCAAGGACTATGCCCGGGCCGGCTCCATCGGCGTGCCCTTCCCGGATACCTTCTATAAGATCGTGCAGCCCGGCGCCCTGACCGAGGTGGAGCCGAACATCGAGGGCGAGATCTGCGTCTCCGGCCCCAGCGTAATGATGGGCTATATGGATAACCCCGAGGAGACCGCCTCCACCCTGCGCCGCCACTACGACGGGCGCATCTGGCTGCACACCGGCGACCTGGGCCACATGGATCAGGACGGCTTCGTGTACTTCCGCCAGCGGATGAAGCGGATGATCATCACCTCCGGCTACAATGTCTATCCCTCCCAGCTGGAGAATATCATCGACGGCCACGAGAAGGTGCTTCTGTCCTGCGTCATCGGCGTGAAGGACCCCTACCGGGTGCAGAAGGTGAAGGCCTACGTGGTCCCCATGCCCGGCGTGGAGCCCACCGAGGAGCTGAAGCAGGAGCTGCTGGAGTACTGCTCCAAGCGCATTGCCAAGTACGCCATGCCCCGTGAGATCGAATTCCGCACCGAGCTGCCCAAGACCCTGGTGGGCAAGGTGGCCTACCGGGTGCTGGAGGAGGAAGCCAACGCCGCCGTGAGCAACGGATGAAAAAACGGATCTGGGAGCTGGACGCCGCCCGGGGGCTTGCCCTGCTGGGTATGCTGATCGTCCATTTCATCTATGATCTGACCGAGCTGACGGGCCTGATAAGCTGGCAGGAGCCGGGGTGGTTTCTGCTCATCAAAAATCACTGCGGCTTTGTGTTCCTGGTGATCTCCGGCGTCTGCGTGACCCTGGGCCGCCATAGCGTCCGGCGGGGCTGCCAAGTGCTTGCCTGCGGGCTGCTGTGCTCCGCCGTCACCGCGGGCATGTACCGCCTGGGCCTGGCGGACGAAAGCATCATCATCTATTTCGGCGTGCTGCACTGCCTGGGGGTCTGCATGCTGCTGTGGGGCGTCCTGCGGCGGCTGCGCGGCCCCCGGCTGGCGGCGCTGGGGCTGATCCTCATCGCCGCCGGGCTGGTGGTCGGGCGGTATGCCTTTGACGTTCCCCTGGGGCTGATTTCCCTGGGCCTGTGCCCGGAGTGGTTTGTATCGTCGGACTATTTTCCCTTGCTGCCCAACCTGGGCTTTTTCCTGCTGGGCGCGGCCCTGGGCCTCCGGGTCTATGCCGAGGGCCAAAGCAGATTCCCCAGGGGTGAGCGGTATTTCCGCCCCCTGTGCGCCCTGGGCCGCAGGTCCCTGTGGGTGTACCTCCTCCACCAGCCCATCCTGGCCGGCCTCGCAATGGGCCTGAAAGCGCTGGTTAGCTAAATACCTCCCCTGAAAGGTTTAGCAGGTGTAGCCGTCCTCGACGGCGTACAGCTGCTTAATGCAAAGCTGAGGAGGGCCGCGCGTCAGCGTGGCGGAGGGGTTTGCGGTACGCAGAATACCATTTCTGACGTACCAAGGCGAATCCGTAGAGGCTCCTTGCTGCCCCCTTTGGGGGAAGTGCCGCGAAGCGGCAAAGGGGGTGCCGTCGGTGACTTTGAGTTTTTACCGTTCATCGAACAACACCCCCTCAGTCAGGCCGTTCGGCCTGCCAGCTCCCCCATTGGGGAGCCGAGTGAGGCCGCTGCGAATTCGCCTGTGATTTTACAAAAACGCAAGTGCCTACCGCAACCCCTCAGCCGCTGCGGCGGCAGCTTCCCTTTCAGGGGAGCCAAGAGAGGGAGCATGATTTTGCGATCAACTTCTGACAAGGAGTGAAAGAATATGAAAAATTCCAATCGAGCCGCGGTGCTGTCGCCGGTGTTTCTGGGGCTGGGCGTGGCGGCGCTGGTGCTGCATCGGTGGCTGTTTACCCTGGTGGAGGATGAGACCGCCTGGCTGCTGCCTGGGGCGACCCTGCCGGAGATCCTGCTGTGGGTGCTGATGGCCGCAGCCGCGGTGCTGGCGTTCCTCTTTACCCGGAAGACCGTGGTGAAGCCCATGGGCCGCGTGGTCCCGGCGGTGAGCAGCCTGCTGCTGGCAGGCGGGACCGCCTCGCTGCTGCTGGAGCAGGTCGCGGGGCCGGCCGCCCTGGTGCTGGTCTATCGCGTGCTGTCCGTTCTGGCCGCCGCCGCGCTGGTGGCCGCCGCGGTCCTGTACGGGACGGGGCGGAAGGTGCCCTTCCTGCTGGAGCTGCCGGTGTGCCTGCTGTTTGTGGCCCAGCTGCTGATCTGCTATCAGCTGTGGAGCGAAGTGCCCCAGCTGATGAACTATGTGCTGGGGCTGGGTGCGGTGCTGTGCCTGGCGCTGGCGGGCTATTTCCACCTGGCCCGGGCCGCCGGACTGCCGGGGAAGCCCTGGTACAACGCCGTGGGCCTGCTGGGCGTGTTCTTCTGCGCCGCTGCCGTGGCCCAGGGAACCTTCTCCTGGTTCTTTACCACCGCCGCCGTGTGGCTGGCGGGAATTTACGCCGGGCTTGCGCCTGCGGAGGGCTGAGCATGGCCTCCCTCACCCAGGCGGAGGAAATTCTTGAGGCCCTGGAGCGGGCCGGATGGGAAGCCTATCTGGTGGGCGGCTGCGTCCGGGACATGCTGCTGGGACGCGCGGCCCACGATTTTGACATCTGCACCCGGGCGCTGCCGGAGCAGACCGCCCGCGTCTTCCGGGATATCCCCCAGGACGACGCCGGGAGGCGGCACGGCACGGTAAAGCTGCTGCTGCCCCAGGGGGACATCGAGATCACCACCTTCCGCCGGGAGGGCGGATACACGGACGGCCGCCACCCCGGATGGGTGGAATTCGTGCCGGACGTGCAGACCGATCTGGCGCGGCGGGATTTCACCGTCAACGCCATGGCCTGGTCGCCGGTACGGGGGTATGCGGACCCCTTCGGCGGACAGGAGGACCTGAAAAATAAAATTCTGCGCTGCGTGGGCCAGCCCCGCCGGCGCTTTGAAGAGGACGGGCTGCGGATCCTGCGGGGCATCCGCTTTGCCGCCCGGTTTCAGCTGGCCGTGGAGGCCGGGACCATGGACGCCATGATCGCGCTGGCCCCATTGACGCGGCATCTTGCCCCGGAGCGGGCGTTTGAGGAACTGACCGGCTTTCTGCTGGCGGCACAGGCGGAGGATATCCTGCGCTTTGCCCCCATTCTCACTGCTCTGATCCCGGAGCTGGCCAGCGCCGTGGGGTTCGACCAGCGCTCCCCCCACCACGCCTACGATGTATACACGCACATTGCCCACGTCACCCAGGCAGTCCCGGCGGAGCCGGTGCTGCGCTGGGCGGCGCTGCTTCACGACATCGGAAAGGTCCCCTGCTTCACCCTGGACGAAAACGGCCGGGGGCACTTCAAGGGCCACGCCCAGGTGGGCGCGCAGATCGCAGAGGCGGTCCTCGACCGCCTGAAGGCCCCCGCCGCCCTGCGCCGGGAGGCGGTGTGGCTGGTGGCCCACCACATGACCCCCATGGAGCCGGAGGAGCGGCTGCTGCGCCGGGCGCTCTCCCGCTACGGTGCCGCGCTGCTGGAGGCCCTGCTGGCGCTCCAGCAGGCGGACATGGAGAGCAAGGGCACCCGGGAGCACCAGGCCGCGCCCTATTTCGCAAGGATCCGCGCCGCCCTGGAGGAAATGGAAGAAAACGAGGGGCGCATCACCCTGCGCACCCTGGCCGTAAACGGCAGCGACATGATGGACCTGGGCCTTTCCGGCAGGCAGATCGGCCAGACGCTGGACCGGCTGCTGGAGGGAGTCCTGGACGGGCGCATTCCCAATGACCGCGCCGCCCTGCTTCGGGCGGCAAAGGAGGAGCTGGCATGTTCGACGATCCCAACAAAGCCCTGAAAAAATTGCAGGAGCAGCTTCTGGCGGCGGAGGAGCCGGAGCAGGATATCTTCGCCCCGCCACCAAAGGAGCCGGAATACGAGGATTACGATCCGGCGGAATACGGCGAGGAAGCGCCGGAGGAGGAGCCGGAGGAGGAGCCGGAGGCTCCCCAGGAGAAGAACCGAAACAAGGTGGCCCTGCTGGTGGCGCTTCTGCTGCTGGAGGTGGCGCTGCTGTTCGGCGTGCTGGCCTGGTGGCTGCTATGGTAGTGGGCCGGTTCGCCCCCACCCCCTCCGGGCGGATGCATCTGGGCAACGTGTTCGCCGCCCTGATCGCCTGGCTGTCCGTCCGCTCCCAGGGCGGCGAGATGGTGCTGCGGATGGAGGACCTGGATACCCTGCGCACCAGCGACGCCTACGCCCGGCTGCTGCGGCAGGACCTGGCCTGGCTGGGCCTGGACTACGACCGGGAGACGCCGCCCCAGAGCACCCGGAGCGAAACCTATGACCGCTATTTTGACCGGCTGATGGAAATGGGGCTGCTGTACCCCTGCTACTGCACCCGCAGCCAGCTGCACAGCGTCAACGCCCCCCACCTGAGCGACGGCACCTACGTCTACCCCGGCACCTGCCGGAATCTGACGCCTCAGGCCCGCCGCGCCATGAACCGCGCCCCCGCCTGGCGGGTGGTGGTGCCGGACCGGCTCTGGAGCCTGGACGACCGGGTGCAGGGGCGGTACGAGCTGAACCTGGCCAAGGATTGCGGCGACATGGTGGTGCGCCGGGCGGACGGGGTATATGTCTACCAGCTGGCCGTCACCGTGGACGACGGCGAGGCCGGGGTCACCGAGGTGGTACGGGGCATGGATCTGCTCAGCTCCGCCCCCCGGCAGATGTACTTACAGGAGCTGTTCGGCTTCCCCCATCCCCAGTACGCCCACGTGCCCATGCTGCTGGCCCCCGACGGCCGCCGCCTGAGCAAGCGGGATCGGGATCTGGACCTGGGGGAGCTGCAAAAGCGCTTCTCCCCGGAAGCCATTATCGGCCTGCTGGCCCACGCCGCCGGCCTGATCGACCGCCCCGCCCCCATCAGCGCCGCCGAGCTGGCAAAGGAATTCCAATGGAGCAACCTCCGGGGGGATTCGATTTATCTGAATATTCCGAATTCGTAGGGGCTCCTCGCTGCCCCCTTTGGGGGTGGTGCTCCGCGCAGCGAATCAAGATAGCAATGAT
>ERZ857629.4719-NODE-4719-length-10352-cov-6.249976_pt1 | contig 10352 bp, 8 predicted proteins | sample MGYA00519700_ERZ857629 | MGnify/ENA primary metagenome ERZ857629 (study PRJEB31778, sample SAMEA3449351) | human gut metagenome | biome: human gut; feature: human-associated habitat; material: faeces | place: United Kingdom | collected 2010/2012 ... | reverse complement strand
GCAGCAGCTCGCCCACGCAGCGCAGGCGGCGGTTGCCCAGGTGGTCGATATCGTCGGGGGTGCCGACGCCCATGGCCACGCAGTTCAGATAGTTGATGGAGGCCATGATATCATCCACGATGATATGCTTGGGGATCAGGTCGTCCATCCGCTCCTCGATGGCTTCCTTCCAGCCGTCGGCGGGGACGGTATCCAGCATCTCCCGCAGGACGGAGAAGCGCACCTTCTCCTTGATGCCGTACTGTTTGGGATCGAAGTCCACGAAGCCGGCCATGTCCACCATGTTGTTGGAGAACACCTTCACCTTGGAGTCGCCGATGCGGATGACCGCCTCGTTGACGCCCTTGGCGCTGAGCTCATGGGCCTGGGCACGGGAGATGAAGTCGCCGGGCATCACCAGGATCTCGCCGGTGATGGGGTCGGTGATGGGCTCCGCCGCCTCCTGGCCGGACAGACGGCTCCAGATGTCCATCTTCTTATTGAATTTGTAGCGGCCCACCTTGGACACATCGTAGCGGTGGGCGTCAAACAGCAGGCCCTCCAGATGGGCCGTGGCAGTCTCCACCGTGGGAGGCTCGCCGGGACGCAGGCGGCGGTAGATCTCCAGCAGGGAATCCTCTTTGGTCTTGCAGGGATCCTTCTCCAGTGTGGCAAGGATGCGCTCATCCTCGCCGAACATCTCCTTGATCTGCTCGTCGGTGCTGACGCCCAGAGCGCGGATCAGGCTGGTGATGGGCAGCTTGCGGTTCTTATCAATGCGCACCCAGAATACGTTGGCGTTGTCGGTCTCGTATTCCAGCCATGCGCCGCGGTAGGGAATGACGGTGGCGGTATAGGTGTGCTGATCGGCCTTGTCCACCTCATGGCCGTAGTACATGCCGGGGCTGCGGACGATCTGGGAGATGATGACGCGCTCCGCGCCGTTGATCACGAAGGTGCCGCCGTTGGTCATCACGGGGAAATCACCCATGAAGATCTCCTGCTCCTTGATCTCGTCCGTCTCCGTGTTGCGCAGACGAATGCGCACCTTGATGGGCTTCGCGTAGGTGGTGTCCCGCTCCTTGCACTCCTCGATGGTGTACTTGGGCTTGTCCTCCATGGTGTAATCCAGGAAGCTCAGCTCCAGCTTGCCGGAGAAGTCGGTAATGGTGCCCACATCCTTGAACACCTCACGCAATCCTTCGTCCAGGAACCACTGGTAGGAGTCCTTCTGGATCTTCAGCATGTTGGGGATTTCCAGGATCTCTTCATACTTTGCGTAGGACTTACGCATGGTCTTACCGAACATTACGTCCTTGACCATTGCCATATGGATCATCACAGCCTTTCTTTCGGAATGTGTCGCTTACTTTGATACGCCGGGAACCGTTGTCATTTGTTGCAAACTTGCCTCTTGACAGCCGCCCCGCCCTGTGATAGAATGCCGTTGTGGAGATAGGCCACAGTTGGGTATCATATCACACTATGGACTACTATTCTATACCATGCGTTCCCGTTTGTCAATTGGTTTTTCTCCCATTTCGAGGACATTCATGTCCTCGATTTTTTGTTTTTATGACCAAATCCCCCTCGGCTCCCCCTGAAAAGAAACGCTTATATGCAACGCAGGCTCCATCCATTGCGGGTGGAGCCTTTTGCATGTTCCGCTCGGATTTATGATTGTGTTTTACATGTTGTAAAAAAGAGTTGAATCTCGTCGAAGGGTATGATATGATTGCACAAAAGAATTTCTTTCAGGCGGGGGCAATTTATGTATTATGCGCACATACGCGAAGACGGAGCAAAGCAGCCGGTCGCCGCGCACCTTGACGGAACCTCGGAACGTGCGGCAGAGTTTGCGGCTGCTTTTGGTGAAGCAGCGCGAGGGCGAATGCTGGGAGCTGCTCATGATATCGGGAAATGCACTGATGCATTTCAGAAGCGGTTGCTGGGCGGAGCAAAGGTGGACCATGCCACCGCCGGTGCATTGGAATGCGCCCGGCTTCGGGAGGATCTGGCTGCCTGCTGCGTTATCGGCCACCACGGCGGTCTACCGGATTTCGGAAACCTGAAAAACGATTACCCCGGCGCGCCCACCTGCATCGGACGGTTAAAAAAGGGAATAGACGGCGGAATCCCAAAATACCGCTGGGATGCTCCCCTGCCCGCCCCCGGTGCACGGCCGCAATTGCGGGATCGTTTTTCTCTGGCACTGTGGGCAAGGATGCTGTACTCCTGCCTGGTAGACGCAGACTTTCTGGACACCGAGGCGTTTATGTCCGGCAAGGCGCCCTGCCGGGGCGGCTATGACTCCCTGGAAGTGCTGCTGGAGCGGCTGGAATCGTACATAAAGCCCTGGTTCCCCGGCAGCAGCGCGCTGAACCAGAGCCGCTGCCAGATTCTGCGGCAGTGCCTGGATGCCGCTGACCAGCCCCGTGGCGTATACTCCCTGACCGTGCCCACCGGGGGCGGAAAAACCGTTTCCTCCTTGGCATTCGCGCTGAAGCACGCGGTGGAAAACGGACTGGATCGGGTGATCTACGTCATTCCCTATACCTCCATTATCGAGCAGAACGCTCAGGTTTTTCGGGACATTCTGGGGGAAAACAACGTGGTGGAGCATCACAGCGGCATTGTTTTTGACGAGGGCGATGAGACAAACAGTCAGAATCAGTTCCAGCGGCTTGCCGCAGAAAATTGGGATGCCCCGGTGGTGGTGACCACTGCTGTCCAATTTTTTGAATCCCTGTATTCCAACCGTCCCAGCCAGTGCCGTAAGCTGCACAATATTGCAAACAGCGTAGTGATTTTTGACGAAGCGCAGATGATCCCCACCTGTCATCTGACTCTCTGCGTGGGGGCGATGGCCAACCTGGCGGCCCATTTCCGCACGACCATTCTCCTGTGTACCGCCACGCAGCCGGTGCTTTCCGACCTGTTTTCTCAATTCTGCCCCGAGCTGAAAATCAAGGAGCTATGTCCCCAAGTAGAGGAATCTCTCCTTAAATTCCGCCGTGTGACCTACCGGGATGGCGGCAGTCTTTCCAACGAGGCTCTGGCGGACGCGTTGGCGGCGCACCGGCAGGTGCTTTGCATTGTAAACACCCGCAAAGCGGCGCAGCAAATCTACGCGCTGCTCCCGACGGAGGGCAGCTTTCACCTTTCCACACTCATGTACCCCGCCCACCGCAAGGAAGTTCTGGCTGTCATCCGGCAGCGGCTGAAGGATGGTCTCGTGTGCCGGGTCGTCTCCACCTCACTGATCGAAGCGGGTGTGGATGTGGATTTCCCGGCGGTGTTCCGGGAGCTAGCGGGGCTGGATTCCATCGCCCAGGCCGCCGGGCGCTGCAACCGGGAGGGAAAACGGGATCCTGACGAAAGCATTGTAACATACTTCCGCAGTGAAACGCCCATACCGCTTCTTCAGAGAATCAATATCAAAGCGGCAATTGACGCGCTCCAGGATGGACGTTCACCCGGTTCACTGGACACCATGCAGCAATACTTTTCCTGTCTGCGCCGTCATATTGGGGAAAACACAGATAAATCCGGCGCTGTAAAGGCACTGCGGGATGGAATTTCCGGCTGTCTGTTTCCATTCAAAACCGTTGCAGAGCGTTTTCATCTGATTGACGAAGCGTCCTGCACCGTATATATTCCGCTGGATGAGGGCGCGCAGCTTTGCGAAAAGCTCCTGTCCGGGCGGGCAGGTAAGCAGGATTACCGCCGGGCCGGGCAGTATGGCGTCAGTATCTTTGAGCATCACTACCGTGCCCTGCTGTCTGCCGGGGACAGCACACCGCTGGACGAGAGCAGCGCCGTGCTCGTTAATTTAAACCTGTACGACCCGCAAAAAGGCCTGTCTTTACAGGCAGAAAATGGAAAAGCAGATTTTATATAATGCAATTCCATGTCCAAATGGCAAATATGTCCATTTTATTGGACACATTATATGATAAATAAACACAGAAAGGAGAATGCTCATGTCTATTTCAGTTGAAGTTTGGGGCGATTATGCTCTATTCAGCCGGCCGGAGATGAAAACCGAACGGGTCAGCTACGATGTAATGACACCCTCTGCTGCCCGTGGCCTGCTGGAAGCGATAATGTGGCATCCCGGCATGAAGTGGGTCGTGGACCGAATTCACGTCTGCGCCCCCATTTGTTTCACCAACATTCGGCGCAACGAGGTAAAGGACGTCATCCTTTGCTCTTCGGTCAAATCAGCCATGAAAAGCGGCAATGAACTGTACCTTGCCACGCCGAGCAGCATCCAGCAGCGGGCCGCTATGGTGCTGCGGGATGTACATTATGTCATTGATGCTCACTTTGATATGACCATGCGGGCAAGTCCCACGGATAACCCAGGGAAATTTCAGGAGATGACGCGGCGCAGGCTGGAAAAGGGGCAATTTTACCACCAGCCCTGTTTCGGCGTCCGGGAATTTCCGGCAAGCTTCAAGCTCTGCGAGTCGCCGCCCCTTTGCCCGGAAGAACTGAAGGGAGAACGGGATCTGGGCTGGATGCTACTGGATCTGGACTATTCCGACCCCGCAAATATTACACCCCACTTCTTCCGCGCCGTGCTCCACGACGGGATCCTGGAGGTGCCGCCCATGCACAGCAAGGAGGCGCGGACATGATTTTACAAGCGCTCACTCAGCTTTTTGAGGATCTGGTGCAGCAGGACAAGCTCTCTGCTCCCGGGTGGAGCAAGGCGAAAATCAGCTATGCCCTGTGTCTGGACGAAACAGGCACCCTTACCTATGTGATGCCCACTCAGCATGAGGAGCAGGTAGGGAAAAAGGCACAACTGCGGCCAAACCTAGTAACTCTGCCCTCCCCTGTCACCCGCACAGTAGGTATTCTGCCGAACTTCCTGTGGGACAATTCCAGCTATCTTTTGGGAGCGGACGCGAAGGGGAAGCCGGAACGAAGCCGCAGCTGCTTTGACGCCTGCGCTGCGCTGCATCATGCGCTTCTGGACAATGTGGATACCCCCACTGCCAAGGCGATTCTCCGCTTTTTTGATACCTGGCAGCCGGAAGCGGCTGCGGAGCATCCGGCGTTGGCGGACTGCTGGCAGGACATCATGAAAGGCGGAAACCTGACTTTTCAGGTCGGCGGAGCGTTTGCCCAAGAGGATCCCGCCATCCGCGCCGCCTGGACGGCACACTACGCCGACGTTCAGGGAAGTCCGGCACAATGCCTGGTGACGGGAAAGTGGGATGTACCTGAATCGGTGCACCCCGCCATCAAGGGTGTCGCCGGGGCACAGTCCAGCGGTGCGGCGCTGGTATCCTTCAACGCCCCTGCCTTCTGCTCCTATGGCAAGGAGCAGAGCCTAAACGCCCCTGTGGGAAAATACGCCGCCTTTGCCTACACCGCAGCCCTGAATTACCTGCTCGCCGACAGGGAAAATGTCCACCGCATCGGCGATACCACTGTGGTCTGCTGGGCGGAGGGCGCAGAGCCGCAATATGACGCATTTGCCGGGCTTTCCCTGTTTGGCGACGGTTTGCCGGAGGATTGGACAGAGAATGATCTATACGACGCAATGAACAAGCTGGCGCAGGGGCTGCCCTGTGAAGAACTCAAGCTGAATCCGAACCGTTCATTTTACATTTTGGGACTGTCCCCGAATGCCGCCCGGCTTTCCGTCCGCTTCTTCTATCGGGATTCCTTTGGGAATCTGATTAGGAATGTCAATTGTCATTATCAGCGCCTGGAGATCGCCGGAAGCCGCTACAAGATAATGCCTCTGTGGGCGCTGCTGCGGGAAACCGTAAACCAGAACACCACGGACAAATCCCCCGCCCCGGTAATGGCCGGTGCGACGGCAAGAGCGATCTTTACCGGCGCGCCCTACCCCGCTTCCCTGCTGGAGGCAACCATGCTGCGCATCCGGGCAGAACGGGACATCACGCCGGGACGCGCCGCCATTCTGAAAGCCTACTACCTGAAAAAACCGCACAAAGAGTGCCCCGAGGAGGTATTAACTGTGAGTCTGAACCAGAGCAGCACCAACATTCCCTACACCCTGGGCCGCCTGTTCGCCGTCTATGAGGAGGTGCAGGAGCGGGCGAACCCCGGAATCAACGCCACCATCAAGGACAAGTATTTCAATTCCGCTGCGGCTGCCCCGGCCGTGATCTTTCCCATCCTGGATAATCTCTGCCAGAAGCATCTGCGCAAGCTGGACACAGGGATGCGCATTTCCAAAGAAAACCAAATTGGGAAGCTGAAGGACGTGTTCGGTGAAAGTTACCCCATCCGTCTTTCTCTGCCGGAGCAAGGCTCTTTTAACCTGGGCTACTACCATCAGAAGCAATATCGCTACATCAAAAAGGAGGACAAGGAATTATGAGCGCTATCAAGAATCGGTACGAATTCGTTATTTTCTTCGATGTAGAAAACGGGAATCCCAACGGCGACCCCGACGCAGGCAATATGCCCCGGATCGACCCGGAAACCGGCTACGGCCTGGTAACAGACGTGTGCCTAAAGCGGAAGATTCGGAACTATGTGGAGACCGCAAAGGAGGGTGAGGCGGGCTATCGCATTTACGTCAAGGACAATGTGCCCCTGAACCGCAGCGATGCCGAAGCCTGTGCCTATCTAGGCGTTGATCCCAGCAAACTAAAGGATGCCAAAAAGAATGATGCAAATCTGGATTCAAAGATCCGGGATTTCATGTGTTCCAACTTTTACGATATCCGCACCTTTGGCGCGGTAATGACCACCTTTGTAAAGGGAGCGCTGAATTGCGGCCAGGTGCGCGGCCCGGTGCAGTTGAGCTTTGCCCGGAGCGTTGATCCCATCGTCCCGCAGGAAGTGACCATCACCCGCGTGGCCATCACCACCGAAGCAGACGCCGAGAAAAAAGGCACCGAGATGGGCAGAAAATACATCGTTCCTTATGGCCTTTATCGAGCAGAGGGTTATGTGTCCGCCAATCTGGCCCGAAAAACCACCGGCTTCTCCGACGAGGATCTGGAACTGCTGTGGCAGGCCATTCTCAACATGTTCGAGCTGGATCACTCCGCCGCCCGGGGTAAGATGTCCGTGCGAGAGTTGATCGTGTTCCGTCACGATTCCGAGCTGGGTAACGCGCCTGCCTACAAGCTCTTTGAGCTGATAAGCGCAGCGCACAAACCCGGCGTGGTGGCTCCCAGAGCCTTCTCTGATTATGAAATTGATGTGGACGAAGACCATCTGCCCGCCGGGGTCACCTGTACACGCATGGGGTGATCTATCAGGAGGAGGACTTCCTCCAGCTGTCCGGCTTGCAGCATTTCTCCTTTTGCCGCCGCCAATGGGCGCTGATCCACATTGAAAACCAATGGGCTGAAAATTACCGCACTGTGGATGGGGCGCTGATGCATGAACGGGCGCATGACCGGTCTCTGGAGGAAAGCCGGGGCGACCTGCTGATCCAGCGTGGCGTCAGCGTCTATTCCGCAGAGCTGGGTGTCAGCGGGCAATGCGACATTCTGGAATACCGCCGGGGAACAGAGGGAATTCCCCTCCCCAACCGGGACGGCCTGTGGCAGCCCTATCCCGTAGAATACAAGCGCGGCAAGCCCAAGGACACAGATGCAGATGCGCTCCAGCTCTGCGGCCAGGCCATGTGTTTGGAACACATGCTGTGCTGCGATATCCCGGAGGGCGCGCTGTACTATGGTGAAATCCGGCGGCGGGAGCGGGTAGCATTTACACCGGCACTGCGCTCACAGGTGCAAGAGCTTCTGCTTCAAATGCACGAGCTATACCGCCGGGGCTATACGCCGAAGGTGAAACCAACCAAATCCTGCAGCGCCTGCTCTTTGAAGGATCTGTGTCTGCCCAGGCTGCTGAAAAGCCGCTCTGTGTCCGCGTATCTGAAAAGCGCAATGGAGGACATGCCATGAAGCAGCTGCTCAACACGCTGTTCGTCACCTCCGAGGACATTTATTTGTCGCTGGAGGGGGAAAACATTCTGGCCAACCGGGACAAGCAGGTTCTGGCACGCTATCCCCTGCATACCCTGCAAACCATCGTCACATTTTCCTACTCCGGCGCTTCCCCCGCCCTGATGGGAGCATGCGCCGAGCGGGGGATCGGGCTGGCATTCTGCACCCCCAGGGGGCGTTTTCTGGCACGGGCCTGCGGCGAAAGCAGCGGAAACGTTCTGCTGCGCCGGGAGCAATACCGGGTGGCAGACGACCCCCAGCACTGCTGCGTCATTGCACGGAGCATGATCTTCGGCAAGCTCAGCAACAGCTATGCCAGCATCCGGCGCACCCTGCGGGATCATGCCCCGCGGGTCCAGAACTGCGGCCTGGAAGCAGCCGCCCAGCAGATCCGAGACCTGCTGCCCCAGATCTTGGAAACAGACGACCCGGGTACGCTGCGGGGTCTGGAGGGAGTAGCTGCCGGCGCGTACTTCGGCGTATTTGACCATCTGCTGCTGAATCGCAAGGAAGACTTTTTCTTCCATGGCCGAAACCGCCGCCCGCCGCTGGATCGCGTGAACGCCATGCTCTCCTTTGCGTACAGTCTGCTGGCCCATGACTGCGCCAGCGCTCTGGAAAGCGTCGGGCTGGATTCCTATGTAGGCCTCCTCCACCGGGACCGCCCCGGGCGGCAATCCCTGGCCCTGGATCTGATGGAGGAGCTGCGCCCCTGCATGGCCGACCGTTTTGTGCTGACTCTGGTGAACAACCGCATGATGCGGCCGGAGGATTTCCAAATACAGAGCAGCGGCGCGGTACTGCTGACAGATGATGGGCGCAGAAGTTTTTTGAAAGCCTGGCAGGAGCGAAAGCGGGATACCCTGACGCACCCCTATCTGGGGGAAAAGCTGAGCTGGGGCATGGTTCCCTATGTTCAGGCGCTTCTGCTGGCCAGATACCTCCGGGGCGACCTGGACGGCTATCCGCCTTTTTTATGGAAGTGATACAATGCTGGTACTGATCACCTATGACGTCAACACCGCCGACGCGGCCGGGAAAAGGCGCCTGCGGCAGATTGCGAAAAAGTGCGTGGATTACGGCCAGCGGGTACAGAATTCCGTATTTGAGTGCCTGCTGGATGCCGCCCAGTGCCGCAGTCTGCAAGCAAAGCTGTTAGCCATCATGGATGCGGAAAAGGACAGCCTGCGATTCTACTATCTGGGCAACGCCTATGAGAAAAAGGTGGAGCATTTCGGCTGCAAAACCACCTACCAGCCCGAAGGCCCCCTGATTCTCTGACCGCGATGTCCAAGCAAACATGTTTCCCCGGCAGGTTCGCACCCCCTTCCCCCACCCAAATGCACCGGGTCCCTGGTCCCATTTGTCCAGTAACCCATCGCATTTGGCTAACCTGCCTGTAATCTCTCTCTTCCCTTTGCCAAAGCTGCACCATTTTTGTGCACCTTTGCTGTCGTCCCCCTCACGGGGGACGTGGATTGAAATTTTGTCAAGGTGGGTGTAGACGCCGACGGTAGTAGTCGTCCCCCTCACGGGGGACGTGGATTGAAATCCGATCTTGGCGTACCCCTCCATCAGGTGCTACGTCGTCCCCCTCACGGGGGACGTGGATTGAAATACGGCCTTGGCAGATGCCGCCTTGTCCGTGTCGGTCGTCGTCCCCCTCACGGGGGACGTGGATTGAAATCTGGGCGGCACGGTGGCATTCGTAGGCCTGCGAGTCGTCCCCCTCACGGGGGACGTGGATTGAAATTATCTCAAATCCACGGATGCCACGGGGATCCCCGTCGTCCCCCTCACGGGGGACGTGGATTGAAATGAGATTAACCTCGAGCATAGGAGAACCGAAGCCGTCGTCCCCCTCACGGGGGACGTGGATTGAAATGTACTTGGTGGCGTAGGCGCCGATGTAGACGCCGGGTCGTCCCCCTCACGGGGGACGTGGATTGAAATGCATCGGAACACACCTGGAACGGCGCGGCCTTTGTCGTCCCCCTCACGGGGGACGTGGATTGAAATTACGTTGAGAAAACCGTTTTTCCGGGGCTGGCCGTCGTCCCCCTCACGGGGGACGTGGATTGAAATGTTTGACTTCGAGGTGACGGTGACCCCGCTGGCCAGTCGTCCCCCTCACGGGGGACGTGGATTGAAATGCTTACTGTGTGCAGCAGTGCCGTCATGGTGTTCGTCGTCCCCCTCACGGGGGACGTGGATTGAAATAGTGAGCAGGAGGAACTGAAAAAGCAGAACGCCTAGTCGTCCCCCTCACGGGGGACGTGGATTGAAATTTTCGTATCGCCGAAGACGGCGGAGGGGATCATCCGTCGTCCCCCTCACGGGGGACGTGGATTGAAATAGCGCGGCGGTGCCGGTGGCGGAGCTGCGGAAGCGTCGTCCCCCTCACGGGGGACGTGGATTGAA
>ERZ857629.4718-NODE-4718-length-10353-cov-9.882016_pt1 | contig 10353 bp, 6 predicted proteins | sample MGYA00519700_ERZ857629 | MGnify/ENA primary metagenome ERZ857629 (study PRJEB31778, sample SAMEA3449351) | human gut metagenome | biome: human gut; feature: human-associated habitat; material: faeces | place: United Kingdom | collected 2010/2012 ... | reverse complement strand
ACAATATTGACAAACAAAATTACGTAAAGGCCATGACAACAGCACGTGACACCCATAATCAGATTGAATACGCCAAGGAGACCGGCCTTGAAGAAGGACTCGCGAAAGGACTCGCAAAAGGGCGTGTAATAGGTCGTGCGGAGGGACTTGAAGAAGGACTCTCGAAAGGACGTGCGGAAGGTCTAGTGAAAGGACGCGAGGAACGTAATCTGGAGGTAGCGATTAACCTGCTTCAGTTGGGGACGCCATGCGAGATCGTGGCGAAGGCAACCAGCTTGTCCGTGGAGGAGGTGGCTAAGCTTAAGGAAAGCCTATGAGTACGCCAGCCTTGACAATATTGACAAACAAAATTACGTAAAGGCCATGACAACAGCACGTGACACCCATAATCAGATCGAATACGCCAAGGAGACCGGACTTGAAGAAGGACTCGCGAAAGGGCTCGCGAAAGGCCGTGTAATAGGTCGCGCGGAGGGACTTGAAGAAGGACTCTCGAAAGGACGTGAGGAAGGCAGAGAGGAAGGACGCGAAGAAGGACGTGCAGAAGGTAGAGAGGATGCGAAACAACAAATCGCGATTAACCTGCTTCAGTTGGGAACGCCATGCGAGATCGTGGCGAAGGCGACCGGCTTGTCGCTGGAGGAAGTTGCTAAGATAAAGGAAAGCCTCTGAGTACGCCAGCCTTGACAACATTGACAAACAAAATTACGTAAAGGCCAGGACAACAGCACGTGACATCCACAATTAGAGATGAAGTGTGTACTGAAATAGACGAAAGCGAGGGCGCTGCGGAAGTGCAGGGTCCTCGCTTGGGTGTTATTGTTCTATGTCCGTTATATTAATTGCGGACTGTCTGAAAGGCAATTCAGGGAGTCTACTGGGACTGGGCAACGCCGTCAATGACTAGTTTACCGGTGGTTCCAGGAACGAATCTGCCGTAGAGGTTGCTGTGTTCAGGAGCGGTCTTGCCGGTCTGGGTTATGGTGTTTCCTGATTCGGTGATGTTATTGATAGACAACTCGCCAACATTTGCAGTACCGACTACTACACCTACTCGCCAACCACCATCGTCAGTGGATGTGAGAACGCAATTCTTTACTGAACAGTCAGAGATGGTGTGGTAGGTTGCAGGGTTACAGCCGGCATGGCCGATAATACCACCTACAGAACCTTTAGCTGAAATTGTACAGCCCTCTACTGAACATTTGGTAATCTTGATATATGTGTCAACCGGTCCATCATTAGGGTTATTATAGCCTGAGGTCCAACCGATTAGACCACCTACACGCGCGCCGCCGGTAGAAATCATTTCAGAATTCGTAAGATGACAATTATCAAGTTCAATCGTAGGCATGCTATCTACATTGCAGACAAATGCGCCAATACCCTGATCGCTGGTAGCATCGTTAATCTTAACACCATCCAATGTAAGATCCTTGACAATGATTCCGGAATTACCTGCGAATCCGCCAGCAAACAAAGGAGCATTGAGTCCGGAAATCTTGTGACCATTACCGAGCACAGTAACCACACCGGCACCATGATAACCATCTACTTTAGCAGGCGTCCAGGTTTCACCCTCTTTCAGGACAATGTCTTTTCCAATTTCAATGACATTGTCACCAGAGCCTGCACTCGTAAATGCTGTAAGGGTTGCGCGGAGTTCTGCTGTCGTCATAACGACAGGCTTTGTGCCGCGGACAACTGTCCAGACATTGTCTTCAGTCTTGACTGACATATACCCGTCAGCTACGAAGTTCGTGTGAGGACCTTCGGATATACAGTCAGCAGGATCAAAATCAACGAACTGACCACCTGTTATGTTAATCTTAGCTGTTGCACGACTTGCATCCTGCATATTAAGCAAGAAGCTGGTACCCTGAGCATTAAGCATCGCAGTTTCAAACTTTCCACCAGCAACATTGACAACAGCTCTATCCATTACATAGATAAGGTTCGAAGTTCCCGAATTAAGCTGCTTGTTGTAGAAGTAACCGCCATTGATATCAACTACTGCATCGTCATAAGCCCACACTGCCATGCGATAACCATCGACATCCGAAGTCTCCTCAAGAGCCTTGACCTCACCCTCACCATTGATTGTAAGATGAGAATTTCCGGTCACATTGAAAACAACGGTAAAATTTCCATTAACCTGTGTCTTATTGACAATGCTATGTCCGTTAAGGTCAATGACAACATCCGTATTGCCGCTAAGAACCAGAGGATAATCTATTTCAATGTCATCAACGAGTTTCGCAGAACCACCGGTTGCAACCAATGCTTTCAACGACTCCGCATTCTTGATATTGACAAGGTCAATGTCATTGTCAGGCTCATTGAAGATAGGGACAATCTCAACATTGAAGATTACCTGTGAGGTGAGGAGATTACCGAGAATGTTGGTGCGGTAGTTGTTCTGGACCGGAGTCTGAGGTGATGAAGCCGTGATAGCATCACCTGCTTCAGGAATAAACTCGGCGGTAACATTGGAAATGTGTTTTTCGCCTTGCTTACCTACAGGGATGATGTAATTCATTGTCATCCAAAGATATTTGGTTCCATCTTTGGTAACAAGAGTTTCCCCACCTCCAGGAATCTCAGCCTTGGCAAATGTGACTTTATCAGTAGCCAGGCCTTCAACTTTACCTTCAGCATTGAAAGTATCAAATACATTGGCAACGTCGGTAGCTGTAAAGGCGCTCTGTGCCGGAATAAAGCCAGCGGCAGCAGCATCAAAAAGATCAGCAGTACCGAAGTTCACCTGTGCGAAAGGACGGTAAAGCTTGATAGTCTCTGTCAATGCCCCATTGACCTTCAGCTCTTTGCGCGTAGCGTAGAATGCGTCACGCTTCTCATCGTTGGCGACTGCACCCTCATAGGAAATCTTGATGTTCTTCAGGTCGTCAATGTTGTAGCAGGTAGCACCTTCTGCCTGTGCCCAGAACACGAAATTGTAGGTCTTGCCCTTTACGAGGCTGAATTTCACCTGAGTTTTCAGGTCAGTGAACGTGGCAGTCTTGTCGAGATCTCCAAGATGAGTTTTCTCAGTGTCGTTCTCGTAAACTGACACATGGAGAGTCTTGGCAGTCTGACCGTCACCAAGTGCCTTGGTCGCCATTTCGCCCGGCAATGCAGCCGTGAACGTCACGTCAACCATCTGTCCGTCAGGAACTTCTGCCACCTGTTCCTTGTTACAGCCGACTGCAAAAAATGTCAATGCAGCAGCTGCCAAATATTTAAATGATTTCATATTGGTTATTATTATATATTGTTCTCAACAGATTTCAGTGAAAATTACTGAACTTTAGTCCCATCAATAGTTACAGAAAGGTGCGCTGCATTCATATTGTTCTTGTTTGCCCAATATTTTGAACCGGTATTCTTACCTTCCGCAAAGCCATTGACTGTGCTGTTAGTAATTGTAAGAGAGTACGTTGCATTATAATCATTGCCGATTTCAATGGCCGCTTTGCCTGCAGAACCATTATTCCTGTCATTCAATATGCAATTCTTCACTACAAGATTTGTCGGCTTTGCGGCAGTGGCCTGTCCATAAAGAAGAATGGCTTTACCGTTAGTATTGAATGTGCACTTGTCAAACGTAACATCAGTGCCGCCCCATGTCCAAATAGAATACTGATTCGCCATCGTGTTCTCAAAGACGCAGTCTTTAAAAGAGGCTTTTCCGTAGAAAGTCAGTTTACCTGTAATGGTACAATTCTCGAAAACCAGTTCATCACATACGATACCATCAAAACTTCCCTCTCCTGCCTTAATCTTAAGATTTTTGAAAGTAAAAGATGAACCGCGCTGATAACTGAGCATTCCGCCTTCTGCACTCGTTGATCCTGAAATAACATCCACAGTCTGAGAGCCGTTGCCCACTATTGTAATATTTCTAGCCTTATCTCCCTCATTAGCCAATCCAGTTTTCAATACTATAGTTGAATTAGGAGCAGCCTGCATCTCAATAGGAGTACCTACAGAGCCATTGCTAATTACATCTTCAAAACCTTCCTGATTCGCAACTGGGGTAACGCCCGCTTTGGTCACGAAGTAAGAATCACCAATCTGAGTGGATTTGTAACCGTCAGCGAGGAAGTTGGTATGAGCACCTTCAGCGGCACAGTCAGCAGGGTTGAATTTCACGAATTCGCCGCCTGTGACGATAATCTTAGCAATACCGTTCTTACGATTCTTATCGTAGCAATTCAAGACATAACCATAAGGATCAGGATTTGAAGACAACTGCTGAATGCTGTATTTACCACCCATAATCTCAGCCGTGCCTTCAAAAACATATACAGCATGAACATTGCCGACATATGTTCCGTCTTCAATGACAACTGTTCCACCATCCTGAACATCGACAGCAAAGCAGTCGTTTTCCTTAGCCTGAAGAGTTCCGGCGCCTTTAATCGTAAGACTACCGCCCCTCACAGAAAGAAGAGACCAACTAGCTATAGATTCATTCCACAGATCTGCAGTATTGCTGACGGTCTTTCCGTTAAGGTCGAGAACGACTTCTTTACCAGGTTCTACAACAACAGTCTCGCCAAGAACTACGTCTTCGGTCAATGTTGCCTCACCACCTGTCGCGAAGAGCGCACGGAGAGAAGCCTCGTCCTTGATATTTACAAGATCAATGTCATAATCAGGCTCATTGAAGCTAGGGACAATCTCGACATTGAAGATCACCTGTGAGGTGAGGAGGTTGCCGAGGACGTTGGTGCGGTAGTTATTCTGGACCGGAGCGTTCGGCGCGGACACAGTCACAGCTTCGCCGTTGTTCGCCTTGAAAGTCGCAGCAACGTCAATGTTGTGGGACTCGCCCTGCTTGCCGACCGGGATGAGGTAGTTCATCGCGAGGCGGGTGTAGGTCACGCCGTCGAGTGTCTTGAGGACGTCCGCCGGAATCTCGGTCTCTGTCAATGCAACTTCGACTTTATCTTTTCCTTCTTCAGCGAAGGTGTCAAATGTCGTTGCCGCCTCAGATGCCGTGAATGAGCTGACTGCAGGGTTGAAGCCTGCCTTCTTTGCGTCAGCATAGTCTGCGGTCGCGAAGTTCACCTGCGCGAAAGGACGGTAAAGTTTGATAGTTTCTGTCAATGCCCCATTGACTTTCAATTCTTTACGTGTAGCATAGAATGCATCACGCTTCTCGTCATTGGCATCAGTGGTGTAGTCATTCACCTTGATGCTCTTCAGGTCGGTGACATCATAAGGTGCGCCTTCTGCCTGTGCCCAGAACACGAAATTGTAGGTCTTGCCCTTCACGAGGCTGAATGTCACCTGAGTTTTCAGGTCAGTGAATGCGGCAGTCTTGTCGAGGCCTACAAGATGAGTTTTATCAGCATCGTTCTCGTAAACTGACACATAGAGGTTCTTGGCCGTCTGACCATCACCAAGTGCCTTGGTCGCCATTTCGCCCGGCAATGCAGCCGTGAACGTCACGTCAACCATCTGTCCATCAGTGACTTCCGTCACCTGTTCCTTATTACAGCCAACTGCGAGCAATGTCAATGCAGCCGCTGCCAAATATTTAAATGATTTCATAATGGTTCGAGATTAATTCAACTAAAATGCCTGACCTTTTGACCAAACGAGAGTATTATTAACATATACTTGCGCATTAGAAGCTGTCTCTCCTCCATACAGTGGGAATTCAACTCCAGCCTCTGTCTTGGCTATATTGGTACCTTCAAAATAAATCCTATATTCAACATTTGTATAAGACTTCATATTAAGCACCGGTTTATCTATAGCCGTTGCGATAAAAGTACAATCTTTCACTCTTACGACATATGGAACATTCTGCTCCTTATATAGATTCATGAATTTACCTGCCGATTTGAAGGAACAATTTTCAAAACTAAACTCTGTACCCTGATATGTTGTTATATTGTAATCCGGGAGAATATTTCCATGGTCATCCTTACATGTATTCGGCTCAAATTTGCAGTTAATGAACTTCACGACACCACCCCAATATGACAAACGCTCCTTTATCGTGCAGTTTACAAAAGTTAAACTTTTCGCACGCACGAAACCACGATAATTGTAGCTCAAACCATCACCAGTGGTTATCGTCAAATCATTAAATGTTACATCCGCATTTTCTAAAGAATAGTCAGAGTTTCCTTCTCCTGATACCCCAAGGTTCTTGCCAACAACGAAATTCGTATTTTCTGCGCCGTCGCCATTGAATGTCAATGTCTTTCCTTTGGTAACTTCCTTACCATAGGTTGTAAAATTGCCCGCGGGAAGACTTATCGTTGCAGGTTCTGATGTCAGATTTGCCATTGCCTCGTCAAGTCCAGATTGATCAGCTACTGATACCGATGCGTCAACGACTTTCCACGCCTGCTTGCCGTCGTATGTGGTTTCTACAGATTTGTAGCCTTCCGCAACGAAAGAGGAGATGGCGCCATGAGCTTCTTTAACAGAAGCAGGGTTAAATCCTACGAAAATACCACCCTTGACCGAGAAGCAATTTACAGTAAGGTCGTCAGCCTGATTCAAGACATATGGAGTTTTTCCCTCCGCATTCGGCTCCGCATTCGGCTCCGCCGAGAACACCCCACCATTAATCTCTATTGTACAAGCTTTTCTTGCATAGATTGTTGAATTACTCTTCCCATTGGCATCTTTCTCCACATAATAGGTGCCGCCATTTATAATGAGATGTCCACCATCCTCGACAAGGACGGCATTGTTATCCGCACCACCTTCACAAATCACATCACCATCTCCATTGATCGTAAGCATTCCTCGCACTTGAAGTGCTGCTTTGTTATTTTTATCTCCGTTTCTGTTCTCGAACTTCTTTCCGTTAAGATTCAGAACGCTGGTTTTACCAGAAGGGACTGCTACGCCTCCCGATCCTTCTGGAAGCGAATAATCTTCTGTCAGCGTTACAACCTGTCCGGAGTTGAGAGCGTTTTCAACATAATCTGACTGTAAATCACCCTTAAAGGCACTATCAATTTCAACATTATATGTTCCGTCAACTGACATAAAATTACCAATCACATTGGTTCTATAATTTCTCTGGCAAGGAAGCCCTGGAGTTGACACTGTAACAGAATAACCTTTATTAGCTTTGAATTTAGCTTCAACGTCCACAATATCCTTTGAATTATCACTTTTAGCAAGAATAAAAGCTGTTGCAAGATAGTTATATTCGATGCCACCAATTAGCAGTTTCTCAGTAGGAACGGCATTATAATTAAATGTAACATCCTTCGCTCCCGATAATTTATTCCTCAAAGGATTAAATGATGTTAATGCATTTTTAACCGTAATCTGCGACTCTGTTATATAAAGCCCTTCACCAAGTTCTTCTTTCGTAACATAATTCACTTGAGCAAATGGCCTTTTAAGGATTATGGTCTTAGATATAGGATTCTGGACATTCGTAACTTCTTCCTTCGCAAAGAAAGCATCTAACGAAGAGTCATTTGCCAACGCATTACTATAATCAACAGTAATATTGGACAAGGTATCCGTATTATAATACCCATTATTTGCTTTCTGAGCCCAAAAGACAAAACGATAGTTCTGACCTTTTATCAATTTAACCTGAATAGTAGCTCTGCCATTCTTGACAGCCACTACCTGACGAAGACCTTCTATCGGTTCCTTATCGTTTTGATTCCTAAAGGCATCAAAAACAAGTTCATCTACTTGAGCGGCATCCGAAAGCCCCTTTGTAGTAATCGTAGCTTCCGGCACATCCACATTGAATGTCATTTCGACAGTTTCTCCGTCACCAGAAGCGACCTGCTCTTTCGCGCAGGCACCTGCCAGCACAGCCATTGCTGCGATAGCGAAAGTTTTGAATAAATTCTTGTTCATAGTTTTATTGATTATTTAATTTATATGTTTCGTTTAAGATATTGTCTATCACTTGATTATAATATTGAACTCACCTTCGAAGTCAGGGTCGATGGCGACGCCGCCGCCAGTATCCTGCATGAGGAAGCTGCCCTTGACGGTGGTCAGCATGCTTCGCTTGATAGGGACCTCGATCGGATTGGTCATTGACAGGCGGGTGCCTTCTTCGTCGAACAGGCCTACCGCTACCATGACGCTGGACTCCTTGCCGTTCACGAGAACGTAATCGAAGCCGAGCCGGGCATTGTGATCATCTATCAATGTTATGTCCGAACGGAACTGGACGCCGAGACTCGAGTCGTTCGGCTTGTCGTCCCACATATTGAACTTGGACGGCATGTAGCCGGTGTAGTAGAAGACGACATTGTACTTCTTCAGATCGACGATCGGCGACTTGCTGTCCCCGTCGCCCTTGGTGTCGTCAGGAGCCTTGGTATCATCATCGGCATCCTCCGCACTCTTGGTGAGTTCGCCGGACACCTTGTCCTCGTTTTCCTTCTTCTTGTTCATCTCGGTGATCACCTTGGTTATAAACTCCTGGAGGTCAGTCGTTATGAATTCGAACTTGGCGAGCGGACGTTCCATATTTATGGTGCCGCTGACAGGAGGGAGCATCGAGCCGTAACGCGTGACAGTCAGTTCATTGTGCCCGACGAAAGCATCGCGGAAATCATTGTTTCCCTCGTGCTCGCCCCTCATGGTAATCTCGCGGAAACTCCTCGTGTCGTAGAAATAATCCGCTGCAGTCCCCTTCTCGACGAAATCGGTCCAGACATAGAACATATAAGTACCTTCGTCAATGTTGATGGTGACTTCATGGTTCAGGTCGGAGACATCCTCCTTGGTGAAAGTGAAGCGCTTGTACGGGACATCGTCATAACCGCCGTTGCTCAGTTTTCTGTAAGCCTCTATGACATAGCGGATTTCGTAGTCCTTGCCGTCCTTGGAGACTCTGGTTCCCTGATTCAGGTCCATGACAAGGAACTGAGGCAATGCAGTATTGAAATCAAGTTTGAGCGTGGCATTGGCAGGAAGCTCTTCCGGCCATTCGTGGACCGCGCAGGACGCTGTAGAAAGCATCACCGCCAGAATTGCGGCCAATATTTTAACAGTCCTGTCTTTCATCGTTCCGCCCTCCTTTTCTTAAGATCGAAACTGTATGAAAATGATACTGCCGCGTGGTCGATTCCTACGAATGTAGTGTGACCGTTGGTGGCTTTAGGACCATTTTTCTCGTTGTAGAATTTGTCGTAATAGACATCATAGACTCCGGCGCCGATGGAGAATTCGACATTCCATCTCGGATGGCGCTTGGACAGAGGCATCCTGTATCCAGCTGCAAGACCGCCGCCCCACAGAGGTCTGTCTCCGTCATATGTCTGGATACGCCAGTCACCTTTGGTGGCGTAGTTGAAGTATGCTGTTCCGAAGTGCGCTCCCACGAAGAGGCCGTCAGGCTTGCTGAACCACCAGCGCAGTTCAGGCTGTACGGCAAATGTCCTGAATTTCAGTTCGCGGCTGAAGTAGTCCACCGCAGAGTAGTAGATAGGGAGCTGAAAAGAAAGATGAGGCGTAATGTCGATTTCGACTGCGACATTGGATATGAACATCGCCCATCCGATGGCATTGGTCTTAATGTATAGTTTTCGTGTCCACTCCTGCAGAGGTATCGTCTCGGGCAGCCGCAGCATCGGCACGGTCAGGCTGTCGTCCATAGGCGGGAATTCATTTGCCGGCTGCACGTCCGAGTCCGCGATTTCAGGCAGATCCAGCTTGGGATTCTCGACGCCGACCTCCACGACTACCGTGAACGCCCTGAGCTCCGGGAAAAGATGCTCGTTCATATACCTCCATGGCCTTCCACCTGCAAGTCGCTGCAGTTCAGTCTTCAGCACCTTGTCGTTGTCCACATTGGCGATAAGGTCCAACACCTCATTCTTTTCTTTCATGTCGGACTCTGCCACGAGCCGAGCAAGTCCCGCCCAGTCTTCACTGACGGTCTGTACATGAATGATGGACTCCGGAAAGTCAATGTAGCGTTTGAGATATGCGGTGAGTGTAGAACTTCTTTTGGCAGCCAACTTTTCGTTTATGGCCAATGTTCCTTCAGGAGAAGCTCCTGCGTGGTAGTTTACAGTGAGGATGTCGAAGGCGGAAGACTGTGACTTGAAGTCGTTTACACGGTCAATGAATGCCTTGGCTCTTTCTTGATTATGTTTGTAGGAAGGGTCGAACGAAGAATAACCCTGGCGGAAATAAATCCTCAGAGTGTCTGACATCTGCTGCGCACTAACGTTGACACAGAGCAATGCCAAAACAATGGTTATTAGTCGTTTCATAATAATGGTAATAGTGTTCCCCGAATATGAGGTCATAATGGTCAGACTCGGAAACTCAGTTTCCTGACTTTATCAATGCGTCACCCAATTTCAGTTAGCCAGTCATTGGACTCGA
>ERZ857629.4717-NODE-4717-length-10353-cov-14.564284_pt1 | contig 10353 bp, 8 predicted proteins | sample MGYA00519700_ERZ857629 | MGnify/ENA primary metagenome ERZ857629 (study PRJEB31778, sample SAMEA3449351) | human gut metagenome | biome: human gut; feature: human-associated habitat; material: faeces | place: United Kingdom | collected 2010/2012 ... | reverse complement strand
CGTAATCCGCACATTGTTTGAACTGAACACCGATACTGTCACCCTTGTTGGTGATACGGGATTTGCGGGCGTATATCGCAACGCCACGGTTATCTTTTTCAATTTTTCTCTGTTTCTTCATGGGTAGTCACCTCCGCTCATATCATACCGCCATTCCAGTTATTCTATCAAGTTTGTGGCCGTTGCCACGAATCCATTCCAGAAACACATACAAGGTTTCTGTATCAAAATTTCTGATTTCCTGTGCGATAAATTCCGCTCGTTTCTGCTGAAAGGCTTCCATAGTTTCTTTGAATTTTTGTCCTCTGTGAATTATTGCAATCAAATAGTTCCCTCCGTTTCTGTCTGTGGTTCTGACCTCGGACCAACTTGGTTCAAGGTCAGATAATGAAAAAAGCTGCTACACAGATGCAACAATAACAGACACAAAAGATTCTGTATCTGACTTGATGCTTCCATGTAACAGCTCCGACAGTTCGGACTGACTAAAATATGTTTGTATAAATATGGGGCTTACCCATCAATAAAATCTTGTATGAAGCAGTATTTAATTTTCATCTGTAACTATCATAGCATGAAATGTCGAAACACGCAATCATGTCAATTTCAGCCAAAGAGCGTATCACAAAGTTGAGAACAGGCAGCTAATAGCAGATTTTCATTTTACCGTAAGTTGCAGTAAGGATATTTTGGATTTTCTAATCGAAGCTTAAAGATACCTCTGGACAAATTGTCCAGAAGTCATTTTGACATTTATAAAATTCCAGACACCTCATCAAGAATTTACAATACAAAATCTCTACGCCTTACTTTGGTGCAAGTTACACCGTAGAACTTCATCCCAACTTGGGACGAAGTTGATTTTCAGAAAATAGAAGCACTGTCTTGTGTCCAATTCGTTCACAAGCATAAAGCTCAGCCCTTCAACTTCTACACAAATTATGTCGAAGTACTTTTCGCTTTTCTGTTTCCTACATTTTTAACTTTGTGCCAAGTTGGCACGAAGTTTTTCACCCAACTTGGGATGAAGTTGTATCCGAGCATTGCCACTTTCGTTACTTGTGGGCGAATTGCCCACAAGCCTTCCCGACAATTTGTTGGGAAGTGAATTGCCACACATCACATAAATAATCAGGGACGAATTCTCCCGTTTTTTCATTTTTTCGTTTATAGAAAATTGAACTTCTATGCAAATTGCGCAGAAGTCAGTAAGTAAAAGTATTCAGAATGAATGCGTAGCTGACACCGCAGGTGGCGTTCAAAGGGGATTGGGGATGCTTCCCCAACAAGCAATTTGCGAAAATTTCTCCTCTGAGGGAATCTTCGTAAATAAGTGAACCTGTACAGGTTTACACTGCTTGCCAATTTGTAACGCCTTTAATATACGGGCAAATTTATTCCCAAGTTGGGAATAAAAAACTGATACATCTTCACCTGAATTGGGTGGAAGTTTCAAATCTGACTTCTGCCCAATTAGAGCAGAAGTTAATCCGCACTTGTTCCCAACTTGGGCACAAGTTATATGCTGGAAGAAAACTGGCAAACCGGGCAAAGTTATAACACTTTGCTCATTTTCGCATTTTCTCCTTCGCCTCAATTTGCAAAATGACTTGTCAGGGAAAACTCCCTGATACCCTTTGAACATCAATTTCATTGATGGTTGCTCGTTCATCCTGAACGCTGCTCTTATAATTTGCCTTATGAAATAAGCAACAGAAAAGAGTCTATGAAATAATAATTGAATTTATAGCAACATCACTCACCGTTCAAAGAACGATGAGTGATGTCTTACTTCTAACTACTTAATCGATTTTTCTTTCGATATACTGGCTGAAGGTAAAAATATTCTGTTCTCCAACAAGTTCAGCCAAAAACGATTTGAAGGTGGAATCAATAGGAACCGTTACAAAGAAAATCAACCTTTTCTTTGGCCTTGAGCAGCAAACATAAAACAAATTTCGGTTTCGCTCAAAAGCAGCTTGTTTTTCACTCGGAACAGAAGCTTTTCCGGTTATCATTGGTGCATAGGTTTCAAATTGGTACTGGTTCCACCCTTTGCTTACGACAAAAACAACATTGTCATATTCCTCACCTTTGACACCATGCTCGGTGGAGAATACTGCTTCCGGATATAAAAAATCTATCGCAGCCAGAAACTGCGAGTATTCCAACCCTAAGAAGGAGCGAATTGTAACTTCTGCAATATACATTGTTTCCGGAGCATCGTGGTACAAACGATAATATCCATCCAGTTTTGGCGGTATAGGAATTAAACCAGTTTGACATACCAATTCCAATACATCAATCGCCTTTTGGGTTCGAACTTCTGCCAACTGTTTCCGAAGTTCCTGCCATTTTACCTTTTCAGACTTTTTGGTGATAGGATAGCGTTTGATGTCAAGCGTATCAAATAGAAGCTGTGTGTTTGATGTGCAGAGTGCCTTGTAAATCGGCTCGACTGTATTCATAAAGAATAAGAGAAAAGGATCCTCTTTGTTGCGAAGCCCATCACCCAAAACATCCAAAAGTTGTTCATACCCCTGTTGTGTTGCAAGAACCTTATGCGTAATCATTAGAATTTTAAGGGATTCATCATTTGGGATGTCCTTCTTTATTTTTGCTTCTATTTCATCCAATCGTGATTTTAATACCTCAGGAGGCAGCTCTCCCTTGAAATTGCGGTCTGTGCGCCGAGCGCCGTTGTAATCCCCGCAGGTAATTACAACAACCTCTCCGTCAAATCCATCAATCGCAGATTTTTGGGGTAAGTCTGGACGAATATCATTGAGAAGTTGTACTATTCTCGGTGCGGATCTAAAATTTGAACTTTTCTTGATTACATCGATATTGTCATGTTCTATTGCGCCACAAGCCTTATTGGATTGGTAGATTGTTTGCCAAGCATCACCGAAAAAAACGAATTGCGGGCCAATACCCTTTGCAATAAAATAATCAACAAATCGGTCAATAATAGGCTTATAAGAGTCCTGATATTCATCAATTAGAATTAAAGGATACTTGTCCGCAAACACACGGCGAAACTTAGCGTTATCTAAAAGTAGGCAGAATAGTTTTAGAACATCGTCGTGATAAAGGTACTGAATACCATTTTCTTTGTAGCGATGTCCCAAAGTATATGCAACTTCTGTAACCTTATTAAAATCACCCTCATCCGGTAGAAAATCAGGGTTAGTTGTGACAGCATCAATCAAAACGCTTTGATACTGCTTGATGGCATTCCAAGCAAACGAGTGGATTGTGGAAGGGAGAATAAACGAATCTTTTGCGAGTCGCTCTGCAATCACGTCTACTGCTGCATTTGTATAGGTGATACAGACCACATTCTGTTTTTTCGGCTGTAATCAGACCATTTATTTGCCTGTATCCATTCAATAGCCCGATTCAGAGAGTAAGTCTTGCCAGAACCTGCACCTGCTTCGACTCGAAAACTGCGTCCGGATTTAAGCGTTTCAACAATCTGTTCATCAACCTTGTCAGCTTCAGCTTTTGCAATGTCGTAGTTTGCACCTGTATACTCTCCGCCCATGAACTGGCACCTCCTTACTCAAGAACTCGTTGGTTGTTTAGCCACGTCAACCCCGATTTTATGTACGCCGGAACGCAATAATCGGCGCATTCACAAATAAGATCGAGAGCAAAATCCGTTTTGCTTTTGCCCTTAAATTCAAGATCTTCTTCGCTTGTGCTGTCGCCTAAATCGTAGTGCTTTCGGTTGACATTACGAACCGCTTCCTCCAACGAGTGTCCACACAATCCGTTTTCGGCCGTTTGGAACTCAATATGGCATTTGCCCCTGGTCTTGTCATCCGGAGACATCGAGGTGATTACTGTGAGGTCGATTTTTGATGTGTCGTTCTCTGGAAGGCCTTTATTTCTGCGGATCCACCATTTTATGGTTTCGTTTGATGTTGTTTCCCCTTGGCTAACCACTACGGACTTTTTTACTACTTTTCCACCTTTGCTTATTCGGTCTGCTACAGAATCCAAATCAGTAAGAATCAGACATGGTACTCCCAAAAATTCAATAAATGGAATGAATTTATGTGCATAGGCTCCACCGATCTCAATCAACGCATAATACTGTGCAGATAAAGGATACTTACCGGAACCAAACACTCCGGTCGCTTCACACTTCTCAATCATGTCCGGCAGCAACAAACGCTCGGAAGCACCTTCAACAAAAATCGCTTTATCAGCAAAAAACAAATCACATTTGGTCAAAGTTAAATACTTCCGGATGAAATTTACATTATCAGAATTGGCCTGAGCAAAGGTGTTCAAATTCTTGTAAATCACACCAGCATTAGACTTTTGCGCATAGCGAACCTTTGCGAACTCCATGGTGTTTGCTATGTGAGCAGAATGCGAGGTTAGAAAAGTCTGGATTTGGACATTAGAGAGCTTGCCAAGAAACTTTTCTAACTATGTGGCAAAAGCGGTCTGCATTTGCGGATGCATATGTGATTCCGGTTCTTCAATGAAGAGCAGTGGAACACAGGCAACACCACGTTTTTCAATATCTTTGGCAAATGCAGCAAGGAGGAACTCCATTTTAATCAGATTTTTATAACCCAAGCCATTGTAAGAACTCGGCAAGCTTTCGTTTGCTGTGCCAGAGATATACGATAGCTTGGTCTGATTTTTTATCTGATCGTCAATGCTGAGCTGCGTTGTGACTCCAAGTTTCAATTCTTCTATATTGGGGTAACCGAAGCCAATAGAACTGTTTACAACTGCACTCAGAATTTCATCACTTTGCTTCTGAACATCCTTATTGGCTTTTTCTACTATTGTACGTAATCGCTTTATTTCTTCGGCAACTTCCGGATCCAAATCTCCTTCGCTCATATCAAAGAAACCAGAAATTAACGAACCAAAAGAACTATTCTGTGTATCATCCTCGCCAAGAACACGTTCAGCGGGAATAGCGTGGAATGGGAACAAATCATGTAGTTCTTTTTGGCTTTTTACTTGCTTATCCTCCAAATTGTTCGGATTAATAGCATAGACGGTCAATCCGAACAATTTTCCAAAATTATCAGCAAGCACATCATGAGCCTCCTCATTCGGAGCAAAAGTGCTGTCTTTATAATAGCTGCTTTCCAATAGTGCCCACAAGGTTTTTTCGTCGGTTTTTAGTCGATACTCTGCACGAATCAGAGCGGTTGTCGTATCTACATCGACATCGATAATAAATGGCGACAAAGCCCCCAAGTTGTCGTCCGGGTCATCCAATGAGTAGTCCACTAAAAAATCAATGGAAATAACTTCGACCTGTTTGCAAAGGTCCTCATAGGAGAGTTTTTTCTCCATAAACAGTGCAATTTTAGTATAGAAATCTTCCCGCTTTAACAGTGGATAATCATTAAAGGATATATTTTCCCCTTCCAGTACATTACCAATGCACACGAAGCATGATGTCTTGGCTGTGTTGTTTCTACCCACAATTAAGGTTGTCTTGGGATCGACTTCCAACTCGGCATCAATAAGCAATCTGTAATTTCTAATTCTTATTTTTGATAATTGCATATATGCCTCCGTTTTTTATCTGTAGTAAGGCTGTCAATGTTGTAGCTACCGTATCAGTCGTTCTTCCTTATCGGCACTTTTCCGCCACTGAGGATATAGATCAAATCTGCTGCCGAACCTTCATCAGAATAAATGATTTTGATAGAGAACTTTGCTTTTTTGCTTGGGGCATTGTCCCATCTCCAGTTGTTGCTGAGCGTTTTTACTAATGTTACGAGAAACAAATAGTTACAATCTATCGCTATATGGCAAAGATCTCATATAACTATCCATCCACTCCCAATCGGGAATATAGCCATCATCAGAAAATTCGTGTGTTTCATCAAACACAATACCATCAGCATTGCGTTTAACAGGAAGTTTTATAGTAAAATCTTTTCTGAAATGGGCATTCAACTCTCGACCAAATGCTTGATATTTGATCTTGCATTCATTTCGGATGAGCGTGGCAATGAACAGTTTAGTGTGATCCGACAAAGGGACTTTCTCCTGTAAAACAGCTACATTTTGTGCAGTATAAAACGGCTTCTTTTGAATGAAGCAAGAACCCAAAAAGCTACCACCCAAAGCTAACGACATTGCTCCTGCAGGAAACGGCTCTTCTCCTTCTATTTCATCCACGAAGCCTACAACCCCATTGCCGTTACTATCACGGGAAACATAGTTGTATTTTGGCTCATCACAAGTGGTTTGAATAGCATCCATTCCATTTCCCATGCCAGCGACAAATAATTTATGAAGGTAAAACTCCTTCCATTCTTTAGTATTCAGCGGGCAATAATTCCCGTTTATATTTGTTGTTATTGGAGAAAACTTCAAGGAGTCAATATATTTTTCCATGTATTCCCAATCTGGATCTCCAGTAGGAGCTGCTGGTAACTTAATTTTCGCCTTAGGCAAATTGGGTTTGTACTTACGCCCAAAAGAATATCTATAGCGTTCCAAATCAAGAACTGTTACAATGAATAGTCCGTTTTTTTCGTTTAGATGACTGTTATATCCCACAGATAAGGTTGTTGAACCAATAAAATCATGGTCGATATAATTTGCATATCCGACCGAACCTTGTCCGTCACAGATAAAAATAATGCAATTTCCCTTTGTGACGAGGCTTTCATTATACTTGACAAGATTCATCACACCGTTGTCATCTTTTTTAGCACCGACATATTCAATATCAGTTCCATCCTCCAGAAGTTCTCCAGCATTGCTGCATTTACACGATTCAATCCTGAAGATTCCGTCTTCTCCAGTTAAATTAAAAAACTTCCATTGAGATGTATCAATCATTTACTATTCCTCCGCTTTTCACAAGGTATGATAAATAATCATTTAGCACCTTCTGAAAATCAGCGTCTTTTAATGTGCTATAATCTGTTTCCATATATGCCTCGGCAAGCCATTCATCTTTCCATGTAACACGATGCATAACAGACAAACCTGGTTTCTCTCGCTTGTTTTTGTATAGGTTAAGCCATAATTCTTTTGTCTTTACCCACAAACTATTTCCGTCCGTATCGGTACGTTCAATGCGCCCCAGACCTTTTCTTTTGGTAAACTTATCGTCTTTGAAATAGCCGAAGAATGTATCTTTATTTGCTTTTTCGTGCTTTTGAGAAAGGTCAAAAATCATACAACAAGCAACCGCTGCGGCACCGGGATAGAACATTTCGACAGGCAATGAAAATACAGCGTCGAGAGTGTAGTTGTCCAACATTTTCTTTTTGAAGTCCTTTACATCTCCGGTATTACCAATAGCAGCCTGCATAGGTAAAAGTACTGCCATTTTACAGGTAGACGGGACATGCCGAGCTACCCACTCTACGAAATGTAAACCTTTGGAGGGATCTTCTTTTTTCTTGGCGTCCCATCCCTTTGTATAATCCGGGTCACAACACTTTTTGGTAGCATTATAGGGGGGATTCATTAAGACAATATTGATATTGTTCTCTGCAATCCATTTGGCCCGCTTAAACATAGAATCCTGAACAACATTAGAGTTGCCGTCACCATGAATCAGCATGTTGGTGGAGGACAGGCCAAACGCTCCCTCCTCATATTCAATGCCGAATATTTGGTTCTTCTTTACTTCTTCACGTTCTTCCTCAGTATCGCAATCATCCATTGCATCGGTCATAGCCCTAACGAGAAAAGCACCACTTCCGCAGCAGGGGTCCAAAACACGGGAGTTTTTGTTTACACCAACAGCTTTGCTCATAAAATCGCAGATGTGGTCAGGGGTAAATGCCTGGTTCTTATCGGACTTTCCGACATATTTATTGAATGTGGTAAAGAATAGATTTAATAAATCTTGTCCAGCGGTACTCTTGTCATTGATATAAGGAACAACATTGTCATCAATGAATTGCAAAATATCCTCAAGTTCCTTATAGGTCAAACTTGTAACATCCTGATCATCAAGCACTTTGCTGTTCAAAACAGCGAGCTTTCCTGCTTTGTTCAGACTGCCGCCACGAGTAAGCAAGCCCTCCAGAATATCTTTAATGCTTTTCAAAACGACACGCTCGGGAGCAAGCTTCTTTCCGGTTTTCGGGTCAAGTGTTTCCTTTACATTCTTGTAAACAAGCCCGTTTTTGAGGGCAAGAAGACAAGTACCAACAAACTGGCTACGCAGTTTTTCATTGATACCATCTGAATGGAGTTTTTCATTAAGCGTTTTAATGGAATCAACAACTTTGATTTTGTCGTTTACCCTACCAAAACACAAGTCTTCGTATTCTTCAAATGTACGAAGAACGGTTTCTTCTTCCATGCGATGTTCGTCATCGATAATGACAGATTGACCAAACCAAACCCAAACTTCATCGCCATCGGTTTCTGCAAGGATAGCAACAATCTTTTTGTCCGAGTATGCTTTTTCGAAGCGAACATAATCCTGTAACTGACCCTGAATTTTAGCTTTATCCCAACGGCTGAACTTGTTTTTACATTCCACAAGAACTGCCAAACGTTCATTTTCAAAACGGAGGTCAAGGAATTTGTGTTGCGTTCCAGTTGTAGCCTTTTGATAATCTTTGATGTCCTTACCAACGGTTTTTAGCGCTTGAGCGTAGCTAAATTCTCCCGTTTCAGTGTTTCCAACACGATACTTGTCACCAATTCTGTTAATTATATCAAATCTATTCATAGTTGATCTCCTTTGCTCATCCGTGTTTATGTTCCAATGCCAGCCCAATCAACCGATCTGCCTGATCTGCCATAAACAGAGGGATGTTCAGTACATCATCATCCAGCTTCAGATTATCCAGAGAGAACCGCACACGGAGCTTGACTTGATCCGGGAACAGCTCCTTAAATTTCTTGAGGCTTTTGCTGGTGGTATTGGCTTCGGATTTGACTTCAATCGGGAAAATATCATTTTCTCTCTGAATGAGGAAATCCACTTCATAAGGCGGATTATTCTGGCTCCAATAGCGGGGAACCACTTCAAACTGTGTGATCAGGGTCTGCAGCACAAAGTTTTCAGTCAAAGCGCCCTTGAACTCGGTAAACAGTCGATTGCCCTCTCCGAAAGCCGTAGGGGCCAACTGGGCCAGGCGGCGGAGTAGTCCCACATCCACCAGATAAATCTTAAATGCGGACAGATCATCGTAGGCAGCCACTGGCAGGCCGGGAGCAGTGCTACGGTAGATCTTATGCACCAGTCTTGCATCCACCAGCCACTGCAAAGCATCCTCGTATTCTCGGGCTCTTGCGCCTTCTTTGACAACTTTGTAGATAAACTTCTTATTCTCCCTTGCCAGCTGGGACGGTATAGACTTCCAGATCATAGAGATCTTTGGGAACTCACTGATATTGGGGTGCTTGGCAAAGTCGCGTTCGTAGGCACCAATAATCCCAGACAGGGCTTCCTGCATGGCGGAGACATCCCGTGCCTCCGTCCACATGAGCACAGGTTCCGGCATGCCTCCGGTGACATAGTACATCTTCAGTTTTTCATAGAGCGGATTGAAAAAGGCATCGGGAATCGGCTCGATGGTATCCACGCTTTCCAAGAACTTCACAAGGTTTTCGTCGCCATTGGCAAGCAGAAATTCTGTGAAGGTCATAGGGTCAATCTGCAGGAAGTTGATCTTGCCCACCGGGAAAGAGGATGGTTTTGCCAGGGCAATGCCCAGCAGAGAACCGGCGCAGGCGATATGATACTGCGGAGCGTTCTCGCAGAAATACTTCATGGAGTTGATAACCTTCGGGCAGTCCTGCACCTCGTCAAAAATGATAAGTGTCTTTTCCGGGACAATCTTCTGACCACTGGCCAACATTAGATTTTGCATGATGCGATCCACGTCCTTGGTGGTTTCAAAGAACTGTTTATATTCTTCGTTTTCGTCAAAGTTAAAATAGGCAGTATTTTCATAATAACATCTGCCGAATTCTTTGAGAACCCAAGTCTTGCCCACCTGACGCACACCCTTTAAGATTAGCGGTTTGCGGTAGGGTGAATTCTTCCAATCCAGCAACTTTTTTAAGATAAATCGTTCCATAGAATCACTCCTCACATTTTTATTGGAGTTCTATGCTTTATAATCACGCTTTTATTATATGCGAAATCTATATAAATTACAATCACAAAATTATTTATTTTTTATGCTCATAAATCACATTTCTATATGAGATAGTGAAAAAGATGTTCTGCAATAAAGGCATACCACTGCCTTATAATCAGTTATATAACATCTTATCATTTCTTTTTCATTCCGGATAGGAAGAGAAAGGAACGAATCAGCATCACTATAATCAGTATAGTTATTATCAGTATTATTACATTGTGATTTTCACAAC